>Ga0116152_10000429_pt1 | contig 33999 bp, 30 predicted proteins | sample AD_UKC119_MetaG_FD_89894 | JGI IMG/M metagenome (GOLD analysis project Ga0116152, IMG submission 89894) | Active sludge microbial communities of municipal wastewater-treating anaerobic digesters from Hong Kong - AD_UKC119_MetaG | ecosystem: Engineered > Bioreactor > Anaerobic > Digestate... | reverse complement strand
GCCATGATACCGATATTTCTTGTGTTTTCGAGTGAATACTCTCTTTTCATCGTTTCAATGCTCTCCTTTACGTGCGATTACCATCTGTAATGTGCGAATGCTCTATTCGCATCAGCCATCTTGTGCATATCTTCTTTCTTCTTGTATGCACCGCCCGTGCTATTTGTCGCGTCAATCAATTCATTTGCCAAACGTTCAGACATTGTACGCTCGTTTCTTTCACGTGCATACTTAACAATCCAACGAAGACCCAATGTTTGACGACGGGCAGGACGAACCTCAATCGGAACTTGGTAGTTTGCACCACCAACACGTCTTGCCTTAACCTCGAGTAATGGCATTACATTTTCAAGAGCTTCATTGAAAACTTCCAACGGCTCTTTGCCCGTGCGCTCTTTGATCATGTCAAATGCGTCGTAGCAGATTTTTTGTGCTACACCCTTCTTACCGTCGAGCATGATGTTGTTGATGAGCTTGGTCACCTTCACATCATTGTACAGCGGATCAGGGAGCACTTCTCTAACTGGGACATTGCCTTTTCTTGGCACTAGTCTTCCCTCCTTTTCATGATTATCAGCTCTCTTGACTGAAATCACAGGTACTCACGTTATTCTCTTGGACCGTGTCAGCGCCAGTAAACGCATGTCCTTCAACGAAGCGATTGCTTCATATATTGACAGTGTACTGATCACTTATCTGTCCAACCACAGGATAGATTACTTCTTGACCTTAGCGGCCTTTGGCTTCTTCGCTCCGTACTTTGAACGGGATTGCAGACGATTTGCAACACCTGCTGTATCCAAAGTTCCACGTACGATGTGGTAACGCACACCAGGAAGATCCTTAACACGTCCGCCACGAATCAAAACAACCGAGTGCTCTTGCAAGTTGTGTCCGATTCCCGGAATATATGCAGTCACCTCATAGCTGTTTGTCAAGCGAACACGAGCTACTTTACGAAGAGCAGAGTTCGGCTTCTTCGGGGTAACTGTCTTCACAACTGTGCAAACACCACGCTTTTGCGGAGAAGAAAGATCTGTCTCCTGTTTGCGTAAGGTATTCAGTCCGCTCTGAAGAGCTTTGGAAGAAGACTTATATGTCTTCGATGTTCTTCCGGACTTAACCAATTGGTTGAACGTAGGCATCAATACACCTCCTCTCAAAAATTATTCCGAAAACCAAGAATTTCAACGGGGTCGACTCGCATGCTTCCCTATATATAAAGGGAGTACGATTTTCGGCACGCAAAAAAATTCCCGTTTCTTCGGGCAACTAAGTATAGCACCGTATTTTGAATTAGGCAACTCTAAACAAAAGATTATTTTCTATTCTCGTTTATCATCCAAAAGCGAGCTTTTTTTCGTCACCAACTCATACAGAGATTCAAAGACTAATACGATAAATCTCAGCACATGCATTTGCATCGAGCTTCACAAAACTTCCCATTGTACCGCCGTTTAATTGGAGATGCTCTACCAAATAATCGATGTCTTCTGCTTTGCCACCGATTTCACTCATGCGAACCGGTAAGCCGCAGCTTGCGAAATAGTTTTCCAACGCATGAATTCCAGCCAAAGCCGTAGCTTTCGGATTGGCAAAATCCATCGCTATGCCGAAAACACGATTCGCCCATTGTGCGAAACGCATCACATCGTGCTCATATGTATATTTCATCCACGCCGGGAAGATAATGGCAAGACCCGCACCGTGTGCGACAGAATACTTCGCAGAAAGCTCATGCTCCAATCCATGACTTGCCCAATCCTGTTCGCGCCCGACACCAACAATGTTATTATGTGCAACCATGCCGGCCCACATTATATTGGCACGAACATCAACATTCTCAGGGTCAACCAAGGCGCGAGGTACCTCATGAAGAAGCGTGAGCATCAAGCCTTCGCAAAGGCGATCTGTTACTTCGACCTCTTTCGTATTGGTAAAGTATCTTTCCATGATATGAGCAAAAATATCAGCCGCGCCCGCCGCCGTTTGTTCCTTTGGAAGAGTAGCTGTAAGTGCCGGATTCAATACCGAGAAAAGCGGGCGGATAATCTCGTTGCTGCATCCACGCTTGTACATGCCTTCAGACTTCGTAATCACGGAGCTCTCCGAGCCTTCTGAGCCGGCTGCCGCAATTGTGAGAACCGTACCGAGCGGAAGTGTTTTCTCAGCAACTGCTTTTCCTGAATAAAAATCCCAAAAATCGCCGTCATAGCAAGCACCCATGCCGATGGCCTTCGCCGTATCGATGACTGAACCGCCGCCGACCGGAAGAAGGAAATCGATACCCTCTTTACGACAAAGCTGAATTCCTTCGTACACCTTTGTGTCTAAAGGATTCGGTTGAACACCTGAAATCGAGAAAAAAGAAATCTTCGATGCTGTGAGCGATTTCTGCACACGATCCAAAAGGCCCGAGCGCACGACCGAACCTCCGCCGTATACAATTAATACTTTTGAACCGCCGTAGGAAGCGACGAGCTCACCGACAGCATTCTCGGTATCCACACCGAAAACAAACTTCGTAGGACTTAAAAACGTAAAGGATTCCATGTAATCACCTCATCATCTTTCTTGTATGCCGATTTTCTCCATCCATTTTCTCATAGGAAAATAGGGAAAACCCTCACTATTTTGTCGTTTCATGCAATGATTTTGCAAAATCATTCGGCAAAGCGGAGGGTTTTCTATGGTTAAGCTTATTATATGAAATAATGCGTGAAGCTTTAAAGATACGGAGTCACATTAGACCGGTTGATATTCCGATGCCTGAATGGCAACCATAATTTCATCCTGCATGGCCTCATATGCGAGCGTAGTCTTGTCATCATCACTTATTTCACTTGTGCCGACAAAATACATCACATGATAACCGTAAACCGTCTCGATAATTTCGGTATCTCCAACTTCGCGAGTTGCGTCATACGACCAGTTTTCAAATTCGGCAACCATCTCGCCTTGATTTACTGAATACTCAGTGGATTCAGACGCAGTACCTTCTGTTAACGCAGCATCTCCGTTCATGACCATATCTTCATATGAGGTAATGCCGGACATGAAGTCTTGTGCCGCCTGATAGGCCGCAGCAATTTCCTCGTCTGTCAAAGACTCACCGGTAGTTAAATCCATCGTCGGGAATAAAACGTGGCGAACAACAGGAACTGTAATATCCATGCCTGTAAAATCAAAGTTATTGATGTAATCATCCATAGCCATAGAAGCTAAATAGTAGCGTTGCATTACTTCATTAAAACCCTGTAACGTCGCGATGTCACCGTAGTAAACCTTCACATAGCTATCACCGGTCATTCCCAGAGTCTGTGCTTCCGTCTCGATAGCATCCAGCGCCCCGCTGATTGATGTGCTCGTTTCTTCGGAAAGTGCAAGATTGTGTTCTTCAGCATACTTCAAAAGATAAACTGTTCCTTGAATACCGGAAAGAACCGTACTCTCCAAAACATCGCCATATGTCGCACCCGCATCTGGTGCGATTGTGTTTTCTGCAGCCAAGTCAAGGTATCCATCTTCTGTAAGTGGATAAATACCATATGCAGTTGCGTAGCTTTGCATCTCCGAATAGGAATTCGCAAAATAGAAGTTATACTCCAAAGGAGATATCGTAATTCCGTTAATCGTGAAAGTCTTATTCATCATCGCAACCGCATCAGCACCGTAGCATTCCGTAGTGGAAGCAGGAATCGTGCTTGAAGCATCAATCGGTGTCGTGTCCGATGCCAAAGCAGTAACTGAACTCGTAATTGTTGTGGAAGTAGATTTGTCTTTACAGCCAGTAGCAAATGCGCTCATCGCCAGAAGCAAAGCAATAAAAACAACTAAGCTCTTATGTAATGTTTTCATATAATCTCCTTATGTTCAGTAAATAAACCAAGGGCATTATACCACACATAGAAAGCCCGAATCGAGGCAAATTTACGCCATTTTTGCTTCTTTCATCATCGATCACGTATCTCTATTATAATCGGGCAATGATCTGAGCCATCAATGTCAGTCAGCATCTCAGAAGAAAGCACCTCACTCTTATGTGCTTCGTCAACGAAAAAGTAGTCAATACGCCAGCCAACATTGCGTTCGCGAGCATAGGTTTTGTATGACCACCACGTGTAGGCGTCTTTTTTGTCAGGGTAGAACATGCGGAATGTATCCACCCAGCCTTGGTCGCGAAATTTGTCCATATAAGCTCGCTCTTCCGGAAGAAAGCCGGATATCTTACTGTTGGCTTTCGGGTTAGCAAGATCAATTTCCTGATGTGCGGTATTAACATCTCCGCAAATAATGACCATTCGACCGCTCGATACCTGTTTTTTCACCTTGTCGAGAAGGCAATCATAGAAGCGAAGCTTAAAGTCGACGCGCTCCGGGCCACGACCGCCGTTTGGAAAATAGATGTTGTATAGAATGAATGTACCAAAATCAAGCTCGATAGTGCGACCTTCGTGGTCGAACTCGTCAGTTCCGAGACCGTATGACACGGAGAGCGGCTCGATACGTGTGTAAACCGCGGTTCCCGAGTAGCCCTTTCGTTCGGCCGATGAAAAATAACTGCGATAGTTGCCCATGTGAAGCAAAGAATCATCAAGCTGGTCAATGTTGGCTTTTGTCTCCTGAATGCAAACAATGTCGGCATCCATGGTCTCGACGGATAATGCAAAATTCTTCTTCGCAACGGCACGTATTCCGTTGACATTCCAGCTTACCAATTTCATTCTCTATCCCTCTTGTTTACTTTTCTTTTACTTTTCCATTCATTATATCAGAGTGGATTGGATTTTTTTGGGTTATAATACGAGTAGAGACATTTTCGCATAGGTTTATCCCGCAAGGAGGTAGCCCTCATGGCTGATCATCAAATGCTTTCGCCTCAAGAGGCGGAATCGACTCTCTCAACGCAACCGATAGATATTCTCGTCATCGGCGGCGGACCGGCCGGCATATCCGCCGCATTGAATGCACATTCACGCGGTCGTAGTGTCGCCATTATTTCTTCAGACTATAAAGAGAGTCGTCTCTACAAGGCGGCCTCTATCGATAACTACCCTGGACTTCCACACGTTAGCGGGGCAGGTCTTTTGGATGCAATGTATGAACAAACCCTTGCGCTTGATATTCCCGTTATCATCGGTACGGCGCTCTCCATCATGCCCCCCTATCAAGAAGGCGGTTCTTTTCAGGTCTCCGTCGGTAGCTCCATTTTTGAATCGAAAGCCATTATATTAACGACAGGCGTCACGTCAAAAACGATTCCCGGTGAGGACGAGCTACTCGGCAACGGTGTCAGCTATTGCGCCACCTGTGATGGTATGTTTTTCCGCGGACGTTCTGTAGCCGTCATGGCATTTACACGCGAAGCCATCGCGGAAGCCGCGGCCCTCCAGCGAATCGGGGTAACGGTTGACTTGATCATCAATGAAAGGGACTGGCAAAAGTGGGGACAAAGGGTCGCCCAAGAGGAAGGCATTGTGAACGTTCGCATCGAGACTATTACTTCATTGATTAAAGAAGACGCACACATTGTGTTGACTGCCAAGGACAACACCTACAATTATGATGGCGTCTTCATTCTTCGCGACAGTATTTCTCCGCAGTCTTTGATAAAAGGCGTTCAAATGAACGGAAGCTTTTTTCTCACAGATGAGAGCGGCATGACATCCATTTCGGGGCTTTTTGCCGCGGGAGACGCATGTGGAAAACCTCTGCAGATTGCCAAGGCTGTGGGAGAAGGTCAGCTTGCCGCGCTCAGTGCAGATTACTGGATGAATCAAAACCAAAAATAATGGACGGGAGGACAATTATGGAACAGAAACGTTTACTCATGGTTTTTACCGGCGGTGAAATTGCAAGCCGCATACACCTGAAGGCTTTGGAACTCGGAAGTGCGCCCTACACGCTCTTGGATAACCAAAATGCGTTAACGAAGAACATGACCATCATCGAGCCCATCAGCGTTTGCTCGGAAAACATCACACCACCGATGTACAAGGTACTATTCGGAGAGATTCAAAAAGCCGTCGGCAAGGGGAATAATTATGATGCAATACTCATTGCTCACGGCTCGGACACCTTAGCATACACCGCACAGCTAGCAGCCATTTTGCTCTCAGGTCTCGATGTTCCGGTCGTTTTCTTTGGCTCGAAGCTCCCTCCATCGCACCCGAATTCCGACGCTCTATCCAATCTTAAATCTGCCATCACCCTCGTGAATCATGTTGACTCCGGTGTGTATGTTGTAGGCAAAGCCATTGATGGTAAAACCTATGCTCATTATGCATGCTATTGCATGAGTGCCGACGCCTGTAGCGATGATTACCTGAGCTACAAAAATATGTATGCCGGTATTATTAAGGGCAAAACCTACACCCCCAATGACGCTGTCCCTGCACCTGTCGCTCCGGCAAATGCGACCAAGTATCTCCATGCCCTTACTAAACTCATGACGCTCCCGAAGGAAGACACCATTCTCACTATCGATGCGTCCTCTTGCGTCAATTATGCCAACTACACGGTCGCTCGTTCTGACTACAAATTTGTGTTGCAGCGTTTGCATCATTTCGGCACCACCAACGCACTCTCCGCCGAAAACCCATTCTCCCTTCTTTACCTGAACAGTGCCTGCCAACGCTACGACAAGCACATCTTCATTGCGCCAATTGATTCTTCGCGTCCCGTTACCCCATCAACCCAAACCTTGCTCGATGCCAAAATCAAACCGTTATTCGACTGCCCATTTGAAGCTGCATGGGCTTACCTGATGTTATCTACATGGCTTGGAAAAATGATAAAGCTATAAATTACCGTGTTCATTCAATCTGTATAGAAAAAAGCACCGCGATGCGGTGCTTTTTATCGTATTCTCTTTGCAAGTAGTGGATTCCACTATTCGTTTACAGTAACAGTACTCCCTCGTCCTTTGCTTTTGCCATTACATCCTCCGGCCATATGGAAGATTGCACTTCGCCGATATGGGCTCTTTGCAGGAAGAACATGCAAATACGAGATTGTCCAATACCACCGCCAATGGTAAGCGGTAACTCGCCTTTGAGGACGGCTTGGTGGTACGGGAGCTGCGTTCTATCCTCACAACCAGCTTTCTGAAGCTGCTCTGCTAGAGATTTTTCGTCGACACGGATGCCCATCGAAGAGATTTCGAAAGAGCAATCGAGAATCGGGTAATAGACGAGTATATCGCCGTTCATAGACCAATCATCGTAGTCCGGAGCGCGGCCATCGTGAATCTTGCCGTCGGAGAGCTTGTCACCGATTTTCTGGAGGAAAATGGCGCCATACTCACGGGTAAGTAGATTTTCTCTTTCCTTCGGCGTCTTGTCAGGGTATCTCTTCAGAGCTTCTTCCGTAGTAATGAAGGTAATTTCCGACGGGAGAAACGGCTTCATGAAGTGATATTTACCGCACATAAAGTATTCCGTTTGCTTGATGGCCATGTAGATATGGAATACAGTCTCTTTCAGTGTGTCGATGGTACGGGTTTCACGCGTGATCACCTTTTCCCAATCCCATTGGTCAACATAAATCGAGTGAAGGTTATCGGTCTCTTCGTCGCGGCGAATGGCTGTCATGTCAGTGTAGAGGCCTTCTCCCGGTTTAAAACCATAATTACTGAGAGCCATGCGTTTCCATTTGGCGAGCGAGTGGACGATTTCCACACGCTTTTCATCCAGTTCTTTTATTCCGAAAGAAACCGGGCGCTCGGTGCCGTTCAAATTATCATTGAGTCCTGTCTCCGGAAAAACAAACAATGGTGCAGATACTCGCGTAAGCTGTAATGCGTCAGCGAGAGCACGTTCGAAATAATCCTTAACTTCCTTAATCGCGATTTCTGTTTCACGAATCGTCTGCGGGCTCTTATAGCCCTTTGGAATAGTAATTGTACCCATTTCTTTCATCTCCTTTATTTCGAGTAGTTCTATCGAGTCCCCTTCCATCAGCCATGAATACGCGCGTCTTTCATGCATGCGCGGAAAGGTATTATTGAATAATTTATGTGGATCAGAGCTCGCACGTCCCAACGGTACGCGGGAATGGGAGCACATCGCGAATGTTACCAACACCGGTCAAGTACATGACGCATCGTTCGAAGCCGAGGCCAAAGCCTGCATGGCGGGCAGAACCGTATTTGCGAAGATCCATATAGAAGTCATAATCTTCCTTCTTTAAGCCAAGCTCCTCCATACGTGCGGCGAGCTTATCATAATCGTCCTCACGTTGGCTTCCGCCGATAATTTCGCCGATACCCGGAACAAGGCAGTCCATCGCTGCGACGGTTTTGCCGTCTTCATTCATCTTCATATAGAAGGCCTTGATTTCCTTCGGATAGTCCGTTACGAAAACTGGCTTTTTGAAAAGAACCTCAGTCAAATAGCGTTCATGCTCGGTTTGCAGGTCACAACCCCATGATACTTTGTAATCGAACTCATCATTATGAGCAGTCAAAAGGTCAATCGCCTCGGTGTATGTGACATGTCCGAATTCAGAAGAGGCAACATGCTGCAAACGTTCAATTAATCCCTTATCTACGAAATTGTTGAAAAACGCCATCTCCTCCGGAGCGTTTTCAAGCACATAATTGATAATGTACTTAATCATACTCTCGGCAAGAATCATGTCATCCTTCAAGTCAGCAAAAGCAATTTCAGGCTCAATCATCCAAAACTCCGCCGCGTGACGTGTCGTATTCGAATTCTCAGCACGGAACGTCGGACCAAAGGTATAGATGTTTTTGAAAGCCATTGCAAAGGTCTCGCCATTCAGCTGACCACTCACGGTGAGGTTTGTCGGCTTACCGAAGAAGTCGGCATCGTAGTCAATCGCACCATCTTCATTTTTCGGCAAATTCTTAAGCGGAAGGGTCGTAACCTGGAACATTTCACCAGCGCCTTCGCAATCACTTCCTGTAATGATTGGAGTATGGACATAGACAAAGTCGCGTTCCTGGAAGAAACGGTGAATCGCATAGGCACACAGAGAACGAACACGGAATACCGCTTGGAACATATTTGTTCTCGGACGAAGATGTGTGATTGTTCGCAAATATTCCATCGTGTGACGTTTCTTTTGAAGCGGATAATCCGATGTCGATTCGCCCTCGACGACAATACTCGTCGCTTGGATTTCAAAGGGTTGTTTCGCTTCCGGCGTCGGAATCAATGTTCCGGTCACTAAAAGTGCCGCTCCGACATTTGTCTTCACAATACAATCGAAGTTTGCGAGCGTGTCATGATATACAACCTGAATCGGTTCGAAAAAGGTGCCGTCATTTAAGACAATGAATCCGAAGCTCTTTGAATCACGATTGCTTCTGACCCAGCCTCCCAAGGTCACTTCTTTGTTGAGATATGCCTCGCGGTTGCGGAATATCTCACGTACTGAAATCAAATCCATTTTTTCCATCCTTTCTTCGCGTTTCTACGCGCATTACCGAACAAAACAAAAAGTCCTGAACAGAAATAATCATTCTGCTCAGGACGATAATGTATCGCGGTACCACCTGATTTACTGCTCAATGCAGTCTCCTCTACGGTTCAATCAAACCTGGCCAAACTCACGTGCGGCCGTACGACAATAGCTAATCGTGTCTAAAAAAACAGTTTCGCCATTGCAGCTCGGAAGTGTTATTCGCATATCATCTACCGATGAGGCTTCCACCATCCCTCAATCGCTATCGGCGAACCGATATGTTACTTCTCTTCGTCATCGCATTTATGCGGTATTCAGTTGTCAATCAAACATTTTATAGGTGAAGTATACTTTCGTATTTTGGTTTTGTAAACCCCAAATCACACCAAAAGCAGGAATTATTTGTGGTAAAGCTTCTTCGTCTGGTATTCCGGCTCACACGTGATATTCACACCGAGCTTTTTGAAAACGCTCTCGTCGACGCTCGACAAAATTGTCGTCGCATGTGCATCGCTCTTACGAAGATTGCCGATTTGCTGCATGGCAAGCTCCGCCATCGGGTTCGTTGCCGCACAAATTGCCAACGCAATCAGAATTTCATCCGTATGTAATCGTGGGTTATGGTTACCCATATGATTGACCTTCAAATCTTGAATCGGCTCAATGACAATTGGCGAAATTAACGGCATATTGTGCGGAATATTCGCAAGCTCCTTCAATGCATTGAGGATACATGCTGCCGATGCACCCAAGAGAGACGTCGTCTTACCAGAAACCATTCTGCCATCCGGTAACTCAAGTGCCACAACCGGTCCGCCAGTCTCTTCGGCACGTTGAATCGCGATATCAATCACGGGACGATCCCTATAATCAATACCGGTTTTATTCATCAAAAGTTCGAGTTTATTCACCTCAGAAGCCTCTGCCAGTCCCTGACGCAGCTCACATCGTGCATTATAGTAACGACGAATAATTTCTCTCTTAGAAGCGGCAATACATGCTTCATCATCAATAATAGCGAAGCCCGCCATATTAACGCCCATATCTGTCGGGCTCTTATATGGAGACTCACCAGCTATCTTCTCGAAAATCGCGTGAACCACGGGGAAAATTTCGACATCACGATTATAGTTGACTGTCGTTTTGCCGTATGCCTCCAAGTGGAATGGGTCAATCATATTTACATCGTTCAAATCGGCAGTAGCTGCTTCATATGCTATATTCACCGGATGCTGAAGCGGAATCGACCAAATTGGGAACGTCTCGAACTTCGCGTATCCCGCCTTAATGCCGCGTTTATTCTCATGATAAAGCTGTGACAGACAGGTCGCCATTTTCCCGGAGCCCGGGCCCGGTGCCGTAATAACTACCAACGAGCGAGTGGTCTCAATATAATCATTCTTTCCGTACCCTTCTTCGGAAACAATAAGCGGAATATTGGATGGATATCCTGCAATTGGGTAATGCTTATAGACCTTAACGCCCAATGTTTGCAATCTATTCTCAAATTTTTCAGCAGAAGGCTGGTGCGCATATTGCGTAATAACTACACTACCGACATACAAGCCGATTCCGGTAAAAGCATCCATCAAACGGAGCACATCCTGGTCATAAGTAATGCCGAGATCTCCGCGTCGCTTGTTCTTTTCAATCGCATCAGCGCTGATGACAATAACAATCTCAGCGTCCGCTTTCAAATTCAAAAGCATTTTGACCTTTGTATCTGGCTCAAAACCTGGAAGAACACGAGATGCGTGATAGTCATCAAATAATTTTCCACCGAATTCCAAATACAATTTTCCGCCGAATAAATTGATTCTGTCACGAATATTCTGGGATTGTAATTGGACATATTTGTCATTATCGAAGCCTTTCTTGTACATACCACCACACTCCTCAAAAATAAAAAGAGCTCGTCCGCAAAAATGGGGAGAAGCTCATCTCAAAACTGGCTCTTTGCAATTATATCATTACCTATTGGAAAGATGGTCATAAAATGAAAAAAAAGTAATGGTTTTATCCTGTTCCGAAAAATCATTTTTCTATGCGAAACTATTTCCATCGTTTTTTTGACATATGCCAAACATTTTTGGTATACTCCAACAAAATTATTGGGGGGAATTTTTTATGAAACGAGAAAAACTAATTGAACAGGGTTATAAACCCGTCAAGAAAAGCATCACTTTTTTTCAAGCAAACTTCGTCGGTATCTTACCAATACTTCCATTGGTACTCATCTATATCATTGGATATGCATGCTTTTATTACTTCGTCCGCGACAAGAGTATTGGTTTTGATATGTTCGCCGATTTCATTAAAAGTCCACTCTACGTTCTCACATATCTCGTAATCACCTTCGTTGCCATCATCATTCACGAAGGACTTCATGCCCTTTTCTTTCTTGGTGGATGCGAAGAAGGACGAAAATCTATTGTCTTTGGCTTTAAAAGCGGCTGCCCGTATTGCCATTGTGATGAAGTGCTCTCCATCAAGCGTTACATCAACGCACTTTGGGCTCCTCTGTGGTTTCTTTGCTCATTATTGGTTGTCCTTTCGCTCATTATTGACTTCCTACCTTTATTCCTCGCAACAGCGACATTGATTTTTGGATCCTGCGGTGATCTTTATGTATGGCTCCTCATTCGAAAACACCGTAAACAAAATGTCTTTGTATGGGATATGGTTGATGAGGTCGGATGCGAATTATTCTTCGAGGATGATGCCTCGAAGGTATCGACCACACAATCAACAACACCGAGTATGAGTGAATAATGATTTGTTTTGTCAGCGAACATTCATTGGGGTTTAATACAAAAATAGCAGGGGGAAAAACATATGACACGCGAAACACTCATTGAACAAGGGTATACATCCACTAAAAAAAGCATCTCATTTTTAGCAGCAAACTTCGTCGCTATTTTACCGATGCTTCCGTTTGTACTCATCTATATTTTGGGTTATGCATGCTCTTCTGTATTAATTCATGGCAAGAGCACCGATTGGGACATTATTTCCAACTTCTTTGCTTCTCCACTCAACGTCCTCTTTTATTTACTAATTACCTTCGCAGGCATCATCATCCACGAAGGACTTCATGCCCTTTTCTTTCTTGGCGGCTGCGAAGAAGGGCGAAAATCAATTGTCTTTGGCTTTAAAGGCGGCTGCCCGTATTGCCATTGCGAAGAAGTGCTCTCCATCAAGCGTTACATAAATGCACTGTGGGCTCCGCTGTGGATTCTTTGCACGATTATGGCCGTCCTTTCTCTCTTTATCCAATTCCTACCTTTATTCCTCGCAACCGTCACAATGATTGTCGGCTCCGGCGGAGATCTATATATATGGCTTCTCATTCGAAAACACAAAAATCAAAATGTCTTTGTATGGGATATGGTTGATGAAGTCGGTTGCGAATTATTATCGAAGGATGATACCTCAGTGGTAACAACAACAGCAGCACCTGGAGCGACAGAATAATTATGCGTTTTTTGATTCAGCGAGTCACTCATGCTAACGTTCAAGTCGACGACCAAACTGTCGGCCAAATTGACCGCGGCTTCCTCGTCTATATCGGAATAACAAATAGTGACACGAACGAAACTGCTGACTTCATGATGAAAAAGCTATGGGGACTACGCATCTTCCGTGACGAATTTGGTAAAACCAATCTGTCTCTCTCCGCAGTCAATGGTGCGCTTCTGCTCATCTCACAATTTACTCTTTATGCCGATTGCAAACACGGCTACCGCCCGTCCTTTACCGACGCTGGCGCTCCCGACCACGCAAAGGCATTATACGAATACATCATCGACTGCTCAAAACGCGAAGGCTTTCCTGTTGCCACGGGCATTTTCGGTGCCGACATGGCGGTCACGTCCGAAAACGAAGGCCCGTTTACCATTATGCTGGACAGCGATAAACTAATGCCGCCTCGGTCAAACGAAAAGCAATGATATTTCTATAAATGAGACAATAAAAGCGCCGCAAAACGGCGCTTTTTTATTGGACAAATTCACTTCTCCATCTATTCTCCATCTATTCCCTATTGAGCTTCTCTTGTGTTTTATTTCTCATGTCCACTACGATATCACTTCCCTCGATGGTCGATAGTCGGTGAGCGATAACGAAGCTCGTGTGACCCTTCATCATTGCTTCAAACGCCTCAACAATACGCTTTTCTGTTAATGTGTCGACAGCACTGGTGGCCTCGTCGAGGATTAAGATGGTCGGTGACATAATGAGGACGCGCGCGATGCAAAGAAGCTGGCGTTGTCCTGATGAGAGGTTCGTGCGACGGTCGAGAATTGTGTCGTATCCGTTCGGTAGACGTGTGATGAAGCCATGTGCGCGAGCGGCCTTAGCTGCTGCCACAATTTCGTCGAACGTCGCATGCGGTTTACCGTATGCGATATTATCCCGTACGGATCTGTCGAGTAACCAAGTGTCCTGAAGAACCATACCAAAGGCATTGCGCAGGCGGCTCCGTGAGACAGATGTGATGTCTCTCCCGTCAATCGTGATGCTTCCCGATGTCGGGTCATAGTAGCGCATCAGAAGGTTGATGAGTGTGGTTTTGCCACAGCCGGTCGGTCCGATTATTGCGACTCTTTTACCAGGCTTCACGACGAGATTGAAGTCGCGAATGATTGGTTTTTCCGGCGTGTAGGAAAAGTGAACATGCGAGAAAACGACGTCACTTTGGAAGTTCATTGGGATGGCAGAATCGGCTGTCTCCTCGATTTCTTTCTCTTCAGGCATATCGAGAATTTCAAAAACACGAGCCGTCGAGGCCATCGCGGCCATTACTTGAGTTGTGATGTTGGTGAGGTCGTTGATTGGTCGTGAAAAATTGTTCCAATACATGATAAATGTCGATATTCCGCCTGCCGTAAGGCCTCCAAAGAAGTAACCCAATGCGCCGATGAACACATAGGTAATATGATTAATGGAGCGCGATACGGGATTTGGAAGTGAGCTAATGAATTGAGCACGCACCGACGAAACGCGGAGCTTCTCGTTTTTTTCGCGGAATGCTTCGATAGAGGATTTCTTCGCGCCGAAGGCCTTGATTTCTCGTTGTCCATCGAAGTCTTCTTCAATAGTCGCTTGAATATCACCAACCAAGCGTTGTTGACTCGAAAAATGCTTCGTTGTCTTGCCGGCGATTTTCGTCGCCAATAATACGGTAACGGCCGCCATAGGTACGATGACGAGTGTCATTTTTGGACTTAAAATCAACATGAATACGAGTGTTCCGCTGACGGTAATGACAAGTGTGAACATCGTAAGAAGGCCCTGCAAAAGACCGTCCGCGATAGCCTCCACATCGGATACAAAACGGGATAAAACATCACCCGCCGCATGCGTATCAAAAAAAGAAACCGGTAATCGAGAAAATTTCGATGCCATCTCACCGCGAAGTCGAGCCGCAGTATTTGCCGCGATAATATTCGCATAGTAGCTGACAATCCATGAGAAAAAAGCCGCAATCGCATACATCGCCAGGAGAACGAGCGCATATCTCGTAACCGATTCGAAATCGACTTTTCCCTTCCCAGCCATCAGGTCAATCGCGTTGCCCGAAAACACCGGCGCAACTACGAATAATCCACCGCTGATAATCGCCGCCATGATCAGGAAGACCATCTTGATCCTGCCCTCGCCCGTGTATTGTGCGAGTCGTTTCAAATCACGAAATGATATGGACCGCGTGCTTTTTCTCATTTTATTAGCATCCGGACTCAAATTACCAATTCCTTGCAGCATGGAGGTGTCCTTTGCCATAGTTACACACCTCCCATTTCCTGCGAAGCGGCAATTTTCGCATATTCTTCGCAATTCTGAAGCAGTTCGTCGTGTTTTCCTTCGCCGACTAATTTTCCATTATCAAATACCAGTATCCAATTCGCATCCACAATCGGTTTAATGCGCGCCGATATCATCACACATGTTTTTCCTGTCTCTGCCAGATGCTCTTTTAATGTTGCTTGAAGCTTTTCGTCAGTTTCCATATCAAGTGCCGACGAAGCATCGTCCATCAGCAGAAGTGCCGCATCGTGGCAAAGTGCACGAGCGATACAAAGCCGCTGCCGCTGCCCTCCGGAAAGATTTCTTCCGTTTGCTTCTACTTTCGCGTCGAGGCCGCCTTCCATTTTCGATACGAAATCCCACGCCATCGCGATTTGCAGTCTTTTCTTCAATTCCTTATCATCCATCGAAATCCCGCCGAGCAAAAGATTTTCACGTACAGTACCTCGAAACAGTCGCGGGGATTGAAAAACCGGTGACATTTGCGCGCGGACGCGTTCTTCAGACCATTCGGCGATATTCTCGCCGTCTATGTAAATCTCACCCGATGTCGGTGAATAAAGCTTCAACATCAATGCCAATACAGTTGATTTTCCAGAACCGGTGGTTCCGATAATTCCGAGTTTTTCGCCCTTGCGAATCTGAAAGGAGAGCGAATCTACAGCTAATAAATCGGTATCATCATCGTCTGTATCCAGATAGGAAAAGGATACGTTCTCAAATTTCACCAGAGGATGATACGGCTGGTTTTCCATGGATATATCGTCAACAGGTTTATCCATCGCCGTTGATTTCAAAGATTCCATTTCATCATCTCGCTCGCTGGCCTTCGAGCACAATACTTCTTCGATTCTTTCCATCGAAACAAAAGTACGTGTGAAGATGACGACGAGGTTTGCCAGAATCGTGAGTGCCGTGACGATGGTAAAAATATAGTTCATAAATGCAATGATATCGCCCTTTGAAATTGCCCCTGTATCAACTCGGATACCACCGATAAAAATGACGGCGACTATCGAAAGATTCATGATGAATACCGTCACCGGACTCATGAGGGAAGAAAGCTTCGAAACCGCAATTACACTTTCTTTATAGGCGGAAGACGCATCGTTCATTTTATCCTCGTGATGCTTATTGCGCGAAAACGCACGAATCACACGCACGCCAAGGATGCTCTCTCTCACCTCGCTTGTGATTTTATCGAGTCGTTTTTCGACAATACCATATTGCATAAAGGTAGAGCGAATGATGAGTAACAATGTTACAAGAAATAAAACGGACGCTACGGCCAACACACCCGCCATCGGGATATCAATGCTCATGGCTGCCAAAACACCGCCGATTGTAATGAAGGGCACACGTGATACGAGTCGAATCAGCATGGATACCGCAAGAGACGTCTGATTCACGTCCGTTGTCATGCGCACCATCAACGACTCTGTACCAATCACTTCCTGTTCCTTCGTTGACATCGCATTTACACGTGTAAACATCCGTTCGCGCAAAAGTGCGCCGACGCCGGTAGATGCCTTGGCCGCACAATATTGACAGAAAATCGCACAACAGAGACTTACGAGAATCATTACCCCCATAACAAGGCTCGTGCGAAGAACATCTTCATGGTCATGAGACGTAATACCGACATCGACGATGTGCGCCATCATCATCGGCAATGTTACTTCCAATACCGCCTCGAGTAGTTTTGCCAAAGGTCCCAACACCAATTCTTTTTGAAAAGGACGTAAGGTCGAAAGGGTTTGGCTGAATTTTTTTGTCCGTGAATCTTTCATAAAACCTCATGATTATCGAGTATTACGAATTGGATTAGTTTTGCTTCTTAACCGTCCTATATTCACCGTCTTCGATAAAATAAGGGCATCTTTTCGTCGGGTCGTATTGCATTTTTTCCCATACGTCCTGATCAATCGGCGCTTCACACGAATAATCTTCATACTCGTCGTCAAAAACATAATTCGAACAACGTTCACAGTCAGACAATGATTTATCCTCCCCAATTCTCGTTTTATTTCACCGTTATTATATCGCGTTTGCGTTACCATAAGATTGAGCTACGGCACTTTTTCGGCAGATTCGACGGAAATCGTCACTTTTACTAAATGATATGCGTGGTAGAACTTGCATTATGGGTTAAAATAGTACGTAACATGTTTCTTATGAAGGAGATTATTATGACTTTCATTGACGCACTTATCGTCATTTTTATCGGCATCATCGAAGGAATCACCGAGTGGTTGCCAGTCAGCAGCACAGGCCATATGCTTTTGTTCGATGAATTTTTTACTATGAAACAAAGTGACGCATTTAAAGAGATGTTTTTCGTTGTCATTCAACTTGGCGCTATTCTCGCCGTTGTCGTTCTTTTCTGGAAGAAAATGTGGCCCTTCGGGCTGAAAAAAACCGAAGAAAAATCGAAAATCATCCTCAAAAAAGATATTTTCATGACCTGGGTCAAGGTCGTCATTGCCTGTATTCCCGGCGCTATCATTACGATTCTTTTTGACGATTATGTCGAGGCACACTTCACCACTCCTGTCGTTATTGCCTCCGCACTCATTTTCTACGGCTTACTCTTTATTGTTGTGGAAACATGGAATAAGAATCGCAAACCGAAGGTCGATGAGCTCTCTTCTCTCCCCTATCGCTACGCATTGATAATTGGCCTTTTTCAGGTTCTCTCCATCGTACCGGGCACCTCACGTTCTGGTGCAACCATCATCGGAGCCTTGTTAATCGGCATCTCTCGCACAGTCGCTGCTGAATTTACCTTTTTCCTTGCCGTTCCTGCAATGTTCGGCCTCTCTCTGATTAAGCTGGTGAAATTCGGCTTCCATTTCTCTACTGTCGAATTACTCACCTTGCTCTTGGGAATGGTCGTCGCTTTTGTTGTTTCCCTTGGCGTCATTCGATTCCTCATGAACTATATCAAGAAGCATGATTTCAAGGTGTTTGGCTATTATCGTATTGCGCTCGGCATCCTCGTACTCATTTATTTCTTGCTGATTAAGTAAAGAAAAAACCATGTCGGTGTGTATCGACATGGTTTTCAAAATAGGCGTTAATAATTGTCATAAAGTAATCGTCACCCTAGCCTTTGACGGCAGTCATATCCTTACCCCATTATGCCTTCTTTGATTCAATCGCTTCGCAAATCGTCGCGACAGCGGCAAAAGCCACGCCCGCAACCGGCCAGATAATCCAGCTTCTCTCCCAATCGTTTGTAATGAAGCTATATCCGAGGTAAACAGCGACCATCAAAGTCCAATAGACACCGGATACCGTGTCAATGAGCTTGCTCTTCTTTGCTTCCGGTGCGAATTCATCCTGCTGAAGAATTTTTTTCATAGCTGATTTGTAACATCCGACACTGACGATGAGATAAACACCGACAGAAACAATCGCAAGAAGCGCACCAAGCATCACTGTCAGTAAGAAGTCTGAAAAATCCAAGGCACCACCGACAAAAAGTGGAATGACACCGCAGATGCAAAGAATAATTCCCATAGTAATCTTACGAATGTAAGTGCCTTCGAAAGCATTCATTTTTTCTTTGATCATCCCTGCCACACCATATTCGGTGTCGAAGGCTTCTTTTTCCATATATTCATATTTACTGAGCTTCAGTCCATTCGTGATGAAAATACCCACAGCAATCGCAACAAATACAAATAACACGACGAGACCGATACCCGCGGCCATTGATTCGGATACTCTGTTCGGAAAATCCTCCGAGGCACCGCCAAGAACAATCAAAGTGATTGGCGAAAGAATGCAAAGCATCGTAGCCAATGCAAAATACCATGACGTCTTGCGATATGTACGAATATATTCACTCGCTTCTTCGAGGGAAACATGTCTCTGTTTTTCACTTATGCCATCTATTCCCGACGCATACGAAGGAGCCTCTTCTTCGTCTTTTAGTAAGAAATCAGTTGATACTCCAAATAGCTTACTCATCTCTAATACTCTTTGTAGGTCAGGAACAGCTTGCGCGCCTTCCCATTTTGAAACCGCCTGGCGAGAGACGTTTAATTTCTCTGCTAATTCTTCTTGCGACCAACCGTTTTTCTTTCTTTCATTCATGATTTTCTCTGCCAATATCATATGGTTATCTCCTTTGCCTTGCTTGTTGTTTTTTCGTTGTCCAACATCTACAGCATAGTCAAATCATGAGTTGCTCACTATCATGTCGCCATTTCAATTTGTCAACCGGTGGTTGCGAATACCGCAATTTCTAAGCAAAAACGACCTACCAGCAGTTAATCGTGTTTCTCGTACACGAATCCGGCTTCATTTTTCCCGAAAAGTCCTTCCGCCTCTTCGAGCGTCAACACATTATCCTTTTTTAGGAAATATCCGAAGAAAGCGAGGTGCGATTCACGAATCGCTTGATCAGCAACATTCGCATCCAGCGAACCAACATATTTTGGTATTTTGAAAAACATCTTCGCGTCGGTAAATCCCATATGTTTCATGTCCGGGAAACCATAATAATACGTTCTTGTCTTGTGATAAAGAAGTGCACGCGATTCCACATTTCTGTTTTCAAGACATCCCATCGTCAAGAAAGGCTTCTCCAGTATATCTTCACCAAATCCACCGAATAAAGCACCATCCATATTCACACCGCAAGAAAATGCCGGATTATACATGCATAAATGATATGCCGTCGCTCCGCCGAATGAATGACCTGTCACGCCAACGCCATTACTGAAATCAAAATAATCATGGAATCGATCATTCTTATCTGCATTCTTATGCTCCAAAGCACGAAGTACACATTCGGTGTCCTTCACCCACTCCGTTAAACGCATTGCCCCTAACTTAGAGTACTTGTTCTCGAAAATACGGAACGCCTTCTCTGCATCCTCAGGAGAAAGCTTCTTTTTCAATAGCTTGTTTTGCGCCAAGAATGCCGGAATCATCGGCTTCACTAATTGCTTATTCAGACTCTTGTCATAAAATGTTGCAGAACCGTCCTCAAACTCCATAAGCATGCCTTCGAAATTATGCCCTACCGACGCCACAACATAACCGCCGCGCGCTAAAGCGGTACAGAGTCTCGAATTCTGCTCCAAATATCCCTGGTATCCATGTGAGAAAAAAACAACAGGGAATTTCTCGCCATCAATCGGAAGAATATCGTCATAATAATCCGCTTCATTCAGCGATTCATCCATATTCTTCAAGCGGAAAACCTTCTTTAAGGTTTCCAACATCCGAGGCGAAAAAAGCTTCGCTTTTTCCTTCCCTTCCACAGCCTGTGGGTCTACAGGATAGAAGAGTCGCACAGCAATCTTGCGATTTCCTTCCTTGCTCCCAATTACTTCTTTTCGATTTTCATCAACAAGTGAAAACGTGGTCGTTCCAACACAATACATTTGCATTCTCCTTTATCGTTGTATGCCGCGTGCACAGCATTCCAGTGAAATAATGAGATTCTGTATCCTGAAAAATGCGCCTCATGGCGATTAATTCGGGTGAAGTGTATTATACTTACGTTTATTCTACATCGATTTGTGGCATTGTGGCAGTATGTTTAGTCCTGATTTTCGTATGCGACTAAGAGCTCTTGACCATACATACCACGCAGCTTCGGTTTCTCAATCTTTCCAGTCGCATTACGAAGTACCGGCGCAAAGATAATCTCTCTCGGTCGCTTATAACGCGGGAGCTGCATGCAGAACTCGTCAACCTCTTCCTTTGTCATCTCCATGCCCTGTTTGACCTCGATGATGGCGCCCTCAATCTCGCCTAAACGCTTGTCTGGTAGACCGATGACGGCAACGTCCTTAATCTTCTCATTTTTCATGAGGAAATCTTCAATCTCAACAGGGTAGAGGTTCTCGCCTCCGGATACAATAACGTCTTTCTTACGGTCAACGAGGAAAATAAAGCCATCTTCGTCTTCCTTCGCTACGTCACCAGTCAGGAGCCAACCATCCTTCAGGACTTCATTCGTCGCCTCCGGATTATTATAGTAGCAGACCATAACTCCTGCGCCCTTGACGCAAAGCTCTCCGGTCTCCCCTTTTGCAACAATATTACCATTTTCGTCGATAATCTTACATTCCCAACCATAGCCAGGAATACCGATGGCACCGACCTTTCCAACATTTTCTACACCAAGGTGAACACAGCCCGGTCCGATTGATTCGCTTAAGCCATAGTTTGTGTCGTATTGGTGTTTGGGGAAATACTGAAGCCATCTCTTAATTAACGACTTCGGTACTGGCTGTGCGCCGATATGCATCAATCTCCATTGGTCAAGTTGATAGTCAGAAAGACGTACATCTCCGCGATCCAACGCATCAAGGATGTCCTGCGCCCACGGAACCAAGAGCCATACAATCGTGCAATGCTCTTTTGAAACAGCATCCAAAATGTATTTCGGCTTCGTTCCGCGAAGCAATACGGCACGTGAACCACTAACTAAACTACCCATCCAGTGCATTTTTGCACCAGTATGATAAAGCGGCGGAATACATAAGAAACAATCATCACGATTCGTAGAGTGATGGTTCTGTTCCACTGCTGCCGCATGCATAAGACTCTTGTGCTTATGTAAAATTGCCTTCGGGAAGCCCGTCGTACCAGAGCTGAAATAGATTGCACCATCATCTTCGTCGGTAATGGCAATATTCGGAGATTCACTCGAATAATCGGCAACAAGCTCACGATAATTCTCTGCAAATGTCGGGCAAGATTCGCCAACATAAATCAAAACACGATTCTTCGTTAATGCGTTATCAATCGCTTCAATACGACCGATGAATTCCGGACCGAAAAATAGAATGTCCAAGTCCGATAGATTCGAGCAGTAGAGAATTTCATCGGATGTGTAGCGGAAGTTTAGTGGAACCGCTATTGCACCCGTCTTCAAAATACCGAAATAGATTGGCAACCATTCGAGGCAATTCATCATCAAAATACCGATTTTGTTGCCCTTTTTAATACCACGGCTCAAGAGCATATTCGCCAAACGGTTTGCCTTCTCATCGAAAACCTTCCACGAAATCTCGCGGCGATATGCCTGCTTCACTGTGGGTTGAATTAACTCATATTCTTTCCAGGTAATTCTACCTGTTTCTTGTTCTTCAGGATTTAGCTCGATCAGCGCAGTTTCGTCGCCGTAGAGATTTGCATTTCTCTCTAAATATTCTGTAATCGGCATATAAATAACTCCTATTCCTAGTAATCACACAAATAGAAGTGTACCACAGTCAGAAAAAAATGAAATACTTTGCTCGTGATTTGCAGACAAGAAAACGGCGGAAATCCGCCGTTTTCACAAGTCTTCAATCACATATAATCACCGATATAATTACTCATCTACAACGTTCTTTTTTTGCTTCGCGCAATCGTTCGCGCGCATCTCAGAAAGAAACTTATACCTCAACGATCACTCCGCGCCCTTCAGTGCCTCAACCATATCAATATATTTGTTCTTTCTTGCTACCATAACACTCACAAGCAGCGACACCCCAAAGGTTAGAAGCAAGCTAAGCACACAAGTCAAAAGCGTGACGGTCATTTTCATTTCATAATCATTGGCAAGCATATTAATTAAGATCTGAAGAACGCCTATACCCGTTGGTAGTCCAATGATTGCACCTGCAAGTGTTGTCCACACTGTTTGCCCGACAAGAAGAGATCTTATCTTTTTATCCTTGAAGCCGACGACCTTCAACGTTGCCATTTCACGAGAACGCTCAGTAAAGCTCATCACACCAAGGTTATACAAAACCACAATACCGAGGACAGCCGCCGCAACAATCAAAACAACAATCATCGTGTTCATAATTTCAAGAAAGCTATCAAAAGAATCCATAATCGACTGCTTGGTCAAGATATTTTTGACTGCCGAGTCACTTTCAATATCCGTTTTCTCTGTCAATGTGTAAATTGAATCAATGGTGTAGTCGATTCCTGCACTTTCGGCGAAGTCGTCCGTTATTACAATATTTTCCGATACACTTCGAACAATCCCAGCAACAGTCAGCAGATACTCATCATCAGAGCCATAAGGGGAAACCGTAAAGCTGTCACCAACGGACAGATTAAACTCTTCCGCCAGACGCATACATATATACGCACCGTCATCGCCAATTTCAGTATATCCGGTATCCTCTGACGGGAAACGAACCAGGTCATGCGTGACATTGAAAACATCTAGAGAAATCGCTTTGTCCTCAATTTGCACGCTAATCGATGCGCTAACGTCACCCTCATATCGCTCCTTCAGTTCCGCAACTTTATCATCTGTCACTTCATCATTGAGGTATATTCGAGAAGTGTAGTTCGTTGCGCCTTCGTAGTAAAGATGAACGAACGATTGCATGGTGTCTCTAAGTCCGAGTGCACAGACGACAATCATCATACAGCCGACAACACCAAGCAGGCTCATTGCCGTTCTTGACTTGTGCCGTACCGTATCGCGCATATTCCATCGCGTGCCAAACGAACGATTATGGAACCATTTTGTTTTTTCAATCAGCATATTTTTCATTTTTCCCGGCGTATAGGGAGCGAGAGCTTCGGCCGCACTACCACGAAGCATCTGTCTTACCGAAAGATAACCAATCAATGTTAAAAGCCCAACAACAGCGACAAGAATAAGAATACAGAACCACGGCAAATACAAATGCCGACTTGGTATGTCGAAGTATTCTCCCATAAAACTGTCTGGATTAATAATAATCCAAGCGATGAAAAATCCGAGCACGATACCTAGTAACGTACCAACTACCCCGATTATCAACGCATAGGAAGTATAATGCCTTGTGATTCTCTTGTTTTTAAACCCAAGAGCTTTAAACGTTCCAATTTGTGTTTTCTCTTTAGCCGTCAAACGGTGCATAGTTGTGACCATAGTTAGCACAGCAATCAGTAAAAACAATGGCGGAAGAAGTGCGCCCATTGTCTGTCCTTCTTCTTCCACGCCCTTTGCATTCGAATATGAGATTGTATCCGCTTTTGTCAAAACCAGTGAGGTTTTTCCAAATGCATCGTTAACCGCATTGATAAAATCTGTTTTTCCCATATTGGAAAGGACATTTATTTGTGGATAATAGGACAATCCCGTTTCTGCTTTATACATAGCAGGAGAGACATAGGCAAAACAATGGGTTTCATAATCAGGCATGAGTTGTGTTTCATCACGAACGCAAAGCATGTACTCGCTGGATTTCACAAGCCCCTTGACCGTTCCTGAGATCTCAATAACACCGCTATATACAAGCGACAGCTCGTCACCGATTTCAATGTCGTTTGCTTCAGCATATTTGTCGGAGAGCCAAATACCATCCTTGCTGTTTTCATCGTATTCCTCACCGTCCACAAGGAACACTCCCGAAACATTTTCATTTTCGGTTACAGTCAGTGTAAGTGTGTCGCTTTCATGGTCTTTTACATCGACATTAACAGAAAAAAAGCGTGAGGCTTCATCAACACCTGTAATGTTTTCGATTTTTTCAAGATCGTCTTCTGAATAACCAAGCTCTGAAACGATACGATAATCGGCATATCCAGTGCTTTCAAAGAAATCTTCGGTATTGCGTTGAATGCTGTACCACTCCATATTGAATCCGACAAAAACGCCCATGCCCAGTGCAATCATAATAATCATCGAGATAAATTGTGAACGGTAAAGACCCATCGTTCTCCATAGTTTACGAAAAAACATTACGCCGCCCCCTTACCAATCAATCTCATCGGCAGATACGGGATTCGTTTGTTCCTCGTAGGACTTAATCTTGCCGCTTTTTACACGAATGACAACATCTGCCATTCTCGCGATATTCTGATTGTGCGTTACGATAACAATAGTTTTTCCGTATTCTTTTGCCATTCTCAAGAGAAGCTTTAACACCATAACACCCGTTTCGGAATCAAGCGCGCCTGTCGGCTCGTCGCAAAGTAGAATCTTCGGATTTTTTGCAAGCGCACGAGCAATAGAAACTCTTTGTTGTTCGCCGCCGGAAAGCTCAGACGGGAATTTCTTAATATGGTCGATTAGTCCGACTTCTTCAAGCATTTTAGTTGCCGAAAGCGCATTTGGAGCAATTTCTTTAACAAGCGTTATATTTTCGTGAACTGTCAGTGTCGGTACAAGGTTATAAAACTGAAAAACAAATCCTACCGTTGCCGCTCTGTATTCAGCAAGCTCATCGTTCGAAAGCGTCGAGATGTCTTTGCCTTCCACAATAATCTTTCCATTTGTAGGACTGTCAAGCCCACCGAGCAAATTGAGGAGTGTACTTTTTCCTGCTCCGCTCTGACCGAGGATGACCACAAATTTACCCTCGTCGAGTGTCAGATTCACATCATCAAGTGCTTTAAGTTTGTGATCACCACTCGTGTAAATTCTGTCCACATGCTTAAATTCAACGATTGCCATTTTACTTTCTCACTTTCTTCATTATCTTAGTAATGTCTGGTTTTGCGTTGGTTGTAGAACTCCAACTTCAAGCTTGAACGGAAAGACTCACCTTCCGTTTCAACTCTTTTGTAATGTGCAAGCACCGGATTGATTCGCTAAAGAAATGAACTCCTATCGTTGGCGCTCAGTTCTTAATCTCAGTGACTAGTTTCGAAACCACAGCGACGAATCAATAGCTTGATTGGTTAGACATCTCTTACACGATTATTCTACCATTTGTTTTATTGCTTTACAATGGGATTCCATAGCTTTTTGATAATTCTTTGACGCTTCGTCGCTTTACTCACTCGTCAGTTTTGAGCAAGCGATATTTTGTGCATTTACTTAAAGAAAAGATAGTCATCAAAGCTGACTATCTCGTTTACAGCTGTATTTCTCAACATAATGTTCGTCAACGAGAGCAATAAGCGGTAACTAAACTTTTCTACAGCTAAAAAACGCAACAATAACAAAACAGCCTCTCATTACCCTAGTAATGAAAGGCCGCTTCTTGTTCATTCGAGAAGGTCTAGTTTTTACTCAATCGGAAGCTGAATCTCGGTCAACCAATCTTCCACTGATTCCTTGTTCCAGATTCCATCAATATACGATTCTCTGGCAAGCCCTGCCGCCTTATATCCATTCTCTTCGGCATACTTCGTAATAAAAGCGTATGCTTCACCAATCTGGTCGTAGTTACCCTTATGATAAATGCTAAGAACTTTTACCGCAGGAATTTTCTTGAACTTAATCCGTTCACTTTCGTTTCCCATACGATCAACCGCTTCATTGTGACGAATGGAGATGTCCGTTTCCTTATACTCTCCATCAAGATATTCACAGAATTCGTATTCTGGCGTAACACATTTGATTCCGGGATTCAATTCAATACACTCTTTCCCCAATTCAGGAATCAAACTCATCATCTCTGAGAAATCCTTCACTTTCACTTCTGAGTAATAAATAATCGCTTCAGGTAATTCTTTTACTGTAACTTGATAATTCATTTTTCCGTCCTCCAAAATATGATTGATTATGGAAAGTCGTACATCAATGTCTAGTTTTTGTGCGCAAAGACTCTCTGCCTTTGCTGCAAGGATTACTTTCTTATTTGCTCCATGACTAATAGCCTTGATCTCCTCAATCGTGAGGCCAAGCTGTCTGTATGCTCTGATTTTCATAGCATCTTCCAATTGACTACTATCATAGAACCGATATCCTGTCCATTCGTCAACAGACTTGGGCACAAGCAATCCCTCCTTCTCGTAAAATCTAAGTGCTTTTACTGTGAGATGAGAAAGCTTAGAAAATTCTCCAATCTTGAACATTCAACATATTTCCTTTCCGGTTACAATCCGTATTTTGATCTATCCCCTAAGGGAAGAGTCAATAGTCTTTTGGAATAGAGTTGGATAGATGATGCGATTGAAGAAATAATTGTATTACCTCGTCAAAATTGAATAATATATGTCTTGTCAATGTGTCAGATAATAGACTACTTCTCCAACATTCTGTCCTAACTCAAATACTAAACATACTGCGATGAAAAAGAAAATTACTCTTGCAATGATGGCTTGCTTCTTGTGTTGTCTAGAATATCCCATTACCTTTAAAATCATGTCATTTCTGTTCATATTGGCACCTCCATTTGTTTTCATGGTTCCAATATATCGTAGTGGAATGAAACTACTATCAATTTTAGGTTGCATTAACATTAATCGCTTTTTTCTATGTAAACATGCGGTTGCAGCCCTAGATTTGAGGCTAATTTGCTAATAGATATATCAATCTTCCGAATCCTTCGCCGATGCCAAATATGATGGCTATTGCAATGCCACTCATTACGAGCACGCTAACAATAAGAAGGAAGTTAAAAAGAAACTTCTGCTTTCCGCTCAAGTTACTGGAAAAGGTGTTCCACTCTTGCATCAAAGTATGTACTTGGAAACGATTCTTCTTTCTATTATCCGGAGAATCCTTATTTCCACGCTCTCTTGCCTCACTTTGTTCACTTCCACGCATCAGAAAATCAAGAGATACCTGAAAATAATCACTCAAAAAAACCAGTCTGTTCATCTCTGGATAAGCTTTATCATTTTCCCACTTTGATATGGATTGACGGGAAACATTCAGTAATTCCGCAAACTCCTCCTGTGAGATATTATGATCTTTTCTTAGCTTGGCAAGTCTCTCTCCGAATGAATCCATTTTTTCTCCGTTTTCCTAAAACACTCGAACGCTCTTTATTTGATTAGTAGAACAACTCATTTGCTTAGATAATCTAACGTGCTCATTGTATCATATGGTCAATTTTCTCCGTATAAACTCTATATTGAATCGATCAAAAACGCGAACACATATTCCCTTTCCCATATTTCTTTAGAATATCGACATACTGCTCTCCCAAGACACTTAACGGAATCTTATTTCGTTTGATATATCCTATCGTCATTGTATCCTCTGTATCTAAAGGTATAGAAAGATAATCCCCACCATTAAGCTCCTCGCAGATAATGCCAGAGCAAAGAGTATATCCCTTCATGCCTACCATAAGATTTAGCATGGTAGCCCGGTCATTCGCTTTGATAATCTGCCTGTAATCTAATGTACTTAAAACTTCTTCCGCAAAATAAAAGGAATTCTTCTCTCCCTGTTCGAAAGAAAGACACGGGTACTGATTCAGCTCTTCAAACTTAATGATCTCATGTTCTGCCAGCGGATGATTTTTGCTTAAATAAACAGATATTCCACATGTAAACAAGGAAATGAACTCCAAATCATTCTCAGCAAAAATCTTACGCATCACGTTTTGATTGAACTCATTGAGATACAACACACCAAGCTCACTTCTAAAATTCTTCACGTTATCGATGACTTCATGCGTTTTTGTTTCATGAACAGCAAATTCAAACTCATCCATTGAATACTGGTTTGCAAGTTCTATAAATGCTTCGACAGCAAAGGAATAGTGCTGCATGGAAACGCTGAATTTCTTTCGATACTGTTTTTCCTCTATGTAACGTTCATCTATCAATGTATGAAGCTCTACCATTTGTCTGGCATATCGTAGGAATTCTTCTCCTTCTATGGTAGTGACAACGCCACGATTATTTCTGATGAAAATTTTAGTATGTATTTCTTCCTCTAATTCCTTAATTGCTCCAGATAAGGCTGGTTGGGATACAAAAAGCTCCGCTGCTGCTTTATTCATTGACCTTAAATCTGCAATCTTTACTGCATATATAAGTTGTGTCAGTGTCATCTCACGCTCTCCATTTCTCTGTACGCTATGCTTCTTTAATCTTCTGGCAAATCTATGGTAGATTGTATCGCTTGCTTCAAACGTATATATCCATATTACACATCTTTCGGGTTATTACAAAAATAAATTGATAGTCCATTTCTAGACTATCAATTTATTCCATATGTACCATCAATCATTTTTCTCCGTATCAATCCTCAATTGCCCTAAACGCCTCGTCCAAATCTTCCAAGATATCATCGATATTTTCCGTTCCAATGGAAAGACGAATCGAGTTTGGATAAATTCCCTGGTCTTTCAATTCTGCTTCGTTTAACTCTGAATGTGTGGTAGACGCCGGATGAATAGCAATCGATTTTACATCAGCTACATTGGCTAAAAGTGAAAACAGCTCTAGGTTATCAATGAAATCCTTTGCCTTTCTATCATCTCCCTTGATTGTAAAGGTAAAGATAGAACCTCCACCATTTGGAAAATACTTCTGATACAATTCTTTCTGAACGGAATCTTCTGATACAGCTGGGTGATTCACTTTTTCCACCTGCGGATGATTCTTCAGAAATTCCACAACCTTCAATGCATTTTCTACGTGACGTTCTACTCTCAGGGAAAGTGTTTCTAATCCTTGCAAAAAGATAAAGGAATGAATGGGCGAAATCGTTGCTCCTGTATCGCGAAGTAAAATTGCTCTAATGCTAGTGACAAAAGCTGCTGCTCCAACATTCTTTGCAAAGCTGATTCCATGATAGCTTTCATTCGGTTCTACAAGCCACGGAAATTTGCCGCTGCTAATCCAGTCAAACCTTCCGCTATCAATAATCACACCGCCAATGGTTGTTCCATGTCCACCTATGAACTTTGTTGCTGAATGCACCACTATATCCGCACCAAATTCAATTGGTCTTACCAGATAAGGCGTGGCAAAAGTATTATCTACAACAAGTGGAATCTTGTGTGCGTGAGCAATCTTTGCAATCGCTTCAATATCAACTACTTCTGAATTTGGATTGCCCAATGTCTCGATATGAATCGCCTTTGTATTCTCTTTAATAGCACTTTCTATTTCTTCATAACTAAACGGATTGACAAAAGTAGTTGAAATTCCATAATCAGGAAGTGTATGTGCAAGAAGATTATACGTCCCGCCATAAATGTTCTTTGCAGCTACAATGTGCTCTCCAGAATGCGCAAGATTCTGTAATGTGTAGGAAACGGCCGCTGCCCCAGAACCAACTGCCAAGGCGGCTACTCCACCTTCTAGTGCTGCTATTCTTTGTTCAAATATGTCCTCTGTTGGATTCGTTAATCTGCCATAAATATTACCTGCTTCGGATAATTGAAATCTTGCTGCTGCTTGATCACTGTTTTTAAATACATAAGAAGATGTCTGATAGATCGGAACGGCTCTGGAATCTGTAGCTGGATCTGGACTTTCTTGTCCAACGTGTAACTGTAGTGTTTCAAATTTGAATTTTCTTTCTGCATATGTCTTTTTGCTCATAATCGTATTCTCCTTTTCGAATTGCTGTTCTGATATAGAAATCATAGCAACTTCGTGTCCACCTGAATAATACGAATTAATTGCCACCAGATATAAGCTCTTCTTATATGTATAATATACGAATGAATCCTCGATTTATAGGATTTATGCGTATTTGGGGGCATAAAAAGCCTGTTGAAATGCTGTAAAAATCAACAGAAATCAACAGGAAAAATAGAATCAATACTAATCATTTCAAAAACAACAATTATTTTTTTGCTGTTTCACTAGCTCCGCAAGAATAGCAAACGGTAAAAGAATAATACAAATCACGAATAACATTTTACACCGCCATTTCTACGATTGCACAATATAAAGAATCTGCAAGTGATTCTGCTAATTGTGCCGCACAATTTATATCAATAACTTGTGTGTTGTTCTCATCTACGTTTGGCAAAATGCCTAACAGGCTTTTAAGCTGTACCGCTGTTACTTCAAAATTATTCTTATTTGTCTCTTTAATTCCATTATACCCCCCTTATGACAAAAAATCACTTTGTGCTGGTTTGCTTTGTTTATTGTGCGGCTATATCCGGCATATCCTTTTTTGATGCGGTTGTGTCTATCCGGCTAATTTGTACCGCTTTGTAAGTGGCTTTGTGTTGTTCGTTCTCAGTCAATATATCGGTGTTGTGTTCGCTCATGTACTGCTTTATTTCATCTTTTAAGCTATCAACCATCGATTTGCAAATATCTTCCCAACAACAATGAACAATTATTCCAAAAACTGATATATACTCTTAGAAAAGAAACATTTCATATATATTTATGGAGGCAAAAATAATGAAACGAAAAGCTGGCCTTTCTTCTCTGATACTCATCCTCTGTCTCATGGTCGTCCTGTTTTCTCTGCCCGGGATGGCGCTGGCCGCAGATGCCAATTCCGTTCAGATCGGCGATACTACAATCCCTTTAGATGCCAATGCATCTGTAAGTATCGGAGGTGGTACAGTCAGCTATGATTTAGCATCAAAAGTGTTGACATTAGATAACGTAAATGTGACGCAAGAGACCATAAACACACCAGCGCTTGTCGCTAATGGCGACCTAACGCTGAATCTTGTCGGCGTCAATACTTTACGTGGCGCAAATATGACAAGTACGGGCTACGGAATGCATGTTTTAGGTGAATTAACCATTCAGGGAAGCGGACAGCTGACGGTAATCGCAGGAGAGTATAACAGCGAGGATGACGGTAGCAATACTGGTCTCAAAGTAGATGGCAACTTTTCGATTTCGAGCGGTACACTACTCATCGAATGTTCTGCATCAACAAAGGACAGCAACGGCCTAGTCGTGGGCGGCGATATCAACGTTTCAGGCACCGGAAAGGTAAGCGCGATTACTGGGACGGTAGCAAAGCAGGCTACCGGCACATGCTTGCCCAATAGTACAAGTATCACCGTTTCCGGACAAGGCGAGTTCTATACCAAAGCATCTTTTTGTACAACTTTGAAAGAATATGGTCCATGTTACGGATTTTTCGCCAATGCCAATAATCCCAATGCGATTACCATAGCAGATGAAGGCAGCTTTACGGCAATCTGCGAAACACCGAAAGTCCAAGGGTTTGGCGTACTAGCGGTGGAAGGAACGATAAGCGTTTCTGGTAGCGGCACGTACAGTGCCATTTGCAGAAATTCTGAACACAACGATGCAACGAATGCAAATTATGCGGAAGTCCGCGGCGGCACTTTTTCCAGCTTCTCAGATACGGCTTTAAATACAAGCACTGGTTTGGCCACGCGAAATACATCTACCGTTTTCGGTGGAAACTTTATCGTACAAGCTATGTCTGCGAAAAATGCTAGCAACGGCATCACAAATAGTTCAATTTTTAGCGCGACATCAGACACACTTTTAAAGATAGAGGGCGGAAATGTACTCATCACTTGCGACAACACAACTTCAGAATAACCGATAATCGGTTCAATAGCTGTGTACTCAGGCTTGCCGACTGTCACCAACCCGGTCGAAGTAGCCACAGGCGTTAATGTGTATGCCAGCACGAATAAAACGGGGAATCCATATGAAACCTACTCCACTGCGAACAATAATACCTATCGGTATTTATCCACGAGAGTTCCGAATGCCCCCAGCGCTACGGTCAGCGACATCACCGTTTCCGGCATCTCGGGTACAACCCTATTATCCACCAATCTATCCTTGACTCTTGCAGATGACTACTGGAGGGATATCCCCAAAAATACCGACGTCTCGTCTTGGCTCAATCTGCCTGCCGGACTTTCCGCCACCGTTAAATCTGCGGTATCGGTCGGCTCGAATACGATGGAGATTATCGTTTCAGGCACACCCACCGCCCTATCCGCCCAGCCCATCTCCGTTACTATTCCAGCAGCATACCTGGTAAGCGGACAAGCTGTGACATCGACAGCCAATGCCAATGCCAGATGGGACATTACAAATCCTGTAACTTTACCTCCGGCTACCGGCGATATAGCGACACCTTGGCTATTGGTGGGACTGACGCTACTGTCCGCTTCCGGCTTATTTGCAGAAGCATGGATAACGTTCCGAAAAAGACAAAACGGGTAAAAGCGTTGGATAGATATATAATAGTTCTTATTAGCCCGTCGTTTCACAGCGGCGGGCTTTTTCATGCTTTGCGCATTTCGGTAATCTTGAAACTATTGAAACAATAAAAACGCTGAACACAATGCTGAAAAAACATTAGCCGATGCATGAATTATCCAACTCGGTAAAATTGATCCATCCGCTTTTTTCTCATTGATATATCCCATGCACCATGCAATAGTACCTGTAAGCAGGGTAATTAATATCGTCTGCCAAAGACTGGTTTTCGAAAAAAACATTACTCCATGAAGTAATGCAAACAAAATGCTTTGCAAAATATTACCAACAGTAAATCCTAGTTTGTTTGAAAATCGTTTTAGAAGGAATCCTCGAAAAAGAATTTCTTCCGGGAGTGATGTATTAAAAAGACCATAAACTATAACTGCAGGAATGGCTGCTATCCCCATCCCTGAAAAGCTTGAAGTTGCAGTACTAACATTCCTTATCGAATACAGTATAAATAATGAAACCAACAAGAATACAGCAGTTGTTGATACAATCCATAAAGGTGTTTTACTCTCTTTGGATATGGAAAATTTGTGTAGTCCTATCCATTCAAAAAAATTCATTTTCTTTTTTGCTGTTGCCAACCACCAAATCAATGGAACGATCGAAAAAATAATTATCTCAATAATGCTATTAATTACTACCTGTAAAAATGCTTCCATGTATAACTTGATCTCCTCTTTTACCTTTTGTACAAATTCCGAAAAATAAGCACTTTTTCACAAAATAACCTTTGCAAGAAATATACGCTTCCTCACATCGTCAATTGTCAAACAAGATGTTATTCTTATTTCTCGCTAAGTTTTCGCTTATCGCTAAATATATGTTTAGTATTATGTTTTACTACCCATTGTTATCAGTATAGTGTTATCAACGAAGTCATAGTACAAATTTATCTTTCAATTATCACTACAAACATGAATT
>Ga0116152_10000428_pt1 | contig 34049 bp, 36 predicted proteins | sample AD_UKC119_MetaG_FD_89894 | JGI IMG/M metagenome (GOLD analysis project Ga0116152, IMG submission 89894) | Active sludge microbial communities of municipal wastewater-treating anaerobic digesters from Hong Kong - AD_UKC119_MetaG | ecosystem: Engineered > Bioreactor > Anaerobic > Digestate... | reverse complement strand
TTCTAATTCATTCATTCTTAATTTAACCTTTCTCATATATATCACCTTGATGATATATTATATTATAAGTGAGACATTTTCTAAAGATAACACTTAAGACATTATCATAAGATAAACATAATTTTCAAAATAAAAATTAAAAAGTGTTGACAAGCTAATTAAGTTATAGTAAATTTATATGTAGATGAAGCACAACTTGTTTGTATTTCATCTACATAGGGATAATGTTTTACATTATTCCTATTTTTTAAGAAAAAACTTGAATGAAACTTATAAATAATATATAATATGTTTGTGTAAAGGAGTGATACTATGGCAAAAGTAGGAAGTAGACAAGGAAAGACTTTAGTATGTAGCGAATGCAAGAATAAAAACTATCGTACTGAAAAAAATGTAAAAAATACAACTGAGCGTATGGAATTAAAAAAATTCTGCCCAAATTGTGGGAAACATACACTACATAAAGAGGAGAAATAAGCAAGATGATAAATGTAAATGATTTTAAAACAGGAGTTACTATCAAAGTTGATGGTAATATTTTTACAGTATTAGAATTTCAACATGTAAAACCAGGAAAAGGTCCCGCATTTGTTAGAACTAAATTAAAAAATTTAAGAACAGGTGCAACAATCGACTATACTTTTAATGCTGGGATAAAGGTTGAAACAGCAATGATTGTAAAAATGCCAATGCAATTTTTATATGCAGAGGGTAATAAGTTTAACTTTATGAATATGAATGATTATTCACAACTTGAAGTGGATAAATCTAATTTAGAAGATGAAGTTAAATACTTAAAAGAAAACCTTGATGTTGACATGATCTTCTATGAAGGAGAAATTATTGGTGTACTATTACCTGATAAGATTGAGATGGAGATTATTCATACAGAACCTGCAGTAAAAGGAAATACTGCAAATAATGCTATGAAAAATGCAACACTTGAAACAGGTTATGAAATTAAAGTACCACTGTTTATTGATAATAATGAAAAAATATTAATATCTACTAAAGATGGTAAATATGTATCTAGAGCATAAGCTCTTTTTTTGTTGCAATAAGATGAATAAACATTTATAATAATTAACCATAAGGGAGGATTTATGAATACGAAAGAAGTACTTGAAAAACTAAAAGAGCGAATGTATCAAAAAGAGAAAAATTTATCACCATATGCGAGCAAAAGTTCTGATAGTATACGATTAACTTTTGAAGAAGAAGATATAAGACCTGCCTATTATCATGATATTGATAGAGTGATTTATTCACTATCATATACTAGGTATATTGATAAAACTCAAGTATTTAGTAATATATTTAATAACGATCATATATCTAAGAGAATGACTCATGTTCAAATGGTATCAAAAATAGCAAGAACTATTGGTAGAGCCTTAAATTTAAATGAAGATTTAATTGAGGCAGCAGCTTTAGGACATGATTTAGGACATGTTCCATTTGGGCACGAAGGAGAGACTATTTTATCTGAGTTAAGTCAAGAGCATGGTGAAGGGTATTTTAATCATAATGTTCAAAGTGTCAGGACACTAATGAATTTAGAAAAAGATGGCAATGGAGACAATATAACAATTCAAGTTCTTGATGCTATCTTATGCCATAATGGAGAATTAGTTCAAAGTGAATATTGTCCTAATTATCAAAAAACAAAAGAAGATTTTTTAAGAGAATATGAAGATTGCTATCATAATAAGGATATAATAAAAAAACTTCACCCAATGACTTTAGAAGGATCAGTATTAAGAATAAGCGATGTTATTGGATATATTGGTAAAGATATTGAAGATGCTATCAGACTTGGCCTAATAAAAAAAGAAGATATACCAAGCAATATTACAGAAGTGCTGGGGGATAGAAATTCTCAGATAGTAAATACAATTGTAATGAATATTATTATTAATAGTTTTGATAAACCTTATATAAAAATGAGTGAAGAAGTTGCAAAAGCTGTAATAGACTTAAAAGATTTTAACTATAAAAATATATATAGTAGAGCAAACTCCATAGAAGAAAAATTGCATTTTAAAAAAATGTTTAGATTTTTATTTGAAACATATTATTATCAATTAGAAAATAAAGAATACACAGAAGATATTTATGCTACTTATCTTAGCGAAATGTCTAATGAGTATGTTTCTAATACATCAAATGCAAGAAAAGTAATTGATTATTTGGCAGGGATGACAGATGATTATTTTACACAAAAATATAATGAATATACGGAGAAATTAAATGGAAGAACAAAATAAAAATCAAAATAGTATGACAAGTATTTCTATGTCTACTTTAATTCTTATTATGGTAAATAGAAGAGCAACATTAGATCAATATTTAGCATTACGTGAGGTAAGAAAAAGATTAACTGCTGCAGGGATGAGTAAAGATACACAAGATTTATTTATACAACATGAAATGAATAGCCTATATAACAAAGAAGTAGAGCCATTATTTTTACAAAGAGATTTGTCTAGTTTGAGTGAAAATACATTTTCATTGTTTTTTGATGCAGTACATAATAATGATATAACAGGATTAATGTTTAGCGAATTGATTTTGCTAAAAAACATGCGAATTTGTTTTGAAATGGAAGCAATGTATGTTAAAGAAATAATTGAATATAAGAAAACTCACAAAGATCCCGAACAATTGCCAAGTAATTGCCTGAGATATTTTAATTTCAATACGGAAACTTTAAGAGAAGCAAAAGAATTATTGCAGGACCTTTCAAAAAAAGAATATGAATTTGTATATTCGTATCTTTATAATATAGATAAAGAATGGTTTAATCACAAGACATCTCTAGATAAATTTGTTCAAAATGAAGCAAAGTTACTCAAAGTTGAAATTTACGCTATTCAACAAGCAGTAGCCTTTAGCCATTATAGTATAGATTATGAATCTAAGAGTATGCAAAGGGTATTATCAAAGTACCAGGATAATATTATAATTTTTCCTTCTAAAAAGCAGTAACTTAAATATTTGTTCTAATCTAATATATTTATCATAACTTATATTAGGAGGGACTATATGGCAAATAAACAGAGCTTATGGTTTTTAGTTTTATTTAGTTTAATTTTAGTATTAAGCGTATATTATATAACAATGCCTAATGAACTATTTTTAACTAATAATACTTATGATGATGAAAATGATGTTGTTGAAATAAAAGAAAGCGAGATTATTACAGCAATGAAAGTTGAACTTGATACTCAAAGAGAAGAACTAATTACAACTATCAAAGAAGAATTAAATAATGCTTCTTTAGCAATTGAAGAAAAAAATAATGCTTATGAGAAACTATTATATTTAAATCAATTGCAAGGAGTTGAAGAGACGATAGAAACAAAGATAAAAAAGGAGTTTAGCTTAGATTCATTTGTCAAAGTTGAAGATAATAATGTCACAGTAGTGGTTGTTAAAGATGAACATGATGCAACCCTCGCAAATGATATAATGGCCTCTATTCAAAAAGAGTTTGACGATAAGATGCATATCAAAGTAACATTTAAGAAATAATTATATTTCTTTTTTTGTGACAGTTGTATTCACAACAATTTTAGTTTGTTCATAAAATATTATGAATAGTATAAACCACCTAACTTAGGAAAGTGAGGGACAAAATTGAGTAAAGGAATACTAACAAAAAGAGAAAAAGCAGTATTTAAACTTTTAGTTTTAAATAAGACTACTAGAGAAATAGCCCAGGAATTAGGTATAAGTGAAAAAACAGTTAGAAATCATATATCTAATGCAATGCAAAAATTAGGGGTCAAAGGAAGGGCAGCAGCAGTAGTTGAACTTATAAAACTAAATGAGATAATTTTGTAAGTATGTGATTCATCACATACTTTTTAATTTACTTATATTTTAATATGCAATAAAAGGTTTAACAACCTTTTTTCTTATGTGTATTTTATTTAAATTATATGATATAATTTTATTAGTGTAGGGAGTGGTAGTATGGGTTTAATGGGAAATAATCAAAAAGAAAGTTATGAATTGGATTATAAGACAATAAATAATATAAAAGCGCTTGGAATAGATATGATAAATGAGGCTAAATCTGGGCACCCTGGCATAGTTTTAGGAGCTGCATCAATTATATATACTTTATATGCAAAACATATGAAAATAGACACTAAAAATGATAAATGGATAAATAGAGATCGTTTTATTATGTCAGTAGGGCATGGATCAGCACTTTTATATGCTACATTATTTATGAGTGGTTTTAATTTAAAAATTGAAGATCTTATGAATTTTAGAAAAATTAATTCTAAAACACCAGGTCATCCTGAATACGGAATAACACCTGGAGTTGATATGACAACTGGCCCTCTTGGTCAAGGAGTTGCAAGTGCAGTAGGGATGGCAATTGCAGAAAAATTTTTAAATAATAGATATACCTATGATAAATCAAAAAGCAAAAGCTTAATAGACCACTATACATATGTCTTGTGTGGTGATGGGGACTTAATGGAAGGAGTCTCATATGAAGCAACATCTATTGCAGGAAATCTTAGCTTAGGTAAATTAATAATTTTATATGACTCAAACAATATAACCTTGGATACTGACACCAAAAATACTTTTAGAGAGAATATTATTATGAGATTTAATGCTATAGGATTTCATACAGAAGAAGTTAGTGGTGATGACTTAAAAGCAATAGATGATGCAATTACTAAGGCTAAAAGTATTGTTGACAAACCATCTTTAATCAAAGTTAATACTATTATTGGGAAAGGAAGTATGTTAGAAGGTACTTCTAATGTACATGGTAAACCTCTTACTGAAGAAGATATATTATCGTTAAAAGAGAAACTTAATATAAGAGATGTTCCTTTTACAGTAACCCAAGATGCTTATAACTTTATGACTACAAAAGTAAAAGATAGAAATGAATCAGTTGTTGATGCTTGGAATACAGAAAAAGAAAGAGTAATTAACAATTGTGATGACAATTTTAAAGAAGAATTTAGAAAGTTAATAGAAGGCGATTTATCACTAAATGCTTCTAACTTAACAATTGAGTTTAACAAAGATGAAGAAGAATCACTTCGCGATTCATCTGAGAAAATACTTAATAAATTTATAAATAGAGATGTCTTGATGCTTGGTGGATCAGCAGATTTGTCATCTTCAACAAAGACATATCTAAAAGATATGGGGGAATTTACTAGAGATAACCCAAATGGTAGAAATATAAGATTTGGTGTTAGAGAACATGCTATGGGGGCTATACTAAATGGTATATGTTTATCTGGAATTAAATGCTTTGGATCAACATTTTTAACATTTAGTGATTATTTAAAACCTGCTATTAGAATGAGTGCGCTTATGAATCTACCAGTTATCTATATATTTTCGCATGATAACTTAACAATTGGAGAAGATGGTCCAACACATCAACCAGTAGAACAATTAGTGGGATTAAGAAGTATTCCTAATCTTGAAGTATATCGTCCAGCAGATATTAATGAGTTGATAGGAACTTATAAGACAGTTTTAGAAAAAAAAGAAGGGCCAAGTGTTATAATAATTTCTAAAGAAAAAGCTAAAATATTAGAATCAACTAGGGCAAATGAAATTAAAAAAGGTGGATATATTGTAAAAGATAGCGAGAAACCATTATCTGGAATACTTATATCCTGCGGTAGTGAATTGCATACAGTATTAGATATTGCAAGTAATCTTGAATCTAAAGGAATATATACTAGAGTAATAAGTATGCCATGCATGAACAGATTTATTAATGAAAAAAAGGATTATCGTGATCAAATATTATTACCAACTATTAAGAAAATTGTGGTAGAATATTCATCAAGCTTATCTTGGGCTGGATTTGTTTATAGTCCAAATATCTGATATGCATGAATAGTTTTGGCACCAGTGGTGGAAAAAATGACATTTTAAATAAGTTTCACCTAGACAAAGAAAGTATTGAGATGAGAATAGAAGAACTATTAAAATAGGAGGCAATTAATGATAGAAGTAGACAAACTAAAAACATATGCTAATAAGTTAATGTTTGATATGAGTAATGAAGAATATTTAGTATTGCAGAAAGAATTTGATACTATTTTAAAACATATGGATATAATTGATAACTTGGAAGGAATTGACTTTGTAGAACCAATGACATTTCCCTTTGATATTGATATAGATTTGATAGATGATGATACTATAGAAAGTTTATCTGTGGAAGAGGCATTTAGAAATGCTAAATCTACTAGAAATAATAGACTACAAGTTCCAAAGGTGGTGAGCTAATATGTCTATGCTTGAGACCCATATAACATATGATGAGGCAGTATCTCGTGCTAAAAAGTATCAAGATAGATATAACTCTTTTGTTACGATAATTGATGATTATCAAAATGAAAATAGTGGTATTTTAAAAGGTATTCCATATGCCTTAAAGGATAATTTATCTACAAAAGGAATCATTACGACAGCATCATCTAATATGTTAAAAGACTATATTCCTTCATTTGATGCAACTGTATATGAAAAATTAAAAGCATCAGGGGCTATGTTAGTAGGGAAAACCGTTTTAGATGAACTGGCGATGGGTGGAACTGGGACTACAGGCCATACGGGGATTGTTAAAAATCCTTGGGATGAAAAAAGAATGATAGGCGGATCTTCATCAGGAAGTGCTAGTGCAGTAGCATTAGGAATAGTGCCCTTTGCAATTGGCAGTGATACGGGAGATTCTATTAGGAAACCAGCAAGTTATGCAGGAGTAGTAGGATTTAAACCTACTTATGGAAGAGTATCAAGATATGGGCTATTTGCATTTGCATCAAGTTTAGATCATGTTGGATGCCTAACTAGAAATGTTTTAGATTCGGCAATTGTAATAGATACTATAAAAGGCCATGATAAACATGATTTAACATCTCTTCTAGATGATGACAAATCATATAGAGATTTAATTAAAAATGATATTAATGGTAAAAAAGGTTTTTATTTAAAAGAAATAATTGAAAGTATAGATTCAGATGAAATATTAGACTGCTTTAATAAAAATTTAAAAAGTTTAAAAGATCTTGGAGTAGATATAAGTGAAGTATCAATTGATAAAAATTTACTTCGTGCCATATATCCAGCATATATCACTATATCATCAGCTGAGGCAACAAGTAACAATTCTAATTTGACAGGTTTACTATTTGGCCCTAGAGAAGAACAACCTAGTTTCGATAAGATTATGATGCATCAAAGAACAATAGGATTTTCTAATTTAATTAAAAGAAGGTTTGTCCTAGGAAGTTATGTTTTACAAAAAGAAAATCAAGAAAAATTATTTTTAAATGCTCAAAGGATTAGAAGAATGGTTGTAAATAAAATTAATGAATTGTTTAAACAATATGATTTCTATATACTTCCTGCAACTAGTTCTATTGCACCATTATTCGATGATGAGATAGATAGGCTATCTGATAAGTATTTAATAGCAGAAAATCATTTAGTAATTGGTAATTTTGGAGGATATCCTTCAATTACAATACCAAATGGATTTGTAAATAAAATGCCTATAGGAATAAATATAACTTCAAGGCAAAAAGAAGATGAAGTAGCATTATCTATTGCCTATCATTTAGAACAAACTATGAATTATAAAGATCAGATAGCAGGTGATGAACGTGTATAAAGTGGTTATTGGGCTTGAAACTCATTGTGAATTAAATACTAAAAAGAAAGTATTTTCTAATTCAAATAATATTTATTCACAATCACCAAATACTAATATATCAGCAATTGATTTAGGGTTTCCTGGGATACTTCCAGTATTAAATAAAGAATCAGTAGTAAAAGCCTTACAAGTAGCGATTGCATTAAATTCTAAAATACCTGCGAAACTTACTTTTGATAGAAAAAATTATTATTATCCAGATTTACCAAAGGGATACCAAATTACTCAAAGTAAATATCCAATTGGTGAGGAAGGATATGCGTTAATAGATATTGATGGAGAAACTAGGAAAGTCTTAATTCACGATATTCATCTTGAAGAAGATTCAGCAAGCCTAGATCACGTTGGAGACAGTACTTTAGTTGATTATAATAGAGCAGGTGTTCCACTTATTGAAATAGTAACAGAACCATGTTTAAATTCTAGTAGCGAGGCTGTAGCATATTTGGAATCACTTCGTAACATGTTATTATATCTTGATGTTTCTGAGGCTAGGGCAGATAGAGGCCAAATTAGATGTGATGTTAATGTATCTTTAATGAAAGATACTGATACTAAATTAGGAACAAAAGTTGAAATGAAAAATATTAATTCTTTTGCCAATGTAAAAGATGCAATAGATGCAGAGGTAAATAGACAAAGAGAGGCTCTTGATAAAGGAGAGGCAATCATTCAGGAAACAAGAAGATATGATGAGATAACAAAAACTACACATCGTATGAGGGACAAAGTAGAATCTATTGATTATAAATATTTTACGGAACCTAATATACCAGATATAAGTTTAAAAATAGACTTCATTAGTAGCGTAAAAACTAATCTTCCAATATTACCATATGATAGAAAGAAAAAGTATCTTGAATTAGGAATTTCTTTGGTAGATGCTAATACTTTAGTAAGACAAAAAGATATTTCTGATTATTTTAATCAAATTCTTGGAGAGGGGATAGAAGCAAAAACTGCATGCAATTGGATAATAAGCGTCGTTATTTCTTATCTTAATAAAACATTTACAGATATTAAAAATTTATCATTAACTCCCAAAATGTTAAGTGAAGTAATCAAATTAGTAGAATCATCTAAAATATCTGGAAAGCAGGGAAAAGAATTACTCACAAAATCTCTTGAAGATAATATAGACCCAATAGAGATTTTTAATAAATCTAACATGACTCAAATTACAGATATTGGTGAAATAACAAATATAATTACAAAGATAATTGATGCTAATTTAAATTTAGTTGAAGATTATAGAAAAGGTAAAAATGTTTTTAATTTTTTTATAGGTCAAGTGATGAAAGAGACTAAAGGAACTGTAAATCCTAAAATTGCGAGTGATATTTTAAAACAAGAATTAGATAAAAGATAAATAATTAAATATTTATCTTTTTTTGACAATATTTTTATATTGTGTCATCTATCATTACAATAGGTGATATAAATGAAAGAATACTTTGTATTTAAAATTAAAGGTGAACTAGCTAAACTATATAGAAATAATCCTAGGGAATTATTTCTAATTTTAAATAGAATATATTATATGAAGGCAATTGATATAAATTATGGGCATAATCTATATAATCAAATCGCGTGCTTCTTAGATAAAAAAAGTATTAATGATTATATAGAAAATAATTTAAAAGCAAGACTTATTTATTCAAGAGATGATAATGAGCATATTATCAATAATTTATATTTGGATGAAGTAAGTATCTTAACTGTTAAAAATACTCATGTAAGAATAGAATCAAACAAGGATAAGCCTTCTTTTTTAAATATTTTAAAAAGATATGATGATAATTTCTTTGTTTGTGATTTTAAAGAACAAGATTATTTTTTTCTTAAAAAGAGAGTATCACTAGTTTTGTAATTAAGTATTGAATAATTGTCTAATTTCTTGTAAAATTAAGTAAAAGGAGTGATATTATGGCACAATGGTTAATAGATGTATTATATTTAGTGGGAGGTTTAATCGCAGGAGCAGTATTAGGATTTTTTATTGCAAGGGTTGTTACTAAAAAATATCTAAAGAAAAATCCTCCAATTAATGAAGAAATGATTAAAGCACTTATGATGCAGATGGGAAGAAAGCCATCTCAAAAACAAATAAATCAAATGATGAAATCAATGGAAAAATATCAATAATAAAAACGCATTGTGCGTTTTTTTTAGTTCATTTGACAATTTAATATTAGAGTGTTAAACTGAAATTATAAAAATATAAAGAATATAGCAGGAGAGCAATAAAATGGAATTAAAAAATAAGGGTTTTACATTAATAGAGTTACTTGCAGTTATAGTTATATTAGGAGTGTTAACAGCTGTTGCAATTCCAACAGTCACAAAAATATTGGATAGTTCTAAGGTTGACACATATATTTCTGATGCTGAGACATTGATTGATGCTTTTCGATTAGAACTAATTTCAAATAGTGAAAATGACAATTTTGAAGTTGGAGAACTAATTCCTGGTGTTCTTACCTTGCCACCATATTATAGAGTCGTCTATATGAGAATGGGTAACATAGTTGGTCTATTAGAAAATGGTTATAGTAAAAATCCATTTAATGAGCAAATTGATTTAAATAATTCATTTATTTTTAAAATGCTTGATGAAAATCATAGTATGGATGGTGATTATTATATTTGCCTGGAAGGAACGGAGAATACAATTTTGGGATTTTCAGGGCAACTCGAACTTGCTATAAATCATGATTGTTATATAGATGATTATATAAGATTCCCAAAAGAAGAGCATTCCCCCCCAATTAAATTGTAGTATTAACACTAAGCATAAAAAATTAGAAGAAACCATTTTGTTTCTTCTAATTTTTTAAAACTTTATAAAACTATTTTATTTTTGTTTTATTTTTAGGCTTTTCTAAGTTAGAATTATTGGATTTTATATATAAGATTACTCCGAATATTAGTGCATATATAATTATAGCCATAATATTAAAAGTATATTGTCCAGTAAATCTAGAAGTTAATTCACTAATCGTAACTCCTTTTTTAATAAATGCTAAGAATACAAATACTATTTGATCAGCAGTTACAGCAATTACAGCACTTACCAAAAACTTAAAGAACTTACTATATCCTAGGAAGTCATATATTGTTAAATGCAAATTTTGTGATAGATAGAAAGCTGCAAGTGAGGCAATAAGAATTCTTAAATTATTATTAAATAGTGGTTCAAGTCCATCTGTTACACTACTAATTGGGAATAATGATGCAAACATTATTAAAAGAGATGAAAACAGTATTGCAACTACTGATATGTTTAGAAGAAAGACTGCCTTTTCTTTACCATACCTTTCTCTAAATAATGTTAGTATTAAGTATAAAAGAGGGTAAATAATTATACTAGCGCTAGCGGTTATTCCAAACAACTCAATTTCTCTACAAACTACCACATTTGAAGTAACATAACAAACTACAAACATTACAATATATATTACACAACTGACATCAAACTTTTTTTTCACATGAAACACTCCTTTTATTCTAATATGATTATAATAAAAAATAGAAAATAAAACAAGTAAAAATATGCTATTTATGATAGAATATACTTGGTGATTTAAATGGAAAGAAATCTCATCAGGAATTTTTGTATTATTGCCCATATTGATCATGGGAAATCAACTCTTGCTGATAGAATATTAGAAGCGACTAATTCAATTAGCAAAAGGGAGATGAAAAACCAACTTTTGGATAATATGGATTTAGAAAGAGAACGTGGAATTACAATTAAATTGAATGCTGTGAGATTAACATATTCATTAGATGGTAAGGAATATCTTTTAAATTTAATTGATACTCCAGGTCATGTAGATTTTACATATGAAGTATCAAGAAGTCTTGCTGCCTGTGAAGGCGCAGTGCTCGTTGTTGATGCAACTCAGGGAATTGAGGCTCAAACTCTTCATAATTTATATTTAGCATTGGAGCATGATTTAAAAATAATTCCTGTAATAAATAAAATTGATTTACCTAATGCTGATCCAGAGAAGGTAACGAAAGAACTTATTGATAACTTGGGATTTAGAAAAGATGAAATAATTTTATGTAGTGCTAAAGAAGGAATTGGCATCAAAGAGCTTATTGAAAAGATAATAGAAGTTGTTCCTGCTCCCCAAGAAACTAATAAAAAGCTAGAAGCTTTAATTTTTGACTCTTTATATGATCCATATCGTGGAGTTGTTATATCTCTTAGGGTGATGAATGGTACTATTAAAAAAGGTGATATCATTTACATGATGAAGACTAAAGCAACGTATGAAGTGACTAGTGTTTTAGTGCACACTCCTAAAGAAACAGAGATTGGTCAGTTGTCAACTGGAGAAGTAGGGGCTATGACTGCAGCTATTAAATCAATATCAGATATTAAAGTAGGAGATACTATAACACTCGATAGTGATAAAACAGATAAGCCACTGGCTGGTTATAAAGAGATAAAACCAATGGTTTTTTGTGGAATATATCCCATAGATTCTAAAAAATATGAGGATTTAAAAGAAGCTCTTGATAAATTGAAACTTAATGATTCATCTTTAGTATATGAACCAGAAACATCTAAGGCATTGGGTTTTGGTTTTAGATGCGGCTTTTTGGGACTTTTACATATGGAAATTATTGAAGAGAGAATTGAAAGAGAATATAAAATAGATTTAATTGCAACATCTCCTTCTGTTATATATGAAGTAGAACTTACTGATGGGATGGTAGAACATATTGATTGCCCTTCTAAATTCCCAGAAAAAGTAAGAATAAAGGATGTTAAGGAACCATATATTAAAGCCAGCATATTTACACCAAGTGAATATATTGGACCAATCATGGAACTATGTCAAAATAAAAGGGGAATATATTTGTCCCATGAATATATTGATGATAAGAGAGTTTCAATATATTATGAATTACCATTATCTGAAATAGTATATGATTTCTATGATAAATTAAAAAGTGCGACTAAAGGATATGCATCTTTTGATTATGAAATTATTGGATATCGTAGTAGTGAATTAGTTAAAATGGATTTTTTACTTAATTCAGAGTTAGTAGATGCATTATCTATAATTGTTCATAAAGACTTTGCATATTATCGTGGTAGAATTATTGTTGAAAACTTAAAAAAAATTATACCAAGGCAAATGTTTGAAGTGCCAATTCAAGCCGCTATAGGCAGTAAGATAATTGCTAGAAGCGATGTTAAAGCTATGAGAAAAGATGTTTTGGCAAAGTGTTATGGCGGAGATGTTTCAAGAAAGAAAAAACTATTGGAAAAACAGAAAGAAGGAAAGAAAAGAATGAAGCAGATTGGGAGTATTGAGATACCTCAAGAAGCATTCTTATCTGTATTAAGTGTTGATGAAAATGAGTAAAATAGAAGGATATAAATCATTTAATCAAGGATTGATAACCCAATTTGGAGATTCTTTAGAAGAAGGCAAAATATTTACAATGGATGGAGTCATTAAATATCATCAAAATGGCTATCATTTTTGTAAAAGATTAGAAGATACTTTACGCTTCTTTGATGTTAGAAGTTCAGAAGTGGAAATTTGTAAAGTTATCGGAAGTGGAGATATAGATGAAGGATATGATGATTACTATGATTATTATGATTTATATGCAGCAAGAGAACTAGAGATAGTAAAAAAACTAGCAAGAGAAGAAATAATTTCCTTAATGATTAATCCAAATGAAGTTTTTGAACTTAGAATGAAAAGATTTATAGAAGGATACAACTTAACAGAAAGCGAAATTATTAAAATAATTGAGTTATATCCAACTGATCTAATTAAAAGGACAATTGATTATTACCAAAAAGGAGATAAAAATGCATTTTCAAGAGTTAGGTAGTTCAGTATATATTCATATTCCATTTTGTAAAAAGATATGTTCTTATTGTGACTTTTGCAAAATGTATTATAATGAAAAAATGGTCGATGACTATTTGGTAGCGTTAGATCAAGAAATAAAAAAAAATTATCAAAATAATGAAATAAGGACAATCTATATTGGAGGAGGAACTCCTAGTAGTTTAGGCATTGATGAGTTAAAAAAGTTGTTTAAAATTTTTAAAATATTTAAAATGGACTATTTAAAAGAGTTTAGTATCGAATGTAATATTGAAGATATTAGCGAAGAAAAATTAAAAATTTTTAAAGCTAATGGAATTAATCGTCTAAGTATTGGAGTGCAATCTTTTGATAAAAGAATATTAAAAGAACTAAATAGGAATAGTGAAACTGATATTGTTGCTAAAATTTTACTTGCTAAAAAATACTTTGATAATATTAATATTGATTTAATATATGGATTAAACTCTGAAACATTGACTGATTTACAAAATGATTTAAATAATTTTTTACATCTTGATTTACCACATATATCAATATATGGATTAATAAAAGAAGAACACACTATACTTGATGTAAATAAATATATTGAATTAGATGATGATAGCTTTTTTGAAATGTATCAACAAATAGATAAAACTTTGAAAAGTGCAGGATATAATCATTATGAAATAAGCAATTATGCTAAAGAAGGATATGAGTCAATTCACAATTTAACATATTGGAATAATGATGAATATTATGGATTTGGGCTTGGAGCCAGTGGATTTATTAATAATATTAGATATGATAATACTAGAAGTTTTAACAATTATTTAAAAGGTGAATATGTTCTAAATAAAAAAGAAATATCACTGGAAGAAAATATGGAAAATGAAATGATTCTAGGCCTTAGAAAGCAAGTAGGAGTAACAAATAAAATATTTTATAAGAAATATCAAAAATATATTGAAGATGTATTTGATGTCTCTAAACTAGAAAAAACAAAAACTGGATATAGATTAAAAGAAAGTGATATTTATATATCAAATAGTATTCTTATTGACTTTCTCCTTTACTAATTCGACAAAATATGATAATATTTATATGTAAGAATAAGGGAGGAGTTATAAATCGTGGCAAAGAAGAAAAAGAAGAAAATATTTAAATGCAAGGTTGAAATATCAGAAAAAACAGTAGTACTTTTACTTATATCAATAATAGTACTAATTGGTGCACTTATTTTACTAGCACTAGTGTAATTATAAATTAAATCATATTAAAATATGATTTTTTTTGTTATAATGGAAGTGGTGATAAATGTGAATAAAAAAGGTTTTACATTAATAGAAATACTCGCTGCAATAGTAATTATGGGAGTTATTAGTTTAGTTGCAATACTTGGAGTAACTAAGATTGTTAGAGATAGCAAAGCAAAACAGCTAGTAATAATTAAAAATACAATATCAGCAGCAGTGGATAATTATAGGATTTATAATGCTAGTGGGACAACTATAAACCTTTCTAATCTCACTAGTTCTGATGAAGAAAAAGCAAACTATTTAGATGCAATTGAGTATGAAAACGAAAAATGTTTAATAGATATTAATGCGGGATATATTAATATTATTGAAAGAGAACTTTATACAGATGAACTTGGAGCATACACAAAAGAAGAGTACTGTATTTATTTTGTGTGTAATGGCAGAGTCTTAATAAATGATATGAATGATATAGATTATTGCAACGAGGAGTGATTTTATGAGTATCATAAAAATAATGGATGTTAATTTATCTAATAAGATAGCAGCAGGAGAAGTAGTAGAAAAACTTATGAATGTTGTTAAAGAATTAGTAGAAAATTCAATAGATGCTCGTTCAAGTGAAATAAATATAGATTTAATAGAATCAGGTCTTACTGAAATAAAAGTAACTGATGATGGTACTGGTATGTCTAAAGAAGATGTTATAAATTCGCTAAAGAGGCATGCCACAAGTAAAATATATGATGATAGTGATTTATTTAAAATAGATACGCTAGGTTTTAGAGGAGAGGCACTTCCTTCTATTGCATCCGTTAGTAAGATGGAAATATCTTCATCGATGGGAGATATTGGAACTAGAATAGTGATTCATGGAGGGGAAGAACAAGAGATATCATCTTCTGATGCAAGGCGTGGGACAACAGTTACAGTCAAAAATATTTTTTATAATACTCCAGCAAGATTAAAATATTTAAAAAGTACATATACAGAACTTGCTAACATAATAGACTATGTTAACAAAATGGCTCTGTCTTTTCCAAATATTAAATTTACACTCACAAATGATGAAAAGATGTTGCTTAATACAGATGGATCTAATAATTTATTAAAAGTAATAAATAGTATTTATGGATTATCAGTATCATCAAAAATGGTAAAAATAGAAAATGTTAGTGACGATTATGAAATATCAGGGTATATTTCGTTCCCTGAGGTAAATAGGTCAACCAAAAACTCACTTACTATTCTTGTTAATAACAGAGTAATTAAAAATAGTGAGATTAATAAAACTATATTAGAATCTTATCATACATACTTATTTAAGGATAGATATCCAGTAGTTGTGTTAAATATTTTAGTTGATCCATCTTTAATTGATGTTAATATTCATCCTACTAAAATGGATATTAAGTTTTCTAAAATGGATTATTTAAAAGATTTAATATTTAAAACTGTTTCACGTGCTCTTCAAAATTTAACACTAATTCCTAAGTATGAACAAGTTAGTGAACTAAAACAAGAGAATATTGCAAATAATAAAGTAGATTTTACGAATGAAATAACAGAAAAAGTAAATATTGAAGAGATTAAATTAAATTTTGCAGAACCTGAGATTTTTGTTAGCGAGAAACAAGAAGAAATCAAAAAAGAAAAATTTGTTATGATTGAACCAATTGGAGTTATTCATGGTACTTATATTATTGGGGAAAATGAAATAGGCATGTTTATTATTGATCAACACGCAGCCCAAGAAAGAATAAATTATGAATATTATTTAAAAGAAATGGGAAAAGATACGTATGATACCATTGATTTACTTATCCCAATTAAAATAGAATTTACGGCACCAGAATATTTAAAGTTTAAAGAAAATATGCAAGCATTGCAAAAACTAAATATAAGTATTGAAGAATTTGGTGAAAATACTATAATAGTAAGAAATCACCCAATATTTATTAAAAAAGATTATGCTGAGGAATCTATTAGAAAGATTATTGATGTTGTAATTAATATGGGTAGTTTTGATAAAGAAAAGTTTATTGAAAAATCTGCAATTACACTGGCCTGTAAAATGAGTATTAAGGCAAATGAACAGATTTCATTAGAAGAGATGAGACAGTTGATAAGATCATTAAGAGAGACAAATAATCCATTTACTTGTCCTCATGGCAGACCAACGATTATTTCATTTACTAAATATGAACTAGAAAAAATGTTTAAAAGAGCCGAATAGGAAGTGATTTTATGACTAATATTTATGTAGTAGTAGGTCCTACTGGAGTAGGGAAAACTACTTTAAGTTTAGCACTCGCTAAGCATTTTGATGCTGAAGTTATTAATGCTGATAGCATGCAAATATATAAGGAATTAAATATTGGTACAGCAAAAATCACTAAAGGCGAAATGAAAAAAATTCCTCATCACTTGTTAAGCATTAAAAGTGTAAAAGATTCATACTCAGTATATGAGTATCAAAAAGATTGTCGCGAAGAAATGGGAAAAATATCAAAAAAGAAAAAAAATATTGTTATAGTAGGGGGTACTGGTCTTTATATAAAAGCAGCACTATATAATTATATATTTCAAGAAGAGAAGAAGAAAAACTATGATGATTTAACTGATAAAGAGGTAATAGAAGAAATAAAAAAATATGGTAATCTTCCCAATATAGATTTAAAAAACAGACGAAGATTATGTAGATATTTAGAAAAATTAGAAAATAATACATTTTCAGATATCAAAAAGAATGAAAGAATGTATGATTTTAAGATTATAGGACTTACTGCAAATAGAGATGATTTGTATAAAAGAATTGATCTTAGAGTCGATAAAATGATTGAAGAAGGGTTACTCGTAGAAGTTAAAAAATTATATGATGATAAAATAGATACAATTCCTATTAGAACAGCGATTGGTTACAAGGAATTGTATGATTTCTATGATGAAAAAATAGATTATCAAAAAGCAATTGAATTAATTAAAAGAAATTCACGAAGATATGCAAAAAGACAATATACATTTTTTAAAAATCAATTTGATGATATAAAGTGGTTTGATGTCAATTACTATAATTTTGATAATACTTGCAAAGAAGTAATCAATTATTTAAAAGGAGAGTAAACATGAAAAGTTTTGTGAAAAGAGCAGAAGACTATATTTTAGATATTATTAAAAGTTTAGGATATGATGTTGATAAAGTTATACTAAATGTCTCATCAAGACCTGAGTTTGGAGATTATCAATATAATGGTGTCATGGAACTTGCTAAAAAATACAAAAAAAATCCAATAGAGATAGCAAATGAAATAGTAAGTAAGCTGCAAGATAATGAAAATCTTACAAATATTAATATTCAAGGGCCAGGATTTATTAATATATCTTTTACTAATGAATCACTAATTGAATATATGAATGAAATTAGTGGCGACTTAGATATAAATATAGACAAAGTTAAATCAAAAAAAATACTTATTGATTATGGAGGAGCAAACGTTGCGAAAGCACTTCATGTTGGACATTTAAGAAGTGCAAATATAGGCGAGGCTATCAAGCGTCTTGCCCGAACTCTTGGACATGATATTATAGGTGATGCTCATTTAGGTGACTCAGGAAGGCCTCTTGGATTTGTTATACTGGAAATGAAAAAAAGGTATCCAGACTTAGTATATTTTAAAGAAGACTATAAAGGGGAGGAAGAAGATCTCCCAATTACTAATAAAGATTTGGAAGAACTATACCCAACAGCAAGCAAAAAAGCCAAAGAAGATGAAACATATCTAGAAGAAGGAAGAGAGATAGCACTCAAAATCTTAGATGAAAAAAGTGGTTATCATCATTTATGGAAGAAAATAATTGAACTTTCTAAAAATCATATTAAACAAATATATGACTTATTAAATACTAATTTTGAGTTATGGGAAGGAGAAAGTGATGCTTACCCATATATAAATGATATAGTAGAAATTTTAAGAAAAGAAGGATTAGTCTATGAAAGTGAAGGAGCCTTAGTAATTGATGTTAAAGAAGAAACTGATACAGTAGATGTTCCACCTTTTATACTAATTAAATCAAATGGTGGAATACTTTATCAAACTACTGAAATTGCCACTATATATTCAAGAATGAAAAGATTTGATTTGAATGAAATATGGTATCTTACAGATGAAAGACAAGCTCTTCATTTCTTACAAACATTTAGAGTAGCAGAAAAAGCAGATATATTAGATGACACTAAATTATATCACTATGGATTTGGTACTGTTAATGGACCAGATGGTAAACCATTTAAAACAAGAGATGGCGGAGTAATGCCACTTTTAACACTTATTGATTTAGTGCGTCAGGAAACCTATAAAAAAATTAAAGATAATATTACAGATGAAAACGAAAAACAATATATTGCACTATTAACAGCAATAGCAACAATTAAATATGCCGATCTTTTACCATATCGTATGACTGATTATACTTTTGATATAAATAAATTTAGTGATGTAGAAGGAAAGACTGGACCATATCTACTTTATTCAACAGTCAGAATGAAATCATTAATTAGAAAAGCAATTGAGCAAAACATGAATATGAGTAAAATATCTATCATTGATAATGAATTAGAAAAGAGCATTATTTTAAATATTATTAACATGTCACAAGTACTAAATAATTCACTAAATAATAGATCTCTAAATGAAGTATGTGAATATATTTATAAATTAACAAACTCATTTAATACTTTTTACGCTAACATTCATATTTTAACAGAACAAGATGAGACAAAAAGAGAAACATATTTAGCACTTTCAAAACTTGTCCTTGATATCAACTTGAAGATATTAGATATTCTTGCAATTAAAGTACCAGATAGAATTTAGTTGTAAAATTAAAATATTTTTGATACAATGAAGTAGAAATAAATGTTGACGAGAAAATAGTAATAAAATAATTTCTTGTAAGAGAAAAAGTGGTTGGTGCAAACTTTTAAGAATAGTTTTATGAATTCAATCTCTAGTTTAATCGGTTATGCGTTATAGTAATAGAGTATAAATTAAGGTGGTACCACGAATAATTCGTCCTTTGGATGAGTTATTTTTATTTTTAGAAAGGAAATGTATATGATAAAAAAAATAATATTTGATTTAGATAATACTTTGATATTTTGGAAAGATGAATATATATTTGCCTTAAAAGAAGTGTTAAAAAAGTATAATATAACTGATGAAAAAACAATTAAATTAGTAGATTATTATATTGAAGAGTATGAAAAAGATAATGAGACACTCTCAAATAATGAGTTTTTAGATTATATTAATAGAAAAACTAATTTAGAATTTGATATATCTTTTGTAGAAGATCTTATTGAAAAGCAAAAAGAGTGTTTTGATGAGCCTAAAGAAGAGTTAATAGAAGTTCTTGATTATTTAAGTAAGAAATATGAACTTATTGTTCATAGTAACTGGTTTACTCAAACACAAAAAGGGAGATTAAAAAATGCAGGACTTCTTAAATATTTTAAAGAAGTATATGGAGGAGAAGGATACTTAAAACCACATCCTAAAAGTTTTTTAAAATCTCTTGATGGTAATTCTATAGATGAATGTATATATGTTGGAGATTCACTAGATATTGATATTAAAGGAGCTTTAAATATAGGAATGAAAGTAGTATTATATAATTATAAAAATAAGGATATAATTAGTGATCGGTTTATTGTTATAAATGATTTAACAAAATTAAAAGAAATATTATAGGGAGGACTTATGAAGAAAGAAGAAATATTAAAATTAAAAGAAAGTATCTTAAAAGATTTTAAAGATATAAAGGATAGTAAAAAGTTAGAAGAATTAAGACTAAAATATAATGGTAAAAAGGGTTTGATGATTGAGTTATCTAAAAATATGGGATCTTTATCAAATGAGGCTAAAAAAGAGTTCGGTGCATTATTAAATGAGGTTAAAAATTTATTCAATGCTAAGTTTAATGAAATTAGTGAAGACTTAAAGCAAAAAGAAATAAATAAAAAACTTGCAAATGAAACTATTGATATAACACTGCCCGGGACAAGAGTAAAAACTGGTAGTAAGCATATTCTAAGCCAAATATCTGAAGAGTTAGAAAATTTATTTGTATCAATGGGATATGATGTTGTTGAAGGCCCTGAAGTTGAAAGCGATTATTTATGTTTTGAAGTGTTAAATGTACCAAAAGGTCATCCAGCAAGAGATATGCAAGATACATTTTATATAACAGATGAAATGCTACTTAGAACACAAACATCATCAGTTCAAGCAAGAACAATGATGGCAAATATTGAAAAATCTCCAATTAGAATGGTATGCCTTGGCAAAACTTATCGTAAGGATGAGGATGCATCTCATTCTCATCAATTTATGCAAATAGAGGGATTAGTGATTGATAAGGGTATTTCTCTTGCTAATTTAAAAGGAACTCTTGAAGTAATGATGAAAAAACTTTTGGGAGACGATGTAAGCGTTAGATTTAGACCAAGTTACTTTCCATTTACAGAACCAAGTTATGAAGTAGATGTATCATGTTTTAAATGTGGTGGGAAAGGATGCCCACTGTGTAAACAAACGGGATGGATTGAAGTATTAGGCTCTGGTATGGTTCATCCTAATGTTTTAAGAAATTGTGGATATGATCCAGAAATATATTCAGGATTTGCATTTGGAGCAGGGATTGAAAGACTTGCCATGTTTAAATATGGCGTTCCAGATATTAGAACTTTTTATGCAAACGATTTAAGATTTTTAGATAATTTTAGTGGAAAGGAAGTGGAATAAATGTTATTAAGTAAAAACTTTCTAAAAGATTATGTAAATATAGAAGAAGATATTAAAACTATAGCAGAAGATATGACTAAAGTAGGAAATGAGTATGCAACATGTAATAAATTAATAAATGCAACAGGATTAATTATTGGTGAAGTTATAAAATGTGAAATGCATCCTGATTCAGATCATTTACATTTATGTAGTGTCAATATTGGTAAAGAAACTTTACAGATAGTTTGTGGTGCCCCAAATGTAAAAACAGGATTAAAAGTAATAGTAGCACAAGTAGGGGCATTATTGCCTGGTGATTTTAAAATAACTAAAAGTAAGATTAGGGGAATAGAATCATGTGGTATGCTATGTTCTCTTCAAGAATTGGGCCTTGATAATAAATTCTTATCTGAAGAAGACAAAAAAGGGATTCACGAATTAAAAAATGATGCTCCAATTGGTAAAGACCCAGTTGAGTATTTGGGCCTTGATGATGAAGTAATTGATTTTGAACTAACGCCAAATAGAGGAGATTTATTAAGTATTCTTGGTATGGCGTATGAAATAGGTGCAATATATAAAAAATCAGTTAAAAATATTGATTTATCTTATAAAGAAATAGATAGGCAAATAGATTTTGATTTATCAATTGATACTGATAAGTGTAGTTTATTTTTAGTTAAAAAAGTTGATGATGTAACTATTAAAGAATCTCCCGAATTTATTAAATCAAGATTAATTGCAAGCGGTATAAGACCTATAAACAATGTTGTTGATATATCAAATTATGTTATGTTAGAAACTGGTCAACCAATTCATTTTTATGATAGTGATAATTTAAAAAATAAAATTACAGTTAGACTTGCAAAGGATAAGGAGTTATTAACAACTCTAGATGGTAATGAAAGAACATTAACTGATGAAGATATTGTTATTACTGATGGTAAAGATCCAGTAGGTTTAGCAGGAGTTATGGGCGGATTTGATACTGAAATAATGTCTGATACTAAAAATATTACTATAGAATGTGCTATATTTGATCCATATAATATTAGGAAAACTGCAAATAGAATATTAAGAAGTGAAGCAAGTAGCAGATTTGAAAAAGGAATAGATCCAAATAGAACATATATGGCAATGGATAGGTGCTGTCACTTACTAGAAAAATATGCTGATGCTAAAATAGAAAAAGGTATAGTATCATTTGACAACACAAATAGAGAAGATAAAATAATTAAAATTAAGCTTGATGATATAGTTAATCTTTTAGGCCTAAAGATAGCATTAAAAGATGTTATTAATATTTTTAATAGATTAGGTTTAAAAAACACTTTAAATGGAGATTTAATTATTGTATCTGTTCCAACTAGAAGACTTGATTTAAATATTAAAGAGGATTTAATAGAAGAAGTAGGAAGAATTTATGGAGTCGATAATATTGAAGGTGTTATGCCAAAAGTACCAATTAGAAAAGGATACTGTGATAAAACATTAAGAAGTATTAGAAATAAATTATCTATTCTTGGATTAAATGAAGTAATAACTTATTCATTAACAAGTAAAAATAATGTTAACAAGTATACTAAATATGATTTTGAAGAAGTTGCAATTCTATCACCAATGATGGAGGAACGCGCAGTACTTAGATATAGTTTAATTCCTCTTTTAATGGATGTATATAATTATAATAAAGCAAGAGGTATGAAAGATATTTCTATATTTGAAATAGGCAAGGGCTTTTTTAAGCAAAAAGACAAGTATTTGGAGAATACAAAACTAGCAGCACTTCTTGCTGGAAAATATTATTTAGAAACTGGTAAGGAAAAGATTTTTGATTTTTACATTGTAAAAGGTATAGTAGAAGAATTATTAGAATATCTTGGATATAAAAATCGTTATACTTTTGTGACATCACATGATTTTAAAGAACTTCATCCAGGACAAACAGCTATTATTAAAATAGATAATAATGAAGTAGGCGTTATTGGTAGAGTTCATCCAAGTATAATTAAAGACGATATGTATGTTTTTGAAATAAACTTAGATAGCTTATTTCAAAATAAGACAAGAATTAAAAAATATCAAGAAATTAGTAAATATCCAACTATTGAAAAAGATGTAGCCTTTATTATAAAAAATGATGTATCATGTGATGATGTTATCAAAACAATAAAAAAAGTTGGTGGGAGACTACTTACTGATATTAAAGTATTTGATATTTATAAGGGTGAAAAAGTAAAAAATAATGAAATATCGATTGCCTATAATTTGAAATTTTCAAGTGTTGATAGGACTCTTACAACAGAAGAGATTGACAAATTATTTAAAAATATTATTTCTTCAGTAGTAGAGCAGCATAAAGCAATATTAAGAGACAATTAGTCTCTTTTTTTATCAACAAATATCATTATTTTACATATATTAAAGTGAGGGGTGATATAGTGGCTAGTTTTAAAGAAATAGTAACAAAGGCAGTTATTGGCAAAGGAAAGAAAACTTTTTCAAATAAATATGTAATGATGCCAAGCGAAAAACCATCTACTATTTTAGGTTGTTGGGTAATTAACCATACTTTTAAAGGATATAAACAAAATGAAAAAATTATGGTAGAAGGTAGTTGTGACATCAATATTTGGTATTCTTATGATAACGATACTAAAACAGTTGTTGCCAAAGATACAATTAATTATCAAGAACTTTTAAATGTAACTAGGAAAACAGAAAGTGATTTATCTTCAAATGAAGAAATAATTGTAAGAAGCTTAAAACAACCTAGTTGTGTCAATGTAACAATTAATAATGGCAATATAGAATATGAGATAGAAAAAGAATTAGGAATCGAAATAGTAGGAGATACTAAAGTTAGAATTGCAATCGATGAAAATGAAGATGAATGGGATGAAATAGTAGATGATGATGAAATATCAAAAGAGATTGATAATGATGTTAAGGAAGAATTTTTGACAGATGAATAAAACCATATGGTTTTATTTTTTTACACGATAATTTGTCAAATCAACTGTTACACTTGTTATTATAAATTATCACACAAAAAAATATCAATTGCTTGATATTTTTAATGAAGATTAGATAAGAGAAACATCATGACTATGAAACCAGTTATTGTAAACTCTCTTTACTGTTTCACATGAGCTTTCACAAGGTAAATTTTCATCTGCCTTAAATTTTGAAGTCATAAAACCAGATACGCAATTAGCAACAAATTCAGTATGCTCATCACTATCTTTTATTTCTGGCCATCTTTCAGCCAATATTATTTTATGCGCATATTCTTCTGTAGCTAGTACATCATTTGGACTAATTGAATAATTAATAGCTATCTCTTCTACTATCTCTTTTGGTAATCTAGATTCATATAAATTCATACCATAACTCCCTTTCAATAGGGGTTATAATACTATGATATTAGGAATTTGCCAATGCGCTTTTTGTAATCCCCATCATGCTTCCTAAGATAGAAGTAATTATTATTATTGTGTAATATATTATTCGATAAAAATCTATTTCTTTATCAAGTCCTAAAAATGAAAAGATAAATACTAAAAAAGTAAAAACTATCCCTATTTTTAATCCGGCAAGATAACCTTTCTTAATACTATTTTTACCAAGATAAAAACTCCCAACAAACATCGATATAAATGGAATAACCATTTTAAAAATCTTAAGTAGATTGCCAGATAATACATCAAAGTAATTTAATAGTGTCAAAAGAAAAGATAAAATTACAAATAATCCTAGTATTAAAGCCAAAGATATAAAATATTTTTTCATAACATCACCTAATAAAAAGTATGAAAGTGAATAAAAATATATGAGTTATTTCATTATAATATTGGTGATATTATGGAGTATGTAATAATTTTATTTAGAACACTATTTTTTTATATATTAATAATTTTTATATATCGTTTTATGGGTAAACGTGAAGTAGGTCAACTTGGTATAATAGATCTTATAGTATCAATCCTAATTGCGGAAATAGTAACATATGCTCTTATGAATACTGATAAGTCGATTGCAATATCGATTTTACCTGCTATATTTTTGATGATATTACAAATAATTTTTGCATATATTTCTTTAAAAGTACCAAAATTCAGAAAATTATTTGATGGTAATCCTTCAGTTATTATTGATAATGGAAGAATTAATTTTAAAGAAATGTTAAAGCAAAGATATAATCTAGATGATCTATTATCACAACTTAGAGAAAAGAACATAAAAAGTATTGAAGAAGTAGAATATGCGGTATTAGAAACTAATGGTAAATTGTCAGTATTTTTAAAGAAGGATAATAAGTCATATCCATTTCCCTTAATATTAGATGGTAAGGTTGATGAAGATACTTTAAAAAAGATAAATAAAGATAAAAAATGGTTATCAAACATATTAAAAAAAGAATATATCGAACTAAACGAAATATTCTATGCTTTTTATACTAAAGATAATTTGTATATTATTACTAATGAAGAATTATTATAACTTTATCTCTTCCTCTTAAGAACACTGGCAGCAACTTCATTAATTGCCTGACACGGTACACCATCATTAATCATGTTCTTCAAATAAATTCTCAATTCTTCCTGTTTAGCATTAATCATTTGTGTATGGGGAATTAAATTCCCAGATTTGATGTCTTCAAAATTAACAGCAGTATTTGCTATACTGTGATCTCTTGAATCGTCATATAGTCTAAAAAAATGATAGGCTCCTTGGCCATAGACACAGCCTATCTCATATAATTTTCCTTTAAAAGATATCAAATATCCCATATAAAACTCATGAGTAATTTGTGGCTCAATGTAATTATTTTTGCAAAAATCGCTGATGGCAGAAAATAAATTCTCCAATCTTTTATATTTTCTTTGTTCTTCTTGAGTTAGCTTTATTTGAGACCCTGTATATTTTTTCTCTAGTGCTATTAACCAATCAATATATTCATCATTTGTTGCAATAGCTTTTTGATCTTCTTGATTTTTTATAATTAAATTATGCACAAATTCTTCTGCACTATCTTTCACTTTTATCCTCCATTAATATTTATTGTAGCTTAAGTAATATTTTGTGTCAACGCCATTCCTATCTTTTATCTTTTAAACATTTTCTAATATCTATATAGTGAAGGACTGTAATAAATATGACATTAAATATAGTTGCAATAATTAAAGAATACATTCCTATTTTAAATAATGATAATATAGTAATAATAATAAGTTTAATAATTATGCCATAAAAATTAGCATTCATCACTTTTTTAGATTTATTCATGGCTTGCAAAGCTGTTGCAAATGGGGTTTGTAAATAAAAGATTATAAAAAATGGTGTCATTAACTTTAAATAAGCTACTCCTTCGGTAGTATTGTATATAAACTTAAGTAAGAAATCTGTGCCTAACATCAAGATACTTGTTGATAATATTCCTATTAGTATTGAAAAAAATGATGCTTGCTTTAACTTTCTTTTGATTAAATCAAATCTTTTAATAGCAAAATATTTTGATATGACAGGAAGTAGAGCAGTGCTAATTGCCATAGATAAAAAAGAAGGCATTATTAGCAGGGGCATAACATAACCAGATAATACTCCATATTCATATACAATAAAATTATTTGAATAACCTGTTTTAAGAAGAAGAAATGTTAGAATAATAGGTTCAAAGAAATATCCAATGGACCCAATTAATCTACCCATAGTAGTAGGAATAGACACACTGAAAATATCTTTTAAATTATTCATATCAATTTTAAAATCATGTCTATTAATTTTGAAATTCTTTGGTAAAAATAAAAACAAAATAAGGATTGATGCTAACTCTGATGCTACATTTACTGCAACCATCATAGTAACTGCTAAAGTTAAACTTTGCTCTAGCATTTTTGGCATAATAATAATTATAAGTGCAAATCTTACAACTTGCTCAAAGACATTTGATAAAGTATGTGGAAACATTCTTTCTTTGCCAAAAAAATATCCCCTTGCAATACTTGATAAACTAATAAAAGGAAGTGTAATACCAATTGCAAGTATTGGATAATATAGTCTTGTATCGTGAAGAAGATATTTTGATAATATAGGTGCTAACAAAAAAATAACAATTATTAAAACAATATTAATAACAATACTGACTGGTACTAGTGAAAATACTAGTTTTTTATTGTTATATTTATCCTCTGCCACCACTTTACTAATAGCAATTGGAAAACTTAAGGTGCATAAAGTAATAAACAAATTAAAGGTAGGAAGAATTAACATGTATAAGCCGATACCTTCAGTACCAATAATTCTTGTTGCCACGATCTTTATAAGCATTCCCAAAACTTTTGTTATAAAACCACCTAAAACTAGTATAATTGTTGACTTAATAAATTTCTCTTTCATATAAACCTCTATCTAAATATATGAAAGTTATCTATTTATTTAATCTTAAATTTAAGATATAATATAGTATATATTAGGAAGTGGTGTTATGAAATTTAAATCTGAGCAAGAATTATATGATCGTATATTACCAGCTTTGACATGTAAGATAAGTGAATTAAAAAGAAAAGGAATATCTTTTGTTAGGGAAAAAGATATTTATAATATGTTGAAATCATCAAAATGGATTAAAGAAGTTAATTTAACTTTATCAGAGATGGTCTCTGACATCATGAATTTAAAATTAGAAGTTATAGAAGCTTATTTTAAGGAAATAGATGAGGATTTAATATAGGGGTGTGATAATATGAATACTGAGGAAATCCATACATTTGAAGAACTGGAAGTAGCATTAAATCAATATCTTTGTGAAAAAGATGTTGATAAGGTGAAGAAAGCTTATTTGTTTGCAGACGAGAAACATGGTATGCAAGTGCGTAAAACTGGTGAGAAATATATTATTCATCCTCTTAATGTCGCTTATATTCTAACAAGTATATACGCTGATGTTGATACAATTATGGCAGGCCTTTTACATGATACTGTTGAAGATACTGATACAACATATGAAGAAATTAAAGATATTTTTGGAGAAGTAGTTGCTCGTTTAGTAGATGGGGTTACAAAAATAAATAATATTACATTATCCACTGAAAATGATTATTTAATTGAGTACTATAAAAAAATAATTGTTGGAATGAGTGAGGATGTTAGAGTTATTATTGTTAAACTTGCAGATAGGCTTCATAATATGAGAACTCTTTATGCTTTATCCGTTCCTCGTCAAAAAGCTAATGCTAAAGAGACAATTGATATTTTGGCACCTATAGCACATCGTTTAGGAATATACAAAATTAAAAGTGAATTAGAAGATTTATCTTTAAGATATTTAAAACCAGATGTTTATTTTGATATAGTAGAAAGACTCAACAGCACAAAACTTGAACGAGAAAAAATAATAGAAGAGATGATAGATGAAGTCAGCAAACTACTTGACCAAAATGGTATTAAGCATGAAATAAAAGGACGTGCTAAGAGTATTTATTCTATTTATAAAAAGTTAGATAAAGGAAGAAATTTTAATGATATATATGATATATTAGCAATTAGAATATTGGTTGATAAAGAGCAAGAGTGCTATTGGGCACTAGGCCTTATTCACTCTAAGTACAAACCAATTCCCAAAAGGTTTAAAGATTATATTGCAATGCCTAAAACTAATTTATATCAGACTCTTCATACGACAGTATTTGGACTTGATGGATATTTGTTTGAAATACAAATTAGAACTTATGGAATGAATGAAATAGCAGAAAATGGCATTGCTTCTCATTGGGCATATAAAGAAGGAAAAGATGCTGCAGTAACTATGCAAAATATTACTGAGCAAAAATTACAATTTTTTAAATCTATAATTGAGTTAAATGAAGAAAAGTTAAGTAGTGAAGAATTTGTAACAAGCGTTAAAGATGAAGTATTAAATAATAATATTTATGTTTTTACACCTAAAGGAGATGTTATAGAGTTATCTAAAGGAGCAACACCAATAGATTTTGCATATAAAGTCCATAGCGAAGTAGGCGATCATACAACAGGAGCGATTGTTAACAACAATATAGTGCCTTTAAACTATGAATTACAAGATAATGATATTATTAAAATAATAACTGATAAAAATAGTAGTGGTCCAAATCGTGAATGGTTAAATATTGCAACTACAACTCAAGCAAAAAGTAAGATTAAAGCATTTTTTAATAGGACTAATAAAGAGGAATATATTACAAAAGGTAAAGATATGCTTGAGAAATCTTTACGTAGGCATAAGATTCCGATAGCAAACTTAAACCATATAGAAAAAGATAAAGATATCTTATCCAAAATGAAACTAGAGGATTTAGAAGATTTATATTTGAATATTGGAAATGGTAAATATTCACCACTTACGGTTATTAATCTTATCAAAGGCAAAAATCAAACTGAGGAAGTAAAAGATACAACTATTAATATTGTTATACCAAAATCAGAAAATGATATTATTGTTAGCGGTATTAATAATATTCAAACAAGAATCGCTAATTGTTGTAATCCTGTTCCTGGAGATGATGTGATGGGTTATATTACTAAAAATAATGGCATCAGTATTCATAGAACAGTATGCAATCATATTGCGCATGAAGGAGAACGAATAATAGAAGTTAACTGGAATAGTGAAACCAAAAATAAATATTATACTGAACTCGTTGTATATGCTAAATCAGGGACAAATATTATGCTAGATATTGTTCAAACTGCAAGCACATGTAGTGTTTCAATAGAGGATGTTAATACTATCAATACAGATATGGAATTAACTTATTTAATAGCACTCAAAGTTAAAAATAAAGAAGGATTAGATCAATACATAAAGGAATTAGAAAAAATTAAATATATTAGTAAAGTAGAAAGGGTTATTAAATGAAAGTAGTAGTTCAAAGAGTTACTGAAGCAAGTGTTAAAGTAAATGAAAAAATAGTCGGTCAAATTAATAAAGGATTAATGTTACTTGTTTCTTTTACGCATACTGATACTTTTTCTAACATAGAATATATGGTAAATAAGATAATTAATTTGCGAATATTTGATGATGATAGTGGAGTAATGAATAGATCTCTTTTAGATGTTCAAGGAAGTATATTATCCATATCTCAATTTACTTTATATGCCGATACTAGTAAAGGAAATAGACCAAGTTATGTAAATGCATCTCCGGGAGATAAGGCAATAAAATTATATGAACAATTTAATGAATTATTAAAAGAGAAAAACATTAAAGTAGAAGAAGGAATATTTGGAGCAGATATGAAAGTATCTTTAATAAATGATGGACCAGTAACAATTATCTTAGAAAGGTGATGGTTAGTGATGAAAGCTATAAACTATAAGTTAGTAAATATAGCAATTATCCTAATTATTACCTTTTTTTTATATCAAACAAAAGATGTTTGGATATTTTTATTTAATAAAATATTTTTAGTATTAAAACCATTTATTATATCTTTTATAATAGCCTATTTATTTTATCCATTAGTAAAATTTTTTAAGAAAAAGTTAAATTCTACTATAGCAACTATTATCGTTATAATATTAGTAATAATAGTGTTTTCTTTTCTTTTAAAAATAACGCTTCCTATCATAATAAAAGAATCTTTATCCTTAATTAGACAAATAGTTTATTTTATAAATAATATTAATTTAGATAATACTTTTTTAGAACTTATATCTATTGAAAAAGTATTAAATCATTTACTAAATAATTTATATCTATATATTGAGAACAGTACTATTAATGTTTTGTCTAGTTCAATTAACTTATTGCTCCAAATAGTAATAATAGTAATACTATCAGGATATTTTTTATTTAATTATGAAAAAATTAGAAGATGGATAAAACAAAAAGTAAAAAATATTGAACTATACTCATGTTTAAAAAAAATAGATGAGGATTTATCATCTTATATTACAGGAATAGGAATTATTATGTTAGTTGAGATAGTAGAATATACAATTATATATGCTATAATTGGTCATCCTAATTTTTTACTCATTGCCATTTTAGCATCAGTTACTACAATTATTCCTTTTTTTGGAGGCATGTTTACAAATATCGTAGCTCTTATTACTGCATCTGTCATATCTAGAAAGTTATTTATTCTTACTGCTTTAATAATAATATTAGCACCCTTATTAGATTGTTATTTAATTCAACCAAGGATATATAAACGTACTAATAAAATTTCACCAATTGTTACAATAATTGTAGTAATAATAGGAGGATTATTATTTAAAACAATAGGTATTATGATTGCAGTGCCGTTGTATATAATAATAAAAAATATTGTAGGAGTATATCAATTGAAAAAATCATGATGTTATTGTATAATACTTTTAGAGATGGAGTGATATTATGATAAATAAACCTAAAGGGACCTATGATTTATATGGGCTTGATGCTAAAAACTTTCAGACTTTGGTAAATATTATTAAACAACTTATGATTACTTATAATTATACTTTTTATAGGACACCTTTATTTGAATCAAGTGAAGTATTTCATAGAGGAACGGGTGAGACAACTGATATAGTCCAAAAGGAAACTTATGATTTTATTGATCGTGGGGACAGACAGATGACTTTAAGAGCAGAAGGAACAGCACCAATAGTAAGAAGCATTATTGAAAATAAAATGTATATTAATCTCCCACAAAAATTATATTATATAGGGCCAATGTATCGTTATGAGAGACCTCAATCAGGTAGATTTAGAGAACATTATCAATTTGGAGTAGAAGCATTTGGATCAGATGATCCTATAATGGATGCTGAAATAATATCTATTCCAGTTAATTTATTTAGAATGTTAGGACTAGAAAATATAAAAGTTCATATTAATTCAATAGGAGATAGTGTATCAAGAGAGAATTATAAAAAGGCTCTTTTAGAATATTTCAAACCTCACTTAGGTGAATTATGTGAAGATTGTAATAGGAGATATGAAACTAATCCACTTAGAATACTTGATTGTAAAGTTGATTCTGATAAAGAAATATTTAATAATATTCCAAGTATTCCAGATTATTTAACTGATGAAAGTAAAGATTATTTTAATAAAGTACTAGAGTATTTAGATAATTTGGGAATTGAATATGTAGTAGATAATAAATTAGTTAGAGGCCTTGACTATTATACTCACACCGTATTTGAAATAGAAGCTGCATCTAAAGAATTAGGTAAGGCTAACATTATGTGTGGTGGCGGTAGATATAATAATTTAGTTGAAGTCATGGGAGGACCATCAACACCAGCAGTAGGATTTGGAATGGGACTTGAAAGAGTATTAATGGTTCTTAAAGATGAAGGAATAAATCTAATTGACAAAGAAGAAATTGATTGTTTTATAGCACCACTTTCAGAAAATGAGAAAATTTATGCTCAAGCTTTAGCCCAAGATTTAAGATTAAATGGATTTATAACTGATATGGATTATCTTAACAAAGGATTAAAAGCTAATTTTAAACAAGCAGAGAGATTAAATGCTAAATTCATGATTATAGTTGGCGAAGATGAGATTAAAGATGGAGTATTAACAGTTAAAAATTTAGTAGCTAAAAAAGAAGAAAAAGTTGATATTGAATATATTTTTAATTATTTAGATGAGCAACTAGAGTTTGGGACAGATGGTGATTGTCACGATGATAATTGCAATTGTGGATGTCATGATAAATAGGTAGAGATACCTTTTTATTTTGAAAAAGGTAGACTTATTTTATTATTTAATGATATGATAATAGACATTATTAAAGGAGGTAATTTATGAAGGCATATATAGATTTTGATGGGGTTATATGTGATACGGTAGATACGCTACTCGATAGTTATAATGCTTTTGGTAAATATGAAGCAACGGATTTAGAAAGTTACATTAGTGAATATAATTGGAAATTATTATTAAAATATTCTCCAATTATTGCAAACGCTATTGAAAATATTAAAAATTCTATTTATGACACCTCTATTTTAACGAGAGTTCATTCATTAGATGAAGGTTTTCAAAAAGTTAATATGTTGCGAGAGAAAGGCTTAACTAATGATATCATTATTGTGCCACCACACATGCCTAAAAGTAGTGTAATTGTGCCAAATGGTGCAATATTGGTAGATGACCAAATTCTTAATTTGAATGATTGGTATAATCATGGCGGAATAAGCATTTTTTTTAATAAAGAAGGAAAATTGGTAGATGGTAGAGGAGATTCTAATGAGTGCTTTAAAACAATCTCTAATCTAGATTTTCTTGCTGATCCTAAAATGATACTTGAAAGAAAAATTAAATAAACTACTGTCAATAGTTTGGGAAAATGTCCCAAAAATATTTAAACATTAACGGGAAAATATTCTCGTTTTTGTTTGTGATTTTATATCTTATTCAATACAAGTCAATATCAAGTTCACTTCATTCATG
>Ga0116152_10000426_pt1 | contig 34074 bp, 25 predicted proteins | sample AD_UKC119_MetaG_FD_89894 | JGI IMG/M metagenome (GOLD analysis project Ga0116152, IMG submission 89894) | Active sludge microbial communities of municipal wastewater-treating anaerobic digesters from Hong Kong - AD_UKC119_MetaG | ecosystem: Engineered > Bioreactor > Anaerobic > Digestate... | reverse complement strand
TGACGGCGAATTCGTTGAGACAACAGGTCTTATTCCGAAGTCCGGTGTCTGGAGCTATACGGAAATAGCGGATAACTACATGCCCTTCGCGTTTGGCAATCAGTTCCGTGAGCTCGGCTATTCGACCTATGCTTATCACAACCACACTTATACATATTATAACCGAGACCGCTCGCACCCCAATATGGGTTACGATTATAAGGGTATCGGCAATGGACTCGATATCGCACAGACCTGGCCGGAATCGGATCTTGAAATGATTGAAGTCACCGCGCCCGAATACATCGGAAATGGTCCTTTTCACGTTTACTATATGACCGTGAGCGGCCATTTGCAGTACAACTTCGGCGGGAACTTCATTGCTGCGAAAAACCGAGAATATGTCGAAGATCTCGATTGCTCGACTTCTGTTCAAGCCTATTACGCTTGCCAAATGGAGCTTGATTTTGCTCTTGCCGAGCTTCTCGAACAGCTCGAAGCTGCCGGCGAGCTCGAAAACACCGTTATTGCATTAAGCGGCGACCACTACCCTTACGGTCTCGAAGAAGAGGCTTTTGAAGAATTGGCGGGTAAAGAATTATCGCTCCCGTTCTCTATGTTCGAAAGTGATTTCATTCTCTGGTGCGGCGATATGGAAGAGCCCATCGTTGTTGACGAATATTGTTCGTCTCTGGATATTGCTCCGACGTTGTCGAATCTTTTTGGATTGCCATATGATTCGAGACTCTATATCGGCACAGATATCTTTGCACCCGAACCCAATTACGTTATCTTCAACGACCGTAGCTTCATCAATGACCGCATTATGTATGACGCACGTACGCGTACCGTCACGCGTCTCGTCGACGAGGAAGTGAGCGATGCATATATTGAGCAAAAGATTGAATACGTGAATAATCTTTTCAAGTATTCCGGACTCATCATTGAGAAAGATTACTATCGATATTTGTTTGAGAACTAGGAAAGAAGAACGAATGAAAAATAGGTGGGGTTATCCCCACCTATTTGTTTTCATAATATCAGCGAAGTGAAGTCAAGTGCTTGTGCATTAGCAGATGCAATTGCGCCCCTTCTCCTTTGCTTCGTACAAGTGCGTGTCAGCTTCCTGAACAATTTCTGTCGAGTCAAGCTGGTGATTGTAGGATGCGATGCCGAAGCTCATGGTTATTTTCAGGTTGACGTTTTCGTGAGAGAACGGGGTGGACTCAATGCGGTTGCGGAGACGCTCGGCGAGGAGCTTTGCTCCGGCATTGTTGGTATCGGGAAGGATGATAGCAAATTCATCTCCACCATAGCGGAAGACGTCATCCGATGCTCGGGTGTTCTCTTGAAGGAGCTTAGCGATGTGACGGATAGCGGCGTCGCCGATTACGTGACCATAGGTGTCGTTGATGGTTTTAAATTCGTCGATATCGGCGAGTATGATGCTGAATCCAGAGTCGTACCCACGCCCGCATACACGAGAGAAGATGCGCATGGTTTTCTTTAGAATGTCGTAGAAGTGTCTGCGATTATAGAGACCGGAAAGCTCGTCAATGATGGAGATTTGGATGAGCTTCTGGTTTAAGGTTTCGTATTTGTGATTGAGGTCGGCCAGTTCGGATTCGGCGAGCTTCTGCTCGGTGATATTTTTGGATACACCCCAGATGCCGATGATCTCATTGTTTTGATTGCGGAGGGGGTATTTGGAGGTTGAGTAGCAATGGATTTCGCCAGTTGGTTTGCCGTTGGACATGATTTCGGTAACCTCGATGCTGTTTAGCATTGGGATTCCGGTTTCCATGATGCGGACTTCTTCGGCACGTGTTTTAGCAGCGATGGCTTCGGGGAAGAAGTCAGCGTCAGATTTTCCGATGATGTCTTCCGCGTGGTCGTAGCCGAAATGGTTCGCATGACCGGTACTGCTCAGGACGAAGCGAGAATCCTTATCCTTGAAGTAAATGTCGTCGTTGGATTCTTTAAGAAGTGTCCGAAACAGGTAGTTGTCCGAAAGCATCAATGGATTGTCAATGTTGTTTAGAAAATCATTTGTCATTTGCATCGTCCTCCGATACATACGATATGTGATTAAGAGAAGATCCAGGCGATGATGAGACATACGGAAAGTATGGCAAAAATTCCCATCATGATAAAAATAAACTTCTGCGTATCATTTTCGTCGTACATGGCAGGGAGAATGCTTTGGATGAAGTCGTAATATCGGCGGTACCATTTGGTAACAGTGGCAGCAAAGCGCTTCGCTGTAATTACGACCTTTTGCCATATCGTCATGCCTTCTTTGTAGGCAAGAGAGTCATCTTCGTCTTCGTCGGTTGATGACAAAATTGAAGAAGATTCTGTGACGGTGGCGTCGATTGTTGAGGCAGGGGCATCGGCGGAGTCCGTCGGTGCTTCGGCAGCAGTGGCTGCCATGCCGGTGACCGGTGCAACGACAACGGATTCGTCAGATGAACAATCCGGTGTGGAAGCGAGGTCGAGTGGGGAGGCTGATGTACCCCGCGGAAGAAAAACCGGTCCTGTAACTACCGGAGTTTCTTCTTTTTCTCGGTCAATCACACTCTGTACCTTCCATGCAGGGGTGGCGGGTGAGATGACCTGTTCGATTACATCGGAGTCATCGTCATCATTTCCAATCCCTTCGTAAGAAATCGGAACCTGTTCCTTCTCACGATTGGACCTATTTGATGAATGACGCATGATCTTCCTCCCAGTGCATTTCCCAGAGTCTATGTACAGTATAACATGGTTTCGTGAAAGAATGCTTAAAATTGTGTGTCTTTTCATATCACGACGCTTGTGTTGGGGGTATTGCGACCCTACAAAATAAGTTATAATGATGCTTAGCTTGAACTTGGGGGACATACGATGAATCGAATATTTTTCGGACTTGACGCTCTTTATTATTGGGCGGATGACGCTGTGAACAGCAAGAGACTCAAATCTCTAGGAAATATCATTATTTCTGATAATGAGGCACTGGATAAGGTCGCGGAGGCTTCTGCTGACCAAGATATTATGATTGACCCAGATGTGAGAGAGCTTTTGGAGTCTCTTCGGGATAGCGGTTACAGTATTTGTCTTTGCGACAGTGCCCCCATGGTTTCTTCTCGTTCGATTTTACGAAAACTCAATCTCATTGAAATGTTTGATGAAGTTTGCTGCGCGAAGACGCCACAGACGACGGCGAAGGCATTGAAAAAATGGCGTACAGCGGATGATTTTTGCATGGTAGTCGGTGACTCGGAGATTCTGATTGAAGGCGCAAGACTATGTCAGATGCCTTCCATCGCTTATGGTGCTTCTTGGAAGGACCGCGCGGAAACCGCTTTTGCGATTGCACGTTACCCTCTTGAGATTGAAGATCAGGTTAACATGTGCGTGATGGTTCACGAAGTAGTGAAGAAGGCACTTTTAAAGAAGACCCGCATTTTGGGCATTGACGGCATTGATTTTGCAGGTAAAAAGATTTTTGCGAACAAGGTAGAGAAGTATTTAGGATTGATTGGCATGAAGTCGACGATTATCAATTTGGAAGATTTCCATCGTTCAGTCGAAGTCAGCTATCGCGGCGAGGATCCAGTCGAGGCGTATTACTTTAATGGATACAATAACGAGAAGCTTATCAAGGAGATTCTCGATCCGTTCTTAGCAAATGGATCGCTCGATGTCGAACTCTATTGTGTTGATGGAACTGATAATCAGTTTAATAAGGAACGCATTTATCAGCTTGATAAGGGATCAATGATGATTGTTCTCGGCACGATGATGTTCCGTGAGCCGCTGCTTTCGTTTTTTGACACGAAAATCTACATGCGTGTGGATTATCGCGAAGCGGAGCATCGTGCTTCTTTGATTGAATCGCCGATTTACGGCGAGGATCCACTCGAGGTGTATCGCACGAAAAATATCCCAGCGCAAAAGATGTATGTGCAAAAGCACGATCCATTTATCAAAAGTGATTTCGTTATTGATAATTCTAATTATCATCGTCCATTTTTTATGGAGCAATAGCCTTTTTTATTCGTTAACTTGGGTTTATAATATTATCACCTCGATGAGAACCGCGGCAGATTTTTCCAAGAGAGGATAATGGGGGCAAATGAAAAAAGCGTTAATTATTGGTTGTGGCAAAGTGGCTCGCGTGGCCGTTCCGATTATCGGCAATAACCCGAATTTCTTTCGTGAGATTTGCCTATCAAGCCGCACGAAGGCGAAGTGCGACGAGTATAAAGCAAAATACAGCAGTGATTCCTTGAAGGTCATTACTGCATATGTAGATGTTCGAAACACGGAAAAGACGACGTTGATGGTTCGAATTTTCAAGCCTGATGTTGTTATTAATCTTGCCCCTTCCCACCTTAATTTAAACATTATGGAATTATGCCTCCAGACCCGTGCGAATTACGTTGATGCGTCAATGTATTATCCTCGCGGTTCTGCGATTTGCGGACTGGCCGAACAGAAGGCACTGAATGAGCGTTTTGTAAATATGGGTCTTACCGCAATTACCGGATGCGGCTTTAATCCGGGTGTTACCGGTGTTTTCACGCAATATGCGAAGACGAAGCTTTTCGATTCGATTTCTTCGCTTGATGTGATTGATGTGAATGCTGGCACGAACGCGCATCCTTATTTAATGAATTCTCCGATTATTACGAATATCCGACAGATTACGTCTGAGGGAAGATATTGGGAAAAAGGTGCTTTTGTAAAGACGGCACCGATTTCTGTGAAGGCGAAGTATGTGTTTCCGGAGGTGGGTCGCAGAAGCCTTTATCTCCTAGACCATGAGGTTTTGGATTCTTTTGCTCAGGAGATGCCGGACATAGAGACGATTCGTTTCTTCTCATCATTTAAGAGACCATTCCTGTATATGGTTAAGACGCTTGAGACGGCTGGCATGACATCGACTGAATTAATAGATATTGATGGACAACAAATTTCGCCTCTCGCATTCCTGACTGAGGTCATGCCGCAGCAAGAGGATTTGGCAGCAACGGCAAAGGGACGTACCGGTATCGGATGCGTATTCCGTGGCATGAAGAATGGAAAAGAGAAGACATGTATGCTCTACAGTACTGCCGACCACTCGGAGTGCTATGAGAAATATGGTGCATCCGCGAATGATTATATGGCGGCAGTCCCTGTGGTTGTCGGTGCTATCATGATTCTGAGTGAGAACTGGAATAAGCGCGGTGTGCATACGGTTGCAGATTTTGATCCGGAGCCTTTCCTCGAAGAATTGAAGAACCAAGGTCTCGAATATAAGCTTGTAGAGAAAGCGAACATTGTAGATGCTATCTCTGATTTAGCAGAGGACGAAGAGGACGAAGAGTAATCTACGGGCTTTTCGAATATTTGTAGTAAAAATCGCTTGTTTTTGGTCATTTTATTATGGACAGCTTTGTATTGCATAAATTATTGATGGTTGATTCAACAAAGAAATCTAACCTATACAATTATGAAGAGGAGTGAACCTATGAAATCAATGAAGAAAACACTAGCAATTATTCTTGCGTTTACGATGGTACTTGCGATGACGAGCTGTAAACAAGACAAGAAAGAAAGTACTACAGCGAAAGAAACAACGACTGAAGCGACTACGACGGAATCAACGACGGAAGCAACTACTGAAACGACACAAATTACGACAGAATTTCCCTATATGGATGCGACATTATCTACAGAAGAACGTGTGGCGGACCTGCTCTCTCGTATGACACTTGAGGAGAAGGCCGGACAGATGACGCAAGGGGCCATTGAGGGAGTTGATAAAGAGACGGTTACGGAGTATTGTCTTGGCTCAGTCTTGTCAGGTGGCGGCGGAGTTCCCGGGAACAACTCTGTGAATTCATGGCAGAGTTATGTTTCCGGATTACAGGAAGGTGCACTGGAAACTCGTTTACAGATCCCGATTTTATATGGTATCGACGCGGTCCATGGCCAATCCAATGTAAAAGATGCGGTGATTTTTCCGCATAATATTGGACTTGGTGCTGCAAATAATCCAGAACTCATGTATGAAATGGGAGCCGCGGTTGCGGAAGAAATGAAGCTTACTTATACGTTATGGAATTTCTCACCATGCGTGGCTAATGCGATGGACCCACGATGGGGAAGAACATATGAGAGCTTCTCTAACGACACGGATATTATCACCTCGTTGGCCGTTGCTTATATGAATGGTATGCAGGACCACGGTGTTGTTGTAGACGCGAAGCATTATTGCGGTGATGGTGCAGCACTGTGGGGGACTGGTGAAGGCTCCAATTTGATTGACCGCGGTAACTATACTGGTTCAGAAGAAGAATTCTATGATCTTCACGTGACGCAATACGCCGAGATGATTGAACAAGGATGCTCGATTATCATGGCTTCCTTCACATCCTTCGACAAAGTAAAAATGACAGAGAATTACCACTATCTAACCGAAGTGTTAAAGGAAGATATGGGCTTTGAAGGTTTTGTTGTTACCGACTGGGCTGCGTCAGACGGATTAGGCGAAGAGACATATGAGGAGCGCATAGCAGCGGCTGTTAATGCTGGCGTTGATATGTTTATGGAACCTTATACATATGCTGAATGCATTAATGCGATTATTTACGGCGTGGAGAATGGTTTGATTTCACAAGAGAGAATTGACGACGCTGTTGCCCGAATTCTTACCGTGAAGTTTAACATGGGGCTCTTTGAAGACCCGATGTTTGAAAACATCGAGCACGAAGTTGACGAGCTCGGTTCACAGGAGTATCGCGATTTGGCCGAGGAATTGGTCAGTCAGTCTTGTGTTCTTTTGAAAAATGACAACGACGCACTCCCAATTGCGCCTGGTTCAAAGGTGCTCGTTATGGGCCCTGCTTGCGATGATATCGGTGGTCAATGCGGTGGCTGGACCATCTCATGGCAAGGAGGACTTGACCAAGGGTTATCTGAATGGACGACGGGAACCTCGATTTTAGAAGGATTTGAAGAATTGGCGGCAGACGCCGGGATTGAGATTCTTACTGACCCAGAACAGATTGATGAAGCCGACGTCGTCGTCCTCTGCCTTGGTGAAATACCTTATGCAGAATACTCGGGTGATTCTGCCGATATCTCTATTACCGGAGCTCTCGCTATGGAAGGCAACGCCGAAGCCATCGAGATCGCAAATACTGCATCTTGCCCGGTCGTGACATGTATCATTGCCGGCCGTCAGGTTATGATTGGTGATTATCTCGGACAGTGGGATGCTGCTGTCATGTGCTATCTCCCAGGCACTGAAGGTGCAGGTATTGTAAAGAACCTTCTTGGCATGCACGACTTTACCGGTAAACTTCCGATGCCTTGGTATGCTTCTGTAGATGAAATCGGAACGAGTGATCCGGAATTGCTCTTTGATATGGGATATGGATTGACGATTGAATAATGAGAGAATGGCTGCCGATTCCGAAAACACTCCATAGCGTGCGATTCGCATTTTCTGCGTTTTTTTGGTTCGAAGTGGTGTATAAGCTTTTGGGAGCACTTGTACTCTTTCCGCTTTGTATCTCCACTCTGCAGGTAGCTGCTAAAAAGGCTGATATGGCCTATATATATGATATGAACTTTCAGGAGTTCATCGATGACCCGTATTCAATTGCCATGTGTCTATTGGTGATTGCTCTCTTTGTCATCTATACCATGTTCGAATTTGTCGTATTAACTTACATTTTCGAACGTGCTCATGAAGGTATTCGCATTACGCCGCTTGGCGCGATGATGAACGGGCTCTTACGATTCCCGCGCATTGTCCGCCCGAGCGGCATTTTGTTGTTCTTCCTCGTGCTTGCTGTCAGCGCCTTTTTAAACTTTCCAATGGCTCTTCTTTTGGTGACAAACACCGGAATTCCAGAATATTTCAGCCTTTCATTTACGAATTACCCCGTGGTGCATTATGGTGTCATAGGACTCTGTTTCTTGATTTTCTTTTTCTTCGGTTCACAGCTCTTTACCATTTGCTACATGCTAGTTGAAAAGAGAGGTTTTTCCGAGTCATGGAAGAGGTCACTTATCTTAACAAAGAATAATCGTGCGCGTATCTATCTCACGTCAATTCTTTGGTTTTTACTGATTTCTGCCGTGATTCTCTCTGCCTATGCAATCATTCTGATTCTTTGCTCCGGTGTGGTGCATATCTTTATTACCGCTACATACGAGGTGCAAGCGTATCTTACCGTATCGCGTATTGTATCGCTTATTTTTTCTTTGATTGCCTCGGTATTTACGACACCGCTTTATTTTGCACTTATCGTGACTGTCTACTGGCAAAGTCGTCCAAATCTCGATAAGGAAGGGAAAACGCGCAATGAAAAAGATATTGCTTCTGCAGAAAAAAAGTTCCTACGCACACGTCGACGGAATGCCATTATTCTTTCCGTTATGATGCTTTCGCTATGTGCACTGAATTACGGAGTCGTTGCAAAGGAGATAAAAGAAGGTGAACTAACAAATATCATCTCTATCCGTCAACCGGAAATCGCCGCACATCGCGGCAGCGAACTCCGTGCACCGGAAAATTCTTTGGAATCCGTCGAACTGGCCATCGACGAGGGTGCCGAATATGCTGAAATTGATGTTCAAATGACTAAAGACGGCGTTGTTGTCTTAATGCACGATGAGGATCTTTCCCGTGTTGCCGGGGTGAAGAAAAAGGTATCCTCTATGACCTACGCCGAAATCGAAAAACTCAATATTGCCGGCGAACACGCCGACGAATACGGTGTTGTCCGTATACCTACACTCAGTGAAGTCCTCGAGCTCGCCAATGGCAGAATCAAGCTCCTTGTCGAAATCAAGACCTCCGACGCCTCACCAGAGCTTCCGCAGGCTGTAGCCGACCTCATCATTGCGGCCGACATGATTTCATCCTGCCCGATCCAATCCTTTGACTATAAGGCTTTGCGGCAGGTTAAGGCCATCGATCCGACCTTCACTGTTGGAGCCATCTTCAGTATGCCAATCGGATTCTATGCCGACATGAACGTGGATTTCTACTCTATCAAAGGCTCATTTCTCACCTGGCGTCACATAGAATATGTTCACAGAGTAAACCGCCGTATTTTCGTTTGGGGCAATATGTCCGCGAAAAGACTCAGCGAGCTCAATAATCTTGGCGTCGATGTCATTATCACCAGCGACCCAGTAAAGACGGAAGAAATACTTCTCATCCAGCGAACGAATCCTATCGTCATATATTGCGGCGACCTCTTTATTGGTAAAGAACGCATGCGAAAAAATGCTGCGGTTAACTGGTGGTTATGAAAAGCTTCATGAAAAATCAAGAACAACCCCGTGACAATGAGAGGGTTTCTTTGATTAATCAAAACATATGATATGTAACAGAATAAAGTTCACTTAATTCTCTCGGCGATTTTTCGTATGATAAAGATAGATATGGACTATCGTAAGACAATTTGCGATAGTCCATAAACATCTGATTTTGGTAGTTTTTCGTGGCATATCCGGGAGTATTGTTTGACAATAAATGGCATATGGAATAGAGTTAAAAATTGTAAATGAGGAAAGAATTTACTAATACAATTTCCTTACAGAATAGCTGTGAGTAGTTCGAGAAGGAAAAAGATTAAGTGGTTCTTTATATCCATACTAAAGGTGGAAGTTTATACATGCTTAGTATTAAAGAAACGGTGTTAGGTGATTAGATGCAAAAGGGTATAGTATTACACATCTGCGCCAAAATAGTAGTTATTTTCTCCAGCTGCCTGTTACATTTCTTCATTGGAAGATTTATGTCCATAGAAGAATACGGTATTATCGGTATTGTAATCACGTTGTGTAATTTCTATTATATGTTCCTAACAGATGGCGCAAAACAATCGATTTCAAAAAACATTAGCAGCCATAAATTTGACCCGATGGATGTAATCAAAAAAAGCGTAGTCATACAAATTGCGTTAGGTATATCGATTGGAGTATTAAACTACTTATTGGCTCATCAAATTGCAGTATTGTATAACGATCCTTCACTCGAAAAATATTTTAAAGCAGTCAGCTTTTTGATTCCCTTAACTGGTTTGTTTTTTGCATTAACCGGTGTTTTGAATGGTATCAAGTTTTTCTTGGGGGAAACGATACTGCTTATGCTGTATCCTATACTGAGATTAAGTGGCGTGATCATTATTCAGTATATGGATGAAAGCAAGCCGTTAGGTGTCATTTGTGGTTTCATTTTATCTTCTTTTATATGTGTAATTGCTGCCATTATTATCATTGCAAGAAAAAAGAAACGTATAGTAAGTGAAGCTACAAATGTGATAAAAATATCGTATAAAGAGACGTTACAAGGCGTCGGGTCATTTATTGCATTCTTTGCCGGAATCATTGCCGTATTAAATATGGGCGTGTTTATCCTTAGAGCCCTAACGCAAGATAAAGTAATAACCGGATACTATACTGCTGTATATAATTTTGCTCTACTTCCGTACTATGCCATATCCGCATTTTTCCTCGTACTACTGCCCTATGTTTCAGATAACTATGCTAAAGGAAAAATAGAAGAAATAAAGCAAATGATTATGAAATTTTTTCATTTAGTCTTTCTGCTAGTATTGCCAATCGCAATATTGGTTTGTTGTTCTGCAGAAAGCTTACTTACATCGTTCTACAATGAAGAATACATTCCTGCAACATTATCTATGCAAATTCAGATTATAGGAGTTTTGCTTCTTTCAGTGTCGGTATTGCTTAATATGGCACTAAGTGGCATGGGCGAACAAAAAACGGTTACGATCATTACTTTAATTACAGTTATAGTCGATGTTTTGCTACATTTTGTGCTAATCAATAGTATAGGAATGGTCGGTGCATCAGTCGCGACACTTATCGTATCTATATTTGCATTCATTGCTAGTTATCTTTCACTCTGGAGAAAAATTGGCGCAATTATCAACGTAAAATCATTTTTGAAGCCAACCATTCTGATAACGATTGTCACAATCATTGCAGCTGTCCTATTTAGTCTAGTCAGTGTACACAATCTGTTATTGTTAATCGCAATCTATTGCGCATTAGGCGTGCTATATTTAGCATTAGGTGTAAGTATGAAAATAATTGATATCAAATCATTAAAAAGAGGGCAAAATGAGTAAGAAAACAGCACTAGTCACAGGAGGAAGTCGTGGAATCGGTAAGGCCATTGCAGATCAGCTGAGAAATGAGGGTTATGATGTAATCGCTCCCAGCAGAAATGAAATGGATTTATCAGATGATGAATCTGTTATGAAGTATTGCCAGTATCTTAGCGGCATTAAAATTGATGTAGTAATAAACAATGCAGGGATTAATGATATTAACGATATCGAAAGGATATCCGATGAAGAATTGGATAGGATGATTGAAGTTAATTTGAGATCTCCCATTCGTATTCTTAGAGCTGTTGTTCCTAAGATGAAAGAAAATAATTACGGACGGATAGTCAATATCGGTTCAATTTGGGGTATCGTTTCCAAAAGAGGTAGAACGGTTTATAGCGTTACCAAGCATGGTATTCATGGTTTAACAAAGACACTTGCCGTGGAATTGGCACCGAATAGTATTCTTGTGAATACCATTTGTCCGGGTTTTACACTAACTGAATTAACGTATAAAAATAACACGCAAGAACAAATCGAAGTCATTTCAAAGGACATTCCCATGCAAAGAATGGCAAAGCCCGAAGAAATCGCGAGTGCGGTGTGTTATTTAGTTAGCGAGAAAAACACATATATGACAGGGCAGTTAATTGCAGTTGATGGAGGGTTTACATCAAAATGATTATTCATTCACTTTTTAAGGATTATGAGGTCTCTATTGAAAAGGATATACATTTTCTGAATGACTTATGTAGTAAGAGCAATGCAGAATACGTAATAGATAAAAACATTTATGAGATTTACAAGGATCGTTTTATCGCTATTCCCGAAGATAGACTTATCGTTTTGGAAGCAACAGAAGAAAACAAGATTATTGAATCAGCGATGAAAATTTGCGGAAAAATGACGGAGATTCCTGAGAAAAGAAATGCTCTATTGATTTCTATTGGCGGGGGGATTATTCAGGATATTACTGGATTTGTGGCCAATATTCTCTATCGTGGTATTCAATGGATTTTTGTACCGACAACCTTACTTGCATCATGTGACAGCTGTATTGGCGGCAAGAGCTCATTAAATTATCAGAAGTATAAAAACTTAATTGGCACCTTTTATCCGCCGGACAGTATTCATATTTGTCCTCAATTCTTTCAAACATTGACGGAAAGAGATTATAAAAGCGGCTTGGGCGAGGTTGTTAAATTCAACTTGATGGCAGGCGTTGATGGACTGCATGTCTTAAATGCGAATATTGATTTGCTATTGAAGCGAGAGCCTGCTGTTGTAAGCGAGTTTGTTAACAGCAGCTTGTTGTTTAAGAAAGACTATATTGAAAAAGATGAATTCGACAAGGGCGAAAGAATCAAGCTTAATTTTGCACACACCTTTGGACATGCCATTGAAGTGTTGACGGAGTATGAAATTCCACATGGTACGGCAGTAGCCATTGGTATGATTATTGCTAATCACATTTCGGTAAGACGAGGCATTTTGAATGCAAGCTTTGCAGAGGAATCGCAGAAGATATTATTGAAGGTAATCGACATAGATATCCATGCTTTAGAGAAACCACTTGATGTAATTGTGCAGGCGATAAGAAAGGATAAAAAGCAGACAAGTCGTAATCTAACAGCCGTTTTGATGACTGACACGCCAAAAGAGTTAGTAATCATTCATGATTTAGAAGAGGACGAAATAAACGAGGCATTTTCGTATTTTGTCAATTTATATAAGGAGACAAAACGCTAAGAACCAAAGAGAGTAAGCACCTTCATTTGCAGCACAAAGTAGAGAAACTGAAAGCTGCAAAGGGAGGTGCTTTTTTCATGTCTTTTTGCTTGTGAAATGGAACACATATCAGCTCTATAAAGTCCCGATTTCGGTACTCGTGTTACGGCATAATTTCTTCATAAGCTACAAGTGAGCAAATGCAGAAGAAAGTAAGGAGCGTGAAGAAAATGATTGGGTTAGTGATGATGTTCGGGTTTGTTGGGTTTGCGATTGTGTTTGTGAAGCGAACGATTGAAGATGTGATAGGGCATCAACTAGATATGGAAGAGGAAGAGGTTCTTGATTACTCCTTTCTAAAAGAAGGAAAATAACCTTGTTACAACCATGTCCCTGTCTTTATTGTGACGTTGGCTACAAATACGTGTTTTAGATGATGAACCAACGAGTAATAATTTCTTGGAAAAAAACGAAGGAGGGAGAGCTTCACGAGAGGCATATTTAATGTCGGGATATTGGTTTTTTCATAGCGCTAAATTGCGGCGAGCGCAGAATAATTTCGTTTACAAATTGTAAACAAAAAATCGCCAATGTGTAAAAACTCGCGAAATAGCGGGTTTTTAGCGTTTTTTTGACGTGCTTTTTACACACTTTATGTTGAATAGTATTGCTTCGACCCAATCGCTTCGCTGGAAATTGATTCTGTGAACGAGCCGCGCGGGTTGCAAGGTAACCTCCAAATTACGGGCGACGACACCAATGTAACCTACCAATGGCAAGAGGATGGCGTCGATATTACTGGCGAAACAACAAATAGTATAACGTTGGGCGAGACGATTGTCGGAAAAACCTTCACCTATATCGCTACCTATCAGGCCTACGGACAAACCTTTGAGCTGAGTGCCGATTTCCATTATCAGCAAGTGATTTATGTGGATCAGACTAATGGAGCCGACGCAAACCCGGGAACTGTCGAGAGTCCTGTGCAAACGCTGAAGCAAGCATATGCGCTTCTTATCAATACGGATATTGCAGAATCCAACGTCATTGTTATTATTGGTGATTACACTACGAGCGGTGTTGTTGAATATAGCGGTCGATACTCGTTGGTGTTCCCGGAAATCACCTTACAAGACAATGACTCCATTCTATGGCAGCCGGGCAAAGCGGCTACCATTACATCAAAGTACGACGGTGTCTCGTATGATGGAAAAATAGTTTTGAACTATAATGTAAATTCCAATTCGTCAGACTATCACGGATTACTTATGGCGAACACGGTCTTTGAAAACATTGACTTCGGAAAAACTGGCAGATCAGGTGGCTGTAATTTCTTCATTTACGCGAACGGATTTGATATTACGATTGGGGAAAATGTATCTTTCGATGCTCTCGAAAATGCTTCTCCTTCAGCAAATAATGGCATCCCGGATGGCGCAATTGGATACAATAACGTCCATATAGTTGGTGGAGGTGAAAATGGTTGCGCAATTCTTGGCGGTATTGAAAATACGATCACGGTCTCGTCTGGAAATATTGCCCGTATCATCGGTGGCTCGCGCAACGGAAATACATTCAGTAATGGCGTCTCAGTGAATGGATATACCTATAATTATGACAAGACTCCACCAGCTGAGAATCTCTACCAGAGTCACATCATAGTAAATGGTGATGCATCGGTAGCAATCGTTGTCGGCGGACAACCTGATGGTATCTATCATGGTAGCTCGGACATCGTAGTCGACGGCAATGCAAACATTGTCCAGATTACAGGTGGTAACCAAGGTCAGAGCCGCTTAGTTGATGCCAAAACCAATGGCCAGAAAAACTACGATGGAGACGTTTACAATGAAGCCGAAGCTAAAGCCAACAGCCCATATTTCAATGACTTTAAGGGTAGCATCAGTATAACGATTCGCGGTGGTACGGTAGGCACAATCTATGCGGGCAATACGGTTCGATCGTTGAATCAATCCCGCGTCCTCGGTAACATCCAACTTACTATGCTTGGAGGCAACGTTGGAACAATTTATGGCGCAGGTGCTTCATCTGATGTCGGTACTGCATCGAGCGAAAGTTCGATTACCATGAATCTTCAGGGTGGAACGATTACCGGCGATGTTTATGGTGGAGCAGCATACGATAGCCCGTATAACGTTGCAAACGCGCCAGGCACACTAAAGGGCACCGTATATGGAGATATCACGATTACACTCGGAGAGAACCTCTCTGTTGATGGTTCTGTCTATGGTGGAGGTGATAGCCGAGATGTTACAGGTAACACCCAAATAACCATTAATGGTGCACAGGTCGAAGGTTCGATTATTGCTGGTGGTAACGCCATCGATGCATCGGCCAATGTCGGCGGAAATGCAACCATCATCATGAATTCTGGCTCGGTTAATGATATTTTCTCGCATGGTGTTGGCACCGAAACACACAATGTTGCCGGCACAAAATCCATCATCATAATGGGAGGAGACATCCCGGGGACTGTCGTAGTCGACGAAAATAATCCTTTGAGTCTCCCGACCAACGGACAAGAAATAGTTCTTTCTCGTGAGATCATTTTTACCGATGATAATGGTGATATCATTGCTGACACAGATGCCAATACTCTCCCGCGCGACAAGTACGAGCCGCAGCTTCCGAGCTACTACTCGCTCAAGAATACATACACGGATGAGAATGGTAAAATCGTTATCTATGCTCCGGTTGTAACGAACCCGAATGATCCGTCCATAACGCCGGAAAATCCGACAGTAGATCCGGAGGACCCGAGCGAACCGACAATAACTCCGGACCCGAGCGAACCGACAGTAACTCCAGACCCGGGAGAACCTACAGTAACTCCGGACCCGGAAGAACCGTCTGAGCCGACACCGACGCCGGTAACACCACAAATTACACCAGGTATCACGCCTTCTCCTGCATCAGACATCTTAGGTGCGGCCAGAGAACCGGAAGCAGTTATTGGACAGACCCTCGCAGCACAATCCTCGAATAGCTCGCTAATAAAAACTGGAGACGCATGTAAAGCAATTACATGGATTGGAGCTTTGATGGTGGTTGCTGCAGCGATTATCGGAACAAGAGAAGCCAAGCTTTTTGTGAAGACAAAGAAGAGTGAAAACGAGTAACAAAGGATCTTCGCGAAGAGCGATAAACAGTCAATGGTTCATCCACTAACGTAAATAAAGGCGTCGCAAATGCGGCGCCTTTTCTATTACTTCGGATTGTGTTTCGTGCATTTCTATCTTTGTGCTTCGTAAGCTTCCGAATTACCTGTGGCATTCAACATTTTAACCGTGGCTTTAATGGCAGAGGCAGCCTGGTCGCAGTCGAGGCCGTGCGTTTTGAAATCGTGACCATCGGCGTCGTGCCAGGTGATGATGGTTTCAACGAAGGCACTGGTGCGGCCGCCCGGGGGAATGGTAACGGAATAGTCGAGAAGCTGCGGGAGCTCGCGTCCGAGAGAATGGTATATTTTTTCGAGTGCACGCATGAAGGCATCGTATTGGCCGTCGCCAGAAGCGCTGGCTTCGTGGACTTCGCCGTCGATGATGATGCTGATGGTGGCGACAGGTTTGAGGTCGCGCGCGTGGCAAAGGTAGTAATTCTGTATTTTCACGCGTTCTTTCTCTTCTCCAGTGCCGAGGACGTCACGAATGAGATAGGGTAGTTCATCGGTGGTGACGCTTTCTTTACGGTCGCCGAGTTCGACGATGCGAGCCGTTACTTTGGCGAGGGATTTTTCGTCGAGGTCGAGGCCGAGCTTTTCGATGTTTTTGACGACGTTGGCCTTGCCACTGGTTTTTCCGAGAGCGTATTTGCGTATGCGGCCGAAGCGTTCGGGCGCGAGGGCATTGCAATAGAGCATGTCTTTGCTATCACCATCGGCATGGACACCGCAGGTCTGTGTAAAAACGGCTTCCCCTGTTACCGGTTGGTTTTGGGGGATACGAATACCGGAAAGGGCTTCGACGGTTTTGGCGACACGGTCCAGTGCTTCTTCATTAACACTGAGGGCCACATTATCGCAATAGTCGGCGATGACGCTGACTATGGATGCAAGACGGGTGTTGCCGGCACGCTCGCCGAGTCCATTTACGGTCGTATGGATGCCGAGTGCACCTGCTTTTACGGCCATGAGAGAATTGGCGACGGCGAGGTCATAGTCGTTATGGCCATGGAAATCAAAATGAGTCGATGGAAAGTCGGTAACCATTTTTCGCACTAATTCGTAGGTCTGGTCAGGTGAGAGAATACCGAGAGTGTCGGCAAGCATGAATCGGTCGACACAGCCCAACGCGAGGAGATGCTTCATTAAGAAAGTGACGTATTCGTAATCGGTGCGTACACCGTTTGACCAATCTTCGAGATAGATGTTGATGTGAATGCCTTGCTCGGTCGCCGCTGTGCAGAATGCCTCTATGTCACGAATATGTTCTTCCGGGGATTTGTGGAGCTGGCCGGAAAGATGGCGGAGGGATGATTTACATAAGAGATTGGCGGTGGTGACGCCTGTCTCACGAAGCCAATCGATGGATTGCTTACCGTCGACGAAAGCCAAGACTTCAATTCGATTTTCGAGCCTCTTCTTTCTTGCCCATTCGACAATGCGTTTTGTCGCTTCCTGGTCGCCTGCTGACATTTTTGCGGAGGTGACTTCGACGCGGTCGACTTTGGCGTCCGTGAGAAGCATTTTTGCTATGGTCAATTTATCGCTGGCGGAAAAAGCAACGCCCGGCGTCTGTTCTCCGTCACGTAATGTAGTGTCCATGATCTCAAGCTTCATATGATCTCTTCCTCTCCCATATGGATTTCAATGCCGAGCTATGCTGACAACTGAAATCTCCGAAAAAAACACCCTCCATCCGTAACAGGACGAAGGGTGCAATCATTCGCTTATCAACCACCTGTACGACATACTAACATATGCGGTCCTGGTAACGGAGGACATCCGTCAGAGCCTAATCGGGAAAAACCTTTCGGTCTGCAACTCAAGGAGTGATATTCGTTCGTGTAGTATCGGATTGCCAAGCTCTCACCATCCCTGACTCGTTCACCGTTCCTCAAACTGCACGCCTACTGTCTCCGTCAAGCGTCTTTAACTCTATATATAAGTGACTATAACGGCTTTTCTCGGATTTGTAAAGCCGCCGCGGCAAGAAAACAAAAGTGACGTGTCGAAAAAATTCGCAAAACTATTTTCTTTTTGACAGTTTTTTGGCATACTACTAATAGTATGTTTTATGGTTTGGTTCATTCTGATAAAGAAGGAAGTATTAAACATGAGTGATACAGATTTGAGCAACACTATTTCTGATGAGATTCTCTTAGCTACCATTCGTGATTGTTCAAGTGACACCGTATATTTTAAGGATGCGAATTCCCGCTATGTTTGGAACAGCAAGGCGCACGCCGAACAATTCGGACTCTCTGATCCGAAATCGATGAAGGGTCGATCTGATTTTGATTTTTTTCCGTCGGATTTTGCTGAGCGTGCTCGAAAAGAAGAACTCGAAATCATGAATACAAAGACACCTCAAATCTCAAATATTGAGAAGCTTGAGAAGGAAGATGGTACGGTAATTTGGTATTCCGCTTCAAAATACCCGCTTTTAGATAAGGAAGGAAATTGCATTGGTACATGGGGCTCTTCCCGTGATATTACGAAGCTTAAGTCCATTGAAGAGGAACTGGCTCGCGCAAATGCCAAGTTAAAACGACTCTCGCGTGTTGATGAGCTCACTGCTCTTTTCAATCGCCGCTATTTTTATGAAATTATGGAGAAGCTCGCATCGCAATATGACCGTCGTGAGCGAGTCGGCGATAAAGATGACCCGAAGAACACATTCTCCTTGATTTCCTTGGACATCGATCATTTTAAGGTGATTAATGATACTTTCGGTCATCCGAAGGGCGACGACGTTTTACGTCTTGTGTCCGGAACTCTCGTGGCACATAGCCGTAAATCTGACATGGTTTTCCGCGTCGGAGGCGACGAGTTCATGATGATTCTACCTGACACACCTCTCAAGGGCGCATGGATTCAAGCTGAACGTATCCGCACCGCACTCAACAGTGCGCCAATCATGCTCGACAATAACCCGATTCGCATTACGGCGAGCCTCGGTATTGCTTCTTATATTGATCACGACGATGTTACCGAGCTAATACATGTTGCCGACGAGCGTCTTTACACATCGAAGAATCTCGGAAGAGACAGAACAACGTGAATAATTGATAGAAAACAGTGAACTGTGTATCCGTGAGGATATTCGCTTACTAATGCAACAAAAGCACCACATCGAGGCACCTCTCTAAGGAAGGTACTCCATGGGTGCTTTTTTGTTTGTGCTATGCTTGATGATTCGCTTACACGTATAATCTGTCAATTTTAATGATGCAGTCGTGTGTCGGGTATTCTTCGTGCACGGAATCAGTAAGTCGTCTGATAATCTCATCTTCGGAAATATTGGTGCCGTGAGGAATGACGCAATCGAATTTGAGGTTGGTGTGGTCTTGGGCAGGGACTACATGTAAATCGTGAATGGTGATACGAGGGTCGATTTTTTGGGCTTTGTTGATGACAATCTCACGAAATTTCACGAGGTCTTTGTTTTTGACATCGATGGGGTCAAGCTGGATAGCGGCTTCGCAGAATAGTGCTTTTTCGAGGTCGGCTTCAATGCTATCGATGACGTCGTGGAGATAGAAGAGATCATCATAGGCGGAAACCTCGACTTGAAGCGAGAGCATACGACGGCCGGGGCCGTAGTCATGGACGACAATATCGTGGATACCGATGACGGCCTCACGAGACATTACGATTTCTTCAGCGATTTGGAGAAATTCTGTGGTTGGCGGTGTGCCAAGGAGGGGCTCGATAGTTTCACGGCCAGCTTTGAATCCGGAATAAAGGATGAAGAGAGAGAGGGCAACACCGACGTAGGCATCGATGGGTAATTCGGTGAAGGGCGCGAGGCAGAAAGAGATAATTACTACACTAGTAACAATCATATCGTTGCGAGAGTCGATTCCGGAAGCACGTAGGGCGGCGGAATTGATTTTTTTACTCCAGGAAAAATTGAAGAGAACCATGTAGAGCTTGACGGCGAGGGAGGCAATGAGAATGATAATAGCGATGATGCTTGTCTCAACATCGGAGGGGTGTATGATACCGTCAATAGAAGACCTGGCGAGTTCAAAACCCATGAGGATGATGAACATCGAAATGATGAGTCCGGTAATATATTCAATTCGCCCATGACCGAATGGATGCTCGGCATCGGCCTTTTTTCCTGCGAGACGAAATCCAATCATAGTTATGATGGAAGAGCCGGAGTCGGATAGGTTATTGATGGCGTCGGCCATGATGGCAATGGAACCAGTGAACAATCCGATAAAGAGTTTACAAATAAACAGGAGAAGGCTCAAAAGAACACCGGCGAGCCCAGTGATTTCACCGATTTTACGTCGCGTGACGGGATTCTGGTAATCTTTGTCATTCGGTAGAAAATGACGAATGAGAAAGGAAATCATGTGCTCACCTCATTTCGCTATATATCTTTTAATTATACTATGCTTTGCAGTGAAGAAGTGCCGTTCTTTCTCTTTTTATGGCATGCAATGTATGTACGAACTATTTTGCATCGCAAGCTGATTTGTCACTCCACTTGCAAGTGCGGTATCATAAGTTATTAGGCGCGTGAAAGGAGAGCATATGGACGATAATCTGATAAAGAAGCTCGAAAAAATGTCTGGATTTTCATTGTCTCCGGAGGAACGTGCGCGTGCGAAAGATGAGCTCGATGAGCTTGTTGTGATGATTACGATGAATGAAGACGCAGGGCTAGACGGGGCCACGGCGGAGATATCGTCTGAGTCCCTTCGCGAAGATGAGATAATAAGCACGAATCGACATGATGAATGGATGGCGAACGCAAAGCATCACGAGGCGGGGTTATTTCTGGCGCCGCCGGCAATCGGGGAGGATGCCTTATGAAGGAGATTCTCTCGATGACGGCGCTCGAGCTTGCGGCGGCAATGAGACGCCGTGATATCCGACCAACGGAGGCTGTGGATGCGGTTTTTCAGTGTATTGCGGAAAAGGAACCGATGATTCACGCGTATATCTCTCTTTTTGAAGATGATGCGAGGCGTCGGGCAGTGGATGCCGAGAAGCGTATTTTGGCGCGTGAGGATTTACCGCCGCTTTTTGGAGTTCCAATCTCGGTGAAGGATAATCTATGTACACGGAATCGGCGGACGACCGCTGGGTCGCGGATGCTGCAATCTTTTGTGCCGCCTTATTCTGCGACAGCGGTAGAGCGTCTCGAAAATGCAGGACTTATTGTGATTGGGAAAACGAATTTGGACGAGTTTGGCATGGGTTCGACGACGGAAAACTCGGCTTTTGGGGCAACTATGAATCCACGAAATGAAACACTTGTGCCGGGCGGTTCTTCGGGAGGAGCGGCGGCTTCTGTGGTAGCACGGGAATGCTTCGTTGCGCTCGGGACGGACACAGGCGGTTCGGTCCGTACGCCGGCCGCTTGGTGCGGTTGCTATGGTTTTAAGCCGTCGTATGGACGGATATCTCGATATGGGCTTATTGCATATGCTTCGTCGATGGATACGGTGGGGATTCTTGCGAGAAGTCCGCTTGATGCGGCGGTGATGTGCAATACAATTAGTGGCGCGGACGGAAAAGATATGACAGCCGTGGGCGGCAATTATTTGGATACGGAGTCGGCGGAGAATTATGACATCCGTGGAAAAAGAATCGGTATCCCAACTGTCTTTATGGAGGATAAGCTACTCGATGCGGATATCCGGTCAGCAGTGGAAGAGGTCGTTTTGCATTGTGAAAGATCCGGCGCGGTTATCAAAGAGCTGTCAATCCCGTCGCTTGCGTATTCGGTGGCTACTTATTACACATTGGCATGTGCCGAGGCGGCCTCGAATTTGGCGCGGTATGACGGCATTCGTTACGGATATTGCATAGATGAGGATGACGATGTACCGCTCTCGGTGCAAAATCGCACACGGGGCTTCGGTAAAGAAGTGAAAAACCGTATTATGCTGGGCAATTATGTGTTGTCAACGGGGCATTATGATGATTATTACCGAAAAGCACTTGCGCGACGTGCAAAAATTCGAGAAGAAATGGACGCAGCATTCGATAAGGTCGATATTATCTTGAGTCCAGTGACTCGAAAAGGGGCGCCTCAGATAGGAAAGAGTCTTCACCATCCAGTTAGTATGATGCAGGAGGACGCTTTTACGGTGGCCGCGAATCTCTATGGCGGGCCAGCCGCTTCGTTACCGATTGCCGAAGGTATCGGACTTGGCATTATGGGAAAATCCGGCGATGACGCGAGTGTAATTGGGATTTCGAACTATTTGGCGAATGCCGCGGAGGTGTATCAGTGAAGAGCGAATTTATCACTGACATTGGCCTCGAAGTGCATGTCGAATTGAACACGAAAACGAAGATTTTTTGCGGATGCGAATCGAAATTCGGCGGTGAACCGAATACTCGCGTGTGCGAAGTGTGCCTCGGACTACCGGGGGCTTTGCCACGTCTCAATCAAAAGGTCTACGAAGCAGCGGTTCGCTGTGCAATGGCTCTTGACGGAAGAGTGGCAGAACGCACTCGTTTTGATAGGAAGAACTACTTCTATCCCGATTTGCCAAAGGGGTACCAGATTTCGCAGCTATATGCGCCAATATGTGAGGGCGGGTATATTGATATCATCGATGTATCTGGGGCTACGCAAAGAATTCGCATTCACGAGATGCATATGGAGGAAGACGCCGGTAAGCTTATTCATGACACGCCGCGAAAAATGACGCATGTCGATTACAATCGTGCCGGTGTACCACTTCTCGAAATCGTGACGGAGCCGGATTTTCATGACGCGAATGATGTTGCGACATTCCTTCAAGTCTTGCGGGATATGATGGTTTATTTAGGGATATCCGATTGCAAAATGGAAGAAGGCTCGATGCGTGTCGATGTGAACGTGTCGATTCGCCCCGTTGATTCAGAGGCGTTGGGTACGCGAACGGAGATGAAAAATCTCTCGTCGATTCGCGCTGTTACGGCAGCTATTCGATACGAGGCCGACCGCCAATGCGAAGTGATAGCGGCGGGGAAGATGATTGAGCGGGAGACGCGACGTTTTGACGAAGTGAAAATGACTACAAAAAAGATGCGTTCGAAGGAAAGTGGCGCTGACTATCGATATTTTCCTGAACCGGATATCCCGTGCATTGTATTGTCGGATGAACGAAGGGCGGCGTTGAAAAAGACGATTCCTGAAATGCGATTGGCGAAAATCAAGCGATATGTGCGAGATTTTATACTCTCGGAATATGATGCCACATGCCTCACGGTTACTCCGGAGATGGCGACGCTATTCGAAACTGCGACGGAGGTATGTCATCGTCCGCAAGAAACGGCGCATTGGATGATGGGCGAGCTTTCGCGCGTGACCAAAGAAATCGGAATGGAACCGAATGTGAAAGCAATATCGGGTGTCGATTTCGGCATCATCATTGCCCTCGTAAGCGATGGAAAAATTACGCGAAATGCGGCAAATACAGTTCTTTTTGAGGTGCTGACGCATCACGTGAGGCCAGAGGAGTATATCGAATCTCATGGATTTGACCAGTCTGTCAATCCGGATGAGCTCGAAGCTACGATTAAGCAAGTCCTCGATGCTTTTCCGAAAGCCGTCGAAGGGTATCGAGCTGGCCAAACGAAAAATCTCACATTCCTCATGGGGCAAGCGATGAAAATGCTTGGCATGAATGCGAACCCCAAAATTATTCGCGAGAAAATAGAGTCCATGATAACGTAATTCACATGACCAAAAATGTTAGATGTGTCGAATAGTGCCTAAGTGAACAAAGAAAAATGATAAGGTAAAATCCGAGACGAAAAAATGCCGAAAAACATTGAAATATCAAAGACTTTAGGGTTTGACATTTTAAGTGACGAACCATAGAATAATGGATAGTAAAAGGCGTATATAGGAGGGTTTATTGTGAAGACTAAACGTTTTCTTTCTCTTTTTCTCTGTATTGCGATGACGCTCAGTGTGTTGACCGGCGTCACAACGAATGATCGGGCGGCAGAAGAGAAGCGGCTCAACATTGCAAACGGTAATATCTGTATCGAGGCAGGCGTCGAAGCCAACACTGTAAAAGTGAAGCAAGGAGATGTTACATCCTATATAGCATCCGATGTACCGATTTGCATCACGGGTGAAAGCATCTCCACATCAGAGAGTGTCATCAACACAGTAATTGTGAATCTTCCGAAGGATTCTCCTCAAATTACGTTAGTGCTGGACGAATTAAAAATAGATGCGGATTCAACTACAAACGCCGGGAAAACACTTGCTCCGATATCGATTCAGGGTGGAAGTGATGTGAAGGTCGTACTTCGCGGAGCGTCTGAACTAAGGGGCGGCACAAAGGCAGCGGCAGCAGGTATTCAGGTGAGGAGTACGCTCACGGATGCATGCCCGAATGTTGTCTTCTGTGGTGAAAATGACGAGGCATCTCTTAAGATTATCCTTGGATATAACTCTATAGGTATCGGAAATTATGAACAAAGCAGTGAGACTACCGGAGACATCACATTCGAGTCAGGTAAATACGATATTGATGGTACTTCTTCAATTACGACTGATCGTGCCAGCGGCATCGGAGGCAGGAAAAAAACCGTAGACGGAGTCGACTACGGCGGCAATTTTACGTTTAATGGCGGAACATTTTCGATTGCTCTGCGAACTGAAGGCGCGGCAATCGGGGGGAGCGGAAATTACCAGACCATTACTATTAATGGCGGTGATTTTACAATCAACAAAACAGGCCTTTCCACGGGCATTGGTGCTTGGTGGCTATGTAGTAACAATGGTGTGATTTCAATCACAGGCGGTACAATTCGAATCAACGATAATGAAACAAGAAGTGGTAAATCCACCGGCGCCGGTATTGGCGGCGGTGGGGAAAACGAGATGGATACAACAAACCAAACCGACGGTGGAGTTATTAACATCAGTGGTGGTGATATTACATTTAATTGGAATAACACGAAGGCTGCGTGTATCGGCGGTAGCGGTTATGCCGGCCAAATCAACATTAGCGGCGGCTCTCTGAAGTTTTCTTCGAACCAAGAGAAGTATACTGCGATTGGCGGACGTTCAGAGAGTAATTCGACAGACTCGTACATTTGCATCACAGGAGGAGTCTTTGATTTCGGGATAGATGAATTTGATTTAGTGAAAGATCTAGAAGACGATGTAGTGTTAGTAAATCCGACTCCGAAAGACGCGGTCACGGGAGGGCAGGATTGCGTGCCGGTTAGTCCATGTGTGGAAGGATTATATGCTGATTTGAATAATGATCATGAGATTTCTTCGGTGGTTCTTTCCAATGGAAAATCATATGAGGTTGGCAGTTTCAAATTATCGGATTCCGAAACGCAATTTTTCTATATCCCCGCAGATGTGCACATTGCGGAGTTCGAGTCTAGTACACTTTGCAAGTATTATAAGAAAGTATCGGCATCGGGTTCGATACTCGAAGACATTCTTATTCCCTACCTACAACCGACGGTGGAAAATAGCTCGTATACTTTGCCTACCCGAAATCAAGAAGAGGCTGCAACATTTTTGGTGTTTGCGGAAAAGTCATCATCCTTTGAAGGAGCCTGCGAATTATTCATGGATGAAGCTTGCACAGTAAGTGCTGAAAACTATACTTTATCATACTTCAAATCATTCCAAGATAATGGAACTACTCGAAGATATAGCATTACTATTACTCCGAAAAATGGATGGCCGATTACTTCGCCAGTCAAGCTTTATTTCAAAATTGGAGACGACGAGTGTGCCTATTTCTCGCCAGTAGAGCTTACCATTGGTGTGCCGGCTCCGACTAACACGCCTACACCAACAAGCACGCCGACTCCAACACCGGGCAGTGTTCTGGGTGAGGATCGTGTGCGTGAATTTGTAACACGTTGTTATCAGATTACTCTCGGTCGTGCCCCAGAGACAGCAGGATGCAACGACTGGACGAACAAATTGCTTTCCAAAGAAGTTACTGGAATTAGTTGTGCATATGGTTTCATTTATAGTGCCGAATACCAATCACGTTCGATGAGCAACGCAGAATATGTTGAAAATCTTTACCGATTATTCTTTGACCGAGGAAGTGATGGACCAGGATTTGCGACATGGTATAACGGCCTCGAAAGCGGCCAGCTTACACGGGAAGATGTATTTCAAGGATTTGCGAACTCTGTGGAATTCTATAATATATGTAAATCTTTTGGTATCGTAGCAGGTACTTACCAGATGGGCAAAGACTTCATGTGTACATCAAAAATAGACTTCTTTGTATATCGCTTGTATACGATTGCACTCGGAAGAAGCGAGGACCGCATGGGAATGTATAATTGGTCGCACGCACTATCTTATGGTTCGATGGACGGCGCGAATGTTGCCTACGGATTCTTCTTTAGCAGTGAATTCTTAGCGCAAAACAATACAAAGGAAGAATATTTAACACGCCTCTATCGCACCTTTATGAATCGTGAACCGGATGCAGAAGGAATGGCGAACTGGATGGCCGTTCTCGAAAATGATACGATTGAGAACAGAAAGATTGTCTTCAACGGATTTGCTCAATCTACCGAATTCAATCAAATCTGCCAATCATACGGAATAACAGCGGGACACATCTGACGAAGACCGTACGTCCCGCAATAGAAGGAAGTACGGAAACTTATGATTGTTAATGACAAGCCGTTTTTAGATAAGGAAATTTCTTCGATGAAGCTGCATTACTATGCATATGTCGAAGGGAATAAGAGTGCCATGGTGAGACTTGGCATGGATAAACAAAAGAAAAAAGGAACCGTGGATAAGGAGACCTTCGCCCTCTACCGAAAGGCAGCGGACGGAGGTCATCCTACGGCAAATTATCTGGTCGGAAGCTGCTATCTCTTTGGATTCTATGTCGAAAAGGATACAAAAAAAGCGTATGAATATATTCGAAAGGGTGCTGTCGGTGGAAATCCCGATGCTCGCTGCATGTTAGGTTGCATGTTTGAAGTTGGCGCATGTGTCGACAAAGATCCGAACGTGGCACTCACATGGTATCGCTTGGCATCGGCTCAGCATCACTCGCTGTCCAGTGTGAAGCTCGGGACCTTTTACCAAGACGGACGTGCTGTCGAAAAAGATGAAACACGCGCGGTCGAGCTATATAAAGAAGCGGCTGATGCTGATTGTGCCGCCGGCCATTATTACATGTCGCTGGCGTACCACGATGGAATAGGCGGTCTCGAAAAGAACCCATCAGAATCATATAAAGAATGTGAAAAAGCTGCAGCTGAAGACTACCCTCCGGCACTTTTTCGTATGGCTTATTTCTACGAGGATGGCGCGATAACGGGGAAAAACCCTGACATGGCACGAGAATATTTGCTTAAAGCGGCGTCATTTGATTTTCCGGAAGCTCTATATCGGCTCGGGGAGATTTATCGTTACGGGGAGAATACGAACAAGAACTTGAAAAAATCCTTCAAGTATTTTAAACGCGCAGCGGAGCGCGGTTTTCCTCCTGCTTTTGTGCAGGTTGGGCTAGCATATGAAAATGGTATTGGTGTGGATGTTGACATGAAAGAGGCATCTTCCTTTTACACGAAAGGCATGATAAAGAAAGATATGTCCGCCGCTTGCTGCCTTGCGGTCTGCCATCTCAATCATTCCCTTGGAGAACCTAATCAGGAGTTAGGATATGGATTGCTGCTCTATGCTGCAGAGCATCATGATGTACGAGCAATGTGTCTCTATGCTTTACGCGAACGCCGGTCACATATCGATGGTGAAAAAGAAAAAGAATTTCTTCTTGAATCGGCGAGAAATGATTATCCAGAAGCAATGACGGCGATGGGTGAATTATTATTGGAGGGTAAAGTTTTCCCGCGTAGTACGGAACGAGCATTTTACTATCTCCAGCGTGCAGTGAGCAAGGGTGACCTCATGGCAAAATTTGTTATTGCGGATGCTCATTTCTCCAACAAAATTAATCGAATCACGGACAAGGTTGCAATAGAGTATTTAAAAGAAACCGCGAATGCGGGTCATACTCGCTCGATGATGAAGCTCGCGAAGTGCTATAGCAACGGCTATGGTGTAAAGAAAGACGATAACGAAGCCTACATATGGTATAGAAGAGTGGCGGATGAGCCATTGAAGCCTCGTCCGAGCTTTCTGGCTAATGAAAAAGATCGGATACTCTACGCGTCTCACCAGCGTCAAGCGTATGCTGCCATGAGGACGGGTCAATATCTGAATATCTTTCAACATCGAGGACTAGGTTCTGAAAAGGCAAAAGAATATTTCGAAAAAGCGTCCGTCAGCATACCGGAAGCGAAAGCGGCTCTGGCGGCGCTATGGTTTTACGGCAATCCGTTGATGAAGAAGAAAATCTGTCTGAGTAGGGCACTCGATATAATTACCGATTTCTCGGATGAAAAAATATTAGCGCGACTGGTATGGAATATATCATACAAATAATGGGCGAATTTCAAGAAGACTACTCTTACCGATGGTTCGACATGAAGCGACATCGTCGTATTTATGTTCCGGCGATGTATTACACGTCTTCGTCTGATGTGGCAATAATACGGAATAATCTCACAAAGTATTTGAAGTCGAATAATCCCTATATTCGGATTGCTTTCGGTCTGGCAATCGAGGCGGAATATGCGTCCAAAATGCCGGAGAAGAGATACAAAAAAGTAGTTGCGTTCATGAAGATTCCCGCTTCGGTTTACAAGGAATCCTATATACATTTTCAGAAGGCAATCGGAGATGACACGCCCGAGGCACTTTTTTACGCGGGACGAGCTCTTCTTTTTTCGGCGGAAAGCGACGAGGACCGAAAAAAAGCGTGGGAATATCTGGAGACCGCCGCCGATGTGTTCCATATGACGGAGGCGAGTGAAGTGCTTGCTTACGCCTATCAGCATAAACAATTTGGAAATCGAAATTTGTGGAAAGCACATAAGCGTCGGTATGAATATCGGAGATATATTCATTATCGTTGCATTCTGTTGGATGCTCTCTTTCATCTGATTTATTGAATAAGTAACTCAAATCTGCTATATTTTTACCAATAAGTATCTCGCGAGCGTCGTCTTTTCACGCACACGCTCTTTTTGAAGGAAGGAAAGGAATACAAGTGCCCGAAGACAGTATCGGTCAAATAGTAATTGACCTGATAATCGTTCTTATCTTTATTCTGATAAATGCGTTTTTTTCGGCAACCGAGATGGCCGTTATCACTCTCAATGACAATAAAGTAAAGAAGCAAGCGGAGGAGGGCAATCGTCCTGCCAAACGCGTGCTGAAATTCATCGAGAATCCCAGTACATTTCTTGCCACCATTCAAGTCGGTGTGACACTTGCCGGATTCCTATCAAGTGCTTTTGCCGCGGATAAATTCTCGTCGCGTCTTTCATCGGCAATTGATCCAAATGGCAAGTACCCGATTCTTGCCACACTTTGCATGGTTGTTGTCACTATCATACTTTCGTATTTTTCCCTCGTACTGGGCGAATTGGTACCGAAGCGTGTGGCGCAAAGATATCCGGAAAAGCTTGCTTTCTTTTCTTCTTCCATCGTTCGAACCTTTGGTATTTTGCTCCGCCCGTTTGTCGCATTTCTGACTTTTTCTACGAGCGTCGTCTTAAGGATTATGCATATCAATCCGGAGGAAAAGGACAAGAACGTCACCGAAGAAGAGATTCGCTTGATGGTTGATGTCGGCAGTGAAGAAGGCTCAATTGAAGACGAAGAAAAGCAAATGATCCAGAATATTTTTGAGTTTAACGACAAAGATGTTTCGGAGATAATGACACACCGCAAAAAAATTGTTTCCCTCCCGATTGACGCGAGCTTCGAAGAGGTCATGGATATCGCACGCAATGAAAAATACACGCGTATCCCTATATATCGCGACACAATTGATGAGATTGTGGGCATTCTCCACATAAAGGATTTACTTGGCGTGACCAAAGAAGACGCGGACAGCGGGCGGTTCTCGCTCGATAAAATCATGCGTCCACCGCTGGTGGTTCACGAGACGAAGAAGATTTCCTCGCTGTTCCATGAGATGAAAAAGGGAAAAATGCAGCTCGCAGTCATCGTTGACGAGTACGGCGGTACAATGGGAATCGCGTCAATCGAAGACATGCTCGAAGAGATTGTCGGAAATATAACGGATGAATTTGATGAAGAGGACGAACAGGTTACAACGCTCAATAACGGGGATTTCCTCGTGACTGGTGATACACCGCTCAGCGACCTCGAAGAACAAATTGGCGTTGACCTCATCAGCGAGGATTATGATACCATTGCCGGATTAACATTAGGACTTTTGGATCGAGTTCCGGATGATGGGGAGACGCCGACCGTGCAGTATAAAAACATTTCTATCAAAGTATTGGAAGTTGAAGAGAACTGGATTTCGAAGCTTCTTTTGCATGTGGTGCCCGAAGAAAAACCAGAAGAGAAGGAAGAGGACTAATCTGCAACCGTCGGTGCATATCCGATAGAGAGAGGTATGGCTATGAAAGACAAGGAACAAGACAAGAACGTAATTAAACAAGCGATGGACGAGAAGAAGGCTGCCGAGAAGAAGGCTGCCGAGAAGAAGGCTGCCGAGAAGAAGGCCGCCGAAAAGAAGGCAGAGGAGAAAAAGAATCGCCGACCCTTTGCTAAATTCATGTGTTCCCTTTGTTGTATTCAGGGCGTTCTCGCATGGGTTGCTGTTATCGCATATTTCGTCTTCTTGATTGTCGGACGAGATATGGATCATTCTCTTTTCTTTTGGAAAATATTTGTGGCTGGCATTCTTTTTGCAATCGTCCGCGTTGAGAAATATCTTTCGCTGGTCGCTTGGCTTGTCGCGCGTGGATTCCGCAACCGTCAAATCAAGGCCGGATCGGAATCGCTTTCTGCAAAGATGGCGGTATGGCTCAATCGGTCGTATCTTTTTACCGCAGGTATCGGTACGATTGTGTACCAAATTGTGATTTATTTGATTAACCGACAAACAAGTAGAATCAAGGATGGAAACGTTTCAAAAAAATCAAAAATATGCTCGGAAATAACAATAGTTTTCCTTGTGTTGGGCAAGGCTTTCGAGTATACTTTATTCGGAAATCCTTGGCTCTATGCTGATTACATGTGAGTGATTTTGTTGGGGTAATTGCTTGTAGTATGGTAACAATCCGAACTATATATGTGACTTTAGGGTGAGGAGTACTTCTTTTGAAGTGATTTCCGACCCCTTTTTTATTTGTTATTTTTATTGATATAAGGAGTGGACGCATCGTATGAAAGTAAAGATTACAGAAACAGTGTTGCGCGACGCGAATCAATCGCTGATGGCAACGAGAATGCCATTTTCCGATTTCGAAGGCATTCTGGAGACCCTCGATGAAGCGGGCTACTATTCGCTCGAGTGCTGGGGAGGCGCGACATTTGATTCGTGCCTTCGTTATTTGGACGAGGACCCGTGGGAGCGCCTTCGGAAGATTAAGGCAAAGGTAAAGAAGACACCTCTTCAAATGTTGCTTCGCGGCCAGAACATTCTCGGATATAAGCATTATCCGGACGAAGTGGTTCGCTTGTTTGTTGCGAAATCGGCTGAAAACGGTATGGATATTTTCCGCATTTTCGATGCGCTCAATGACTTCCGCAATATCGAAACAGCAGTCGATGAAGTTAAGAAGCAAGGCAAGCACGCGCAAGGCTGTATTTGCTACACGACGAGCCCGATTCACAATCTTGAGAAATACGTAGAAATGGGAAAAGAACTCGAAGGTATGGGTGTCGATTCCATTTGTATAAAGGATATGGCTGGCATTATGGGGCCGCAGGAAGCATTCGACCTGATCAAGGCATTGAAGACGAATGTTAAGCTGCCGATTTTCCTCCATACACATGCAACAACAGGCCTCGGACCGATGACCTATGTTAAGGCAGTCGAAGCTGGCTGTGACGGTATCGATTGCGCGATTTCTTCTTTCTCCGGCGGCACGGCTCAACCGGCTACTGAGACGATGAAATATGCACTCGAGCAGATGGGTTATGAGACTGATTTGGATACCAAAATACTGAAGAAGATTAATGATTTCTTTGCTCCTGTTAAGGCAAAGGATATCGAATCCGGACTTCTTGACCCGTACGTAATGGGAACGAAGACAGACGCTCTCGTTTACCAAGTACCGGGTGGTATGCTTTCGAACCTCGTTGCACAGCTTAAAAAGGCGAATGCGATTGACCGTTTGGATGAAGTTCTTACCGAGACACCGAAGGTTCGTAAAGACATGGGATACCCGCCGCTCGTTACACCATTGAGCCAGATGGTCGGCGTACAAGCAACGTACAATGTATTGCTCGGTGAGCGTTACAAAGACATCACCAAGGAGATTAAAGCATATATCCGCGGTGAATACGGCCGTGCTCCGGGCGAAGTCGATCCGGACCTCATCAAGAGAGTTTTGGGCGATGAGAAGCCAATGGAAGGACGTTTTGCCGACACTCTGGAACCGATTTTCGAAAAGACAAAGAAGGAGCTCGGGAAGATGGCTCGCTCGGATGAGGATGTTCTTTCCTACATCGCTTTCCCGACAAATGCCGAGAATTTCTTTGCGGCTCGCGAAGAAAAAGAAAGCCGCTCCGTCAACTATACGATTGAAAAGAAGGAGGCTTGATTTCCATGAATCAGCTGATTCTTTTAGACACATTGGATTGGACAGTAAAGGATGCCGTAATTAACGCATTGATTTGTGTAATTTTGGTTTTTTCTGTGCTTTTCATCATCGCCTTCATTTTGACTATTGTATCGAAGATTATGCAGGCCTTTACCGGTAATGATAGTAAAAAGACGGTTTCGGACACTCCGGCTACTGTTGCTTCGGATGATATGCCTGCCTCGACAGCCGGCAATGAAGAGATTTTCTCTTCTGGAACACTCCGCCTAAAGAATGTCGACGAACCCACTGCTGCCATGATTATGGCGATTGTCAGTGACGAATCGGGCATCCCGCTTGAAGAGCTTTGCTTTAAGTCGATTGCATTGGTCGAATCCAAATAAGGGAAGAGGAGAAGTAAAACGATGATTTATGTAGTAAAAATAAATGATAAAGAATACGAAGTGGAAGTGGAGAAGGGTAAAGCCAATCTTCTCAAAACCACGACCATAACAGCCGCTCCCGTAGCTCCGGTAGCTGCCGCACCAGCTGCTGCCGCACCGATTGCCGCTGCTCCTGCTGCAGCTTTGGCTGCAGGTGCGACTCCGGTGAACGCCCCGATGCCGGGTACGATTCTTAATGTACGTGTTACTGCCGGTCAGTCTGTGAAGGCCGGTGAGATTCTGGTGATTCTCGAAGCCATGAAGATGGAAAATGAAATCGTTGCCCCGAAAGACGGCGTGATTGCACAAGTCGCGGTGACCAAGGGTGCTACGGTAGACACCGGTGCTCTCCTCGTATCCATTAGTTAAGGAGGAGAAGCAAAGTGATTATCATTGATACCATTGTTTCCATATTGAAGGATTCTGGTTTCGCTGCCATTACATGGCAAAGCGTAGTCATGATCCTCGTATCCATTGTACTTATGTACCTCGCTATTGCGAAAAAGTTCGAACCGATGCTTCTGCTTCCGATTGCATTTGGTATGCTGATGGTAAACCTACCAATTACGGGTATTGCCGACCATCCGGTCGGAGTCTTCGGAGAAGATGGTTTTCAAGCCGGCGGACTTCTTTACTACCTCAAGTTAGGCGTTGATTTAGGCATATATCCTTCGCTTATCTTCATGGGAGTCGGAGCTATGACTGACTTCGGACCGTTGATTGCACGTCCTTCCTCATTGTTCCTCGGTGCTGCCGCGCAGGTTGGTATCGCAGTGGCTTTGATTGTTGCCGTAGCACTCGGCTTTGCTCCGAATGAAGCTTCTTCCATCGCTATTATCGGCGGAGCAGACGGACCAACCGCAATTTTCGTAACGAATAAACTGGCACCAGAATTGTTGCCGGCGATTGCCGTGGCGGCCTATTCTTACATGGCATTGATTCCGCTTATTCAGCCTCCGATCATGAAGCTTCTGACCACAAAGAAAGAACGCGC
>Ga0116152_10000425_pt1 | contig 34118 bp, 30 predicted proteins | sample AD_UKC119_MetaG_FD_89894 | JGI IMG/M metagenome (GOLD analysis project Ga0116152, IMG submission 89894) | Active sludge microbial communities of municipal wastewater-treating anaerobic digesters from Hong Kong - AD_UKC119_MetaG | ecosystem: Engineered > Bioreactor > Anaerobic > Digestate... | reverse complement strand
GGCGCGGGCCGAGCGGCCTTTGTCGAAGACGAAGACCTGGGCGCGGGCGTAGCGCTGCCATTGCAGGGCGAGCATCGCGAGCAGGACCGATTTGCCCGCCCCCGTCGGGCCGAGGATCAGCGTGTGGCCGACATCTCCGGCATGCAGGTTCAGCCGGAAGGGCGTGGTCCCGTCGGTGCGCGCTTCAATCAGCGCCGGCGCGCCGAGGTGCCTGTTCTGCCGGTCGCCCGCCCAGACCGCCGAAAGCGGCAGCATATGGGCAAGGTTCAGCGTATTGAGGATCGGCTGACGGACATTGGCGTAGACATGACCGGGCAAGCTGCCGAGCCAGGCTTCGACCGCGTTGAGGCTTTCGGCGATCACCGTGAAGCCCTTGCCATTGATGATGCGCTCGGCCTGACGGGCGCGGTCATCGGCGGTTTGCGGATCATCGCCCGTAACGGTGATCGTGGTCGTCACATAGCCATAGGCGACAAGATCTGACCCAAGTTCCTGGAGGGCGGCATCAGCGTCGCGCGCCTTATTGTCGGCGTCGGTATCAAGCAGCGCGGAGGGTTCCTGGAACATGGTCTCGCGCAGGACTGCGGCCACCGATTTGCGTTTGGAAAACCAGTGCCGGCGCTTGCGGCCGAGGACTTTCTCGGCTTCGGCCTTGTCCATCGCGATGAACCGCGTCGACCAGCGATAGGCAAAGCCCTGGCGGTTGAGCTCATCCAGCAGGCCCGGCACCGTTGACCCGGGAAAGCCGAGGATCGTCAGAACCCGCAGATGTGCGTCCCCGATCCGGGGTTCGAGCCCGCCGGTGAACGGCTCGTCGGCGAGGAGCGCATCGAGGAAGACGGGGATTTCGGGCGCGGCGACCTTATGGCGCCGGCTGGAAATGCAGGCGTGCAGATAGGTCAGGGTCTCCTCGTCCGAGAGGGGCGCAATCTCTGACAGCGCGGAGGAGAGGAGGTCGAAGGTGCGCTCGGCCTGCTGCCGGAAGACGAGCAGCCGGTCGCGCCATCCGGCGCCGCTTGGGCGTTCCGGCCGCTCGATCAGCGCCGTCTCCGCGCGGGCATTGGTATCGGGGGGCGGCAGCCAGAGCAGGGTGAGATAATAGGCGCTCTCAAACCGGGCGCCGCCTTCTTCTGCGGTGACGCCGCGCTCCTCATCGACGAGCCAGGAAACAGGATCCGGAAACGCCGAGGACGGGTAGTCCCCCGCCTCCTCACGCGAGGCTTCGAAGAAGAGCGCCCAGCCTGATCCGAACCGGCGGAGCGCGTTATTGACGCGCGCCGTCACCGCGATCAGTTCCGGCTCGGTCGAGCTTTCAAGATCAGGCCCGCGATAGCGGAAGGTGGTCTGGAACGCGCCGTCCTTGTTGAGCACGACGCCCGGCGCCACCAGCGCCGCCCAGGGCAGGTAGTCGGCCAAGAGGCGCGGGCGGGCGGCGTATTCAGAAAGGTTCAGCATGAGAGGTGTTCCTTGTGCCGGAGCGCGCGGAGGAGCGTCGCCATGAAGTCAGGGTCCCGGCGGGCCAGGAACACCGCCGCTGAATGCCCGGTGAGCCATACAGCCAAGCCCGGGATCCAGAGCTGCAGGCCGAGGCCGACGGCGGCCGCCAGCGTGCCGATGGTGATCGCGAGGTTCCTCGGCGCGCCGGCCATCAGGACCGGCTCCGTCAGGGACCGGTGCAGCGGGATTTCAAAGCCCTCGATCATCAGACCAGCGCCCCGCCGCCGAACGAAAAGAAAGTCAGGAAGAAGCTGGTCGCGGCAAAGGCGATGGAGAGCCCGAACACGATCTGGATCAGCTTGCGGAAGCCGCCGGAGGTTTCGCCGAACGCCAGCGTCAGGCCCGTCAGTGTAATGATGATCACCGCGACAATCCGCGCGACCGGCCCCTCGATCGAGGAGAGGATCTGGTCGAGGGGGCCTTCCCAGGGCATGCCAGTGCCGGCCGCCTGGGCGGGCAGGGCGAGGCTCGCGGCGAGCGTGAAGAGGAGGGCGGCCTCGCCGGTGCGGCGCAGGGCGTCCAGGGTTCTAAGGCGCGTCATGTGATTTCTCCATGTCTGACAAGGGTGGGCTTGGGAGCAGAAAGGGGCTGGGTAACGTAATGACGGCCGTCGAAGCCGGTGACGCGGAGGGCATCCTCCACCCGGCGCGCGCCGCCCGTCCGGCTCATGAAGACGACGGCATCGATCGCCTCGCCAATCAGCTCCCGGGGCGGCTCGTGGGTCGCTTCGGCGGCAAGCTGTTCCAGCCGGCGCAGCGCGCCGGAAGCAGAATTGGCATGCAGCGTGGTGAGCCCGCCCGGATGACCGGTGTTCCAGGCCTTGAGCAGGTCGAGCGCTTCAGCCCCGCGCACTTCGCCGACGAGGATCCGGTCCGGGCGCAGGCGCAGCGTGGAGCGGACAAGGTCGCGTAGCGTGACAGAGGCGCCTTGCGTCCGCAGGGCGACGAGATTGGCCGCTGGGCAGGTCAATTCTCGGGTATCCTCCAGCAGGACGATCCGCTCGCCACTGAACCCGCCTTCACCGAGCAGCGCATTGGCGAGGCTCGTCTTGCCCGAGGACGTGCCGCCGGCGATCACGATATTGGCGCGTTCAGCGACAAGCGCTTTGAGATGGTCCGCAAGCGCCGGCGACAGCGCGCCCTGGCGTACATAGTCCGCCAGCGTGAACGGGGTGCGCGCCAGCTTCCGGATGGAATAGCAGGGCGCCGCGGACACCGGCGGCAGGAGCCCTTCGAACCGTTCCCCCGTGCCCGGGAGTTCCGCTGAAACGATCGCAGACTTAAGGGACGCCGGGCTGCCGAGGCCCGAGGCGATAAGCCGGATGACACGTTCCCGGTCGCCTTCAGACAGGACATGGCCGGTCTGGACAAGCCCGCGTCCGGCTTCTTCGATCCAGACGCTCCCGTCCGGATTGGCCATCACTTCGAGCGTCGCATCGTTTCGAAGCGCGGCGCGGACAACCGGGCAGAAGGCGGTCACCAACATTGCCTGGCGGCGCTGGGCGCTTGTGTCTGCGGGATGGTCCGTCATCGGTCAAATACCTGTCTTGAGCTTTCCCACAGTGTTCCGGAGACGGAGGCTTCTGGCGAGTTGGAGCGTAGGCCATTATGTGCAGGCCCGCGCGACGGCGCGCAGCGTCCTGCAAAATGCTTGATTTGAGGAAGGTCGCGAAAGGCGCCACAGCCACCGGGACACGGGGCAGGTTGAACCCGTCTTTTCAAACAGAAATCAGGGTTAATGAAAAACCCGCTAAAGTGGAATCATTCTTGCATCCTCCGTTGCAAACGGAGGATGTTCTGATGAAGACATTCACGCTGGCGCCGAGTACGGCCCTTGCGCGCTATGATTACCTGTCGCGGCTTTCCATGGATCGCTGGGCCTGGGAATATCTCAGGCGCAATCCCCGGTACCGGCGGGATTACGCTCTGTGTGCAGAGCTCAGTCCTTCCGAGTCGATAGCGCCCTGCGCCCCAATCCGCATGCTGAAATCCCGGGCCGAACAGAGACTGGCTGGCCGCTGGGGGCTGGTCTTCATGCCCGATCCGGCGCTGGGCGGGTTTGAGGCGGACGCCGTCTGGAGTGAGGCGGCCCTCCCGGGCCAGGTGGAGATCCATTGCAGCCCGCGCGGACCGGGAGAAACCTGCGATCTCTGGGACCGCACGCTTCCCATCGCGAGAATCACTCATATCAGCGACTACCTCGGCCGGGAGTATCTCCTGGTGCGCGGCAAGGGCTGCGTGGTGCAGGTTAAATGTACCGGCCTGCCGCTGATCGGGCTGGAGCCTGTCCGGATGAAGTTCACGGTCTCCGACATCGAGACCTATGAGCGGATGGCGCGGGGGCAGAAAGCGGTGCTCGATCTTTACGGCGACGGACCGGACCTGTCCGTGCCGCTCTGGACCAAGACGACGCAAATCCTGCGCAACGGCCTGATCGCGCTTGATGGCCTGGCAAAGGACATGACGCGGCGCGAGATTGCCATCCTGCTGTATGGCGAGGCGCGGGTCGCGGAAGGATGGAGCCAGGACGGGGGAGGGCTGCGGGACGCGGTGAAATATCTCGTGCGCAAGGCCGAGGGCCTGCGCGATGGGGGGTACCTTATGGAGCTGCTCGGCACAGAGGTCGGTCCCGGGCAGAGAGTCGCCTGATCTGCGGGGAGGATGTTTCGCGGTCCGCCCGCGCAGCGCGCGGGGCGCTCCGGCCGGACGGCCTGCCCGGCGGGGCTCACTGAGGATCCGGTGGGCCGGTGTTCGGCATGGGGCTGGGCCCCGCCGGCGGACCGCGCGCCCGCCCTTCCCACTGCCAGCAGGTGTCAGAGGGTGAAAAGCGTCTTTTGCGATGGCTGTCAGAGGGGTGACGGGCGCCCGGTCAGGGCCTGATGGAAGCCGGAATCAGGCGGCGTTATGGGACAGGACGAGCCGTCTCAGAATGCCCGCGGCGGCGTTCGGTCTGAAGCGGTGAACCCTTTAATTGCCAGGTGGCCTTATTAAAGGTATGTGGTTTATCTTTTAATAACGGTCCGGTGTTATTAAAGGAAGCAGGATGACAGGTTCAGGCGAGTCCAGCCGTATCGGCAGATGGGTGACGAGTACCGTCACAGGAGAGGCCGTGCGCGCATATCTGCCGCCGGACCTTCCGCCCGTGCCGCCGCTCGACCTGGCAGGCGTGTCGGCGCTCGCCAGTGAGGCAATGCTCGCGCTCGGCCGACTGGACGGTGTCCGCAATGTAGCGCCCGATACCTCGCTCTTTCTCTACATGTATGTCCGGAAGGAAGCGCTCCTCTCCTCGCAGATAGAAGGCACGCAGTCTTCGCTGTCCGATCTCCTCCTCTATGAAGATGAGGCCGCGCCGGGCGCGCCGCTCGATGATGTCGAGGGAGTTTCAACCTATGTCGCCGCGCTCACGCACGGGCTGGAGCGTATCCGTGGCGGGTTCCCGCTGTCGCTCCGCCTGCTGAGGGAAATGCACGCCATCCTCCTGTCATCGGGACGGGGCAGCACCAAACAGCCCGGAGAGTTCCGGCGTTCGCAGAACTGGATCGGGGGGACCCGGCCGGGCAACGCGCTGTTCGTGCCGCCCCCGCCTGACCATGTCCTCGACCTGATGAGCCGGCTCGAAGCCTTCCTGCATGAGACCGGGTCCGGCCTGCCGCCGCTGATCAAGGCCGGCCTCGCGCATGTACAGTTTGAAACCATCCACCCCTTCCTCGATGGCAACGGACGTCTCGGGCGGCTCCTGATCACACTGTACCTTTGCGAGCAGGAAATCCTCGACGAGCCGCTGCTTTATCTCAGCCTTTATCTCAAGACGCACCGCGCGACCTATTACGCCTTGCTTCAGGAAGTCCGAGAGCAGGGCCGCTGGGAAAGCTGGCTGGAGTTTTTCCTGACAGGCGTCCGCGATGTTGCGCGTCAGGCGCATGAGGCGGCCCGGGCAATCTCGGGGATCTTTGCCGAGGATGCGGCGCGCATCGCCGGGCTCGGCCGCAGCGCGCCGGCCGCCCAGGCGTTGCACGGCGTTCTCCAGACGCGCCCGCTTCTGACCATCGGAACGGCCGCCGAACTCTCGGGCGTTACCTTTCCGACGGCGACCGCCGCGCTTGAGCGTCTTCAGGCGCTCGGCATCGTAGAAGAAATCACCGGCAGGGCGCGCGGGCGTGTCTTTGTGTACCGGAAGTATCTCGACCTGATGGACGCCGGCACAGAGCCGCTCTGACAGGCACGACCTGCGTCGGCCGATATCCGGCAGGCGCGTCTCGACCCCGGCGCCAGGTCTCACCCCGTCGCCTCTGGTCTCTCCGGGTTGGTCTCCGCCTCAATCAGGCCTCCTCCTCAGTCGGAGGTGGGCGGACGGCGCGTCTGCCGGAGCGCGGTCCCCGCGCAAGGGGGCGGGGCAGGCGCATCAATGAGTCTCTGAAAGCATCCTACCTACAGCCTCCCCTTGCGCGGGGCCCTCATGCGCTCCGGCGATGCGCCTTCCTGCCGCCCACCCCCGCCTGATGCGGGAAGGATGCGGGCGGGAAGGAGACCGGAGATGACTGACCAACCCACACCTGTTGCACCCCTTGGAACAACTGACGCGCCCACTGTGGAGGCGGGACCCCGTATCTATGTGGCGTGCCTTGCCGCCTATAATAGCGGCATCCTGCACGGACGCTGGATCAATGCGACCACGCCCGATGAGATCAAGGCCGAAGTCAGCGCCATGCTGGCAGAAAGCCCTGTTCCGCAGGCTGAGGAATGGGCCATTCATGACTATGAAGGGTTCGAAGGCGTTTCGCTTTCGGAATGCGCCTCTTTCGAGACGGTGTGCGATCTTGCAGCATTCCTGAGCGAGCATGGCAGCCTCGGGGCGAAGCTTCACCAGCATTTCGGCGGGCGGCTGGAAGAAGCCCGCGCCGCATTCGAGGACTATGCCGGGCAGTATAAGACCGCCGCAGACTTCGCCGAGGAGATGATCCGCGAGACGGGCACGGAGATTCCGGCCTCGCTGCAATACTATATCGACTGGCAGGCCCTTGCCCGTGACATGGCGCTGAATGGCGAAATCCTCGTCTTCCAGACGGGCTTCGACGAAGTCCATGTTTTCTGGTCGCGGTAAGGGAGGGCGGAGCCATGTTCACGGAGCACTTTGCATCCTTTGTTTGCCCCGGCGATGTCATTACCAGCGAGATCGAAGGGTTCACCGTCTCGGCCCGGATCATTCCGGATGACTGTCCGGACCCGCCGGACCAGCGCCAGGACGGGTTCTGGCCATCGCTTTACAAGGACGCGCCCGGATTTATTGGCCCCGGCAACAATTTCCGGGAACGCTTTGCCAAGGCGCAGGCCGAAGCCGAAGCCATCATGGCGGGCTGGCGTAAAGGCGAGTGGTTCTATTGCGGCATCGTCCTGTCGGTTTCGGTGGACGGCGTGGAGCTTGCGCACCATGCCGCGAGCCTCTTCGGGCTAGAGGCCAATTATCCGGAGAGGGATAACAGCTATCTGACGGAAGTAGCCGAAAACCTCCTCCCGGATGCGATGACTGCCGTCCGGGAGGTGCTGGCCCGCCTTGCCCGGCTCGCGCCCTCTGTCCTTGCAGACCCCGGAAAGGAGCCCCCCGATGGACGCGTTTGAACGCGTGCTGGGGCCTCGGCCCCAGCTGACCCTCGATATCGAGCGAGGGTTCATCATCGCGATCTGGGTCGCCGGACGCAGGCCGGATGTCACGATCCGGGACTTCGATCTCGGCGCCAGCACGCCGGATGCTTCGATTGATTATTTCGGCGCGCCCTTCGTGCCGATCAGTTGGTCCCTGCCGCCGTGGCGGCTGGGCCTCGCCCTTGCCCCCCAATCCCTCTTCCCCTTCTGAAGGAGACCTCCCATGTCTAAAACCGAACTTCTCAACATCCGCCTGAGCGTGCTCAGCATTTCGAAACTCAACATGCGCCATGGCCGCAAGGCGCCCGATGTCTCCGACATCCTGCCCTCCATCCGCGAGAAGGGTATCCGCCAGACGCTGCTCGTGCGCCGTGAAGGCGAGCGCTACGGCGTCATCGCCGGGCGCCGCCGCTTATTCGCCCTGCAGCAGATCGCGAAGGAGACCGGCGCCGATCCGCTGGTGCCCTGCGCCGTGATGGCGGAAGCCGACGCCGCCTCTGCGATTGAGGCCTCGATCATCGAGAATGTCGCGCGCCTGCCCGCCACCGAGATGGAGCAGTACACCGCCTTCCGGAAGCTCCATGACGAAGGCCGGACAGTTGAGGAGATTGCGGGCTTTTTCGGGGTGACGGAACTGACCGTGCGGCGCGTGCTGGCGCTGGCTTCCTTGAGCGCCCCCATCCGCAAGCTCTATGCCGATGAAGAGATCGACCGTGAGACAGTGCGCGCGTTGACGCTCGCCACACCGGCCCGGCAGGCAGACTGGCTGAAGCTCTGGAACAGCGAGACCGACCGCGCCCCTATGGGGCGGGCCTGCCGCGCATGGATCACCGGAGGAAGCGCGATCACCACCGACAAGGCGCTGTTTGATCTGGCCGGATACTCCGGCGCGGTGACGGCAGACCTCTTCGGCGAGACGGCGGTGTTTGCCGATGCGGCCGCGTTCTGGGACGCGCAGGGTGCAGCGGTTGCGGAGAAGATCGAGGGCTACCGGCAGCGCGGCTGGGCCGGTGTCACGGTGCTCGAGCGCGGGGTGTATTTCCACCGCTGGGACTATGAGCAGACAACGAAAAAGCAGGGCGGCAAGGTCATCGTCGAGCAGCGCCAAGATGGAACGGTGACGTTCCATGAAGGCTGGCTGAAAGTGTCCGAGGCGCGCAAGGCCAGGACAACTGCCGACAGGGTCGCAGATGGCCCGGAAGACGTCGCGCGGCCTGAGATGTCGGCACCGATGGCGGACTATATCAACCTGCACCGGCATAGCGCGGCGCAGGTTGGCCTGATCCGAAACCCGGCCATCGCGCTGCGCCTGATGGCAGCCCATGTCCTCTGCGGGTCCGCGCTCTGGAATGTGCGCCTGCACGCGCCCGGCGCCGTGAAGGAGGCAACCCTTGAAAGCGTTGAAGGCAGTCCCGCGAGAGCCGACCTCAACGCCGCGCGAGACCGCGCGGGCGCCCTGTTCGAGGCGCTGGGCGCGCCGGTTCCCCTCCGCAGCGGGGACGCATATCACCTCTGCGAATCTTTCGCCGCCTTGCTCGCCCTGTCCGACGCCGAAGTGATGCAGGTGATCGCGGTTGCGATGGCGGAAACGCTGGAGCCCGGCGGGCCCGCCGTTGAGGCGGTGCTGCATGCCTGCGCCACTGATCCGGGGGCGTTCTGGCAGCCGGATGCGGCGTTCTTCGATCTTCTGCGCGACCGTCGGGTGACCCGATCCTTCCTTGCAGAGACGGTTTCGCCAGAGGCGGCGCAGAAAGTAGAGACCGCCACCCTGAAGGCGCAAAAAGCGCAGCTGGTGTCAGCCCTCGCAGCGCGTGACGGCGCGAAGGGGGAAGCCTGGACGCCGGGCTGGATGCAGGTGCCGCCGGCCCGCCATGTCGACGGTGCAGCCAGCCCGCCTGCCGATGCGTGGGCCCGGATAGCCGGACTGTTCGAAGCGGTCGACGCGGAGACATCCGTTGACCAACTTTCGCCCTGCAAAGCCAGCGCTGCCTGAGTTCTTTGTCTCCTCTCAGGCAGGTTGGGGCCGCCCGGTGGTTGTCGCCGGGCGGCTTTTTTGCGCGAGGGTCTCTGTGTGCGGATCAGGGGGAAGGTTTCACGCGAACGGGGGCATTTCGTGGGGGCTTTGGTTGCCGCATATCCTGCTCATGCGTTGCGCGCCAAGGGGCTCCTTCGTTGCCACACCCTGCCGCTTGCGCACCCCTTGTTTCCGTCTCTTGCCGTTTGACCTGGACGACCTGCGCCGGGCCTGAAACCTGACCGGCGAAGAATTTTCCCCTGCGCCTGCGGCGCATTCCTCGCGCTCCAAAATTCTCCGCCGGTCAGGTGCTCCGCTGCGCTGCGCCCCCCAAAGAGATAGGTGGGGGTTCAGGCCCGGCGCAGGCCGTCCTTTCGGTCCGGCGTCGACGGGAACAAGGGGTTCCCGGACGGCAGCCAAGGAAACGAAAAGGAGACCCCCATGGCAAACGCACTCGGATACGTCACGGAAACCAAAGCCGGCTTCGAAGGCACCCTCGCAATGATGAACCTCTCAGCCGCGATCCGCATCGAGAAGAACGCCGAAAAAGCCGGTGAGGCCCAGCCGGACTACCGCATCTTCGCCGGAGAAACCTCGACCGAGATCGGCGGCGGCTGGATGCGCAAGGCGAAACAGTCGGGCCGGGATTACCTCTCGATCACGCTCGCAGACCCGCAGATCGGCCCCCGGAAGATCTTCGCCAACCTCGCCCCCGTCAAAGGTAAGAAAGGCCGCCACGTGATCCTCTGGAACCCGCGCGACTAGGAAGCAAATCCAGCCTTCTGCGAGCCGCCCCGGAGAAACCTCCGGGGCGGTTTTCTGCGTTCAGATCAGGCCTCTGTCTCGAGGGGGAAAAATGCGCAAGGGCGATTTTCCCCCTCCCAGCCCGCGCAGGCGCAGGCAACATCCTCCCATCACGAACCATCTGACGAAAGGAACTGCGTGATGCATAAAGAGCCCCCCTCAAAAGCCGATGCAAAAGAGGACTATGTCATCCTGAATGTCGAGGAAGCTGCTGACTTCCTGCGGGTGACGCGCTCGACCCTCGATCATTATCGCTGCGTGGGACGAGGCCCGATCTACCGCAAGCATGGGACGCGGGTTTTTTATACCCGGGAGAGCCTCATAAAGTGGTCTGAGAGCCGGGAATTTTCCTCAACGTCGAGCCGGATCGGGCAATCGCGATGAAAGCCCCATATGCGCTGGCGCTCGTCCTGGGCAGTTCCGCGGTAGTGTTCGGCCTGGTGTTTGATCCTCCGGCGAAGCTCATCTGGAACCGGTCAGCCAGCGCGCCGCAAGGGCTCTACTGGCTGAGAGACGCGCCCCTCACCAAAGGTCATTGGGCCGTTCTCTCAGCCAGAAGCGGACCCGCGAAATGGGCGGCGGCGCGGGGATATGTGGGTGAAGACTGGCCTCTGCTGAAACAGATTTCCGGACTGTCGGGACACACAATCTGCCGGGAAGGAACGGCTGTTTCCATCAATGGGCAGCAGGCGGCGCAGGCGCTTTTAGTCGACAGGATGCACCGTGAACTGCCGGTCTGGGAGGGGTGCATCACGCTTGCGGCAGGCGAGGTATTCCTGCTCTCGCCGCATCCGTCTTCCCTGGATGGGCGGTATTTCGGACCGGTCCGCGAAGCCGACATCCTGGGAGTAGCGGCGCCGCTCTTCGGTTCGTCCGTCCACGAGCCGTCTGCAGAGTAGGACAAGGCGATGCAAGCGAACGCAGGGGTGGGGAAAGCGGACCCGGTAGGGCAAGTTAAAAGGGTTGGCGCCACCCCTAGGGTAGCGCCCTGTCTGCACAACGATTTTCCGGTGCCCGTTGCACCGGGTCGAGACGCCGGGTTTGCTGCGATCAGGCGTGTTTGCTACAGGTCTGGCTGGCGCCATATCCTGATGGGGGAATATTCCCATGACGGAGGACTTTAAGCCGCGCCTTGGCCGGTTGGGGGACCGGGGACGTGGCGGCTCGTCTCGCTATTCAAAGCAGGTAAGACGGGCGGCGGCCCGGCTGGGCCCGAAAGCTGGAAAGGCACGGTTCAGCGGCGCCGGGTTGGGGCGCGGCGGGGCGAGTGCGCGCGCCCTCGAAATGCGGCGGCCGCGAATGCCTGCGTTCCGGATGCGCCGGGTCATCGTAAAGACGCATGTGTCGCGGGCGCCGCGCGGCGGTGGAGGCGGGGCGCTGAAAGCCCATCTCGGATACATCCAGCGCGACGGCGTGGAGCGGGATGGCAGCGGGGGCGAGCTTTACACGCGCGAAGGCCTGGAACCGAAAGCAGAAGAATTCCTCGAGCGGTGCGAGGGCGACCGGCACCAGTTCCGGATCATCGTGTCTGCTGAAGATGGGGCAAGGCTGGGTGATCTCAAAGAGACAACCCGGGCCCTTATGGCGCAGATGGAATCCGATCTCGGCACGCGCCTGGACTGGCTCGCGGTCGACCACCACAATACCGGTCATCCGCACACCCATATCGTCATCCGAGGCAAGGACGAGGACGGCAGGGACCTCGTTATCGCGCCGGACTATATCCGGCAGGGGCTGGCATCGCGGGCGCAGGACATTGTCACGGAGTGCCTCGGTCCGAGGCGCGATCTGGAAATTGCGCAGGCGCATCAGCGCGAGGTGAGCCAGGATCGGTTTACAGGTCTGGATCGGGGTATTTTGGCTGAGGCCTCTGAGACGGGCATCCGGATCACAGAAGGAAGGGGCGCGCGGGGACGGTTTGACGCGGCGCTGCGGCGGGCGAGGTTACGCCATCTCGAAGGCCTTGGTCTCGCGGTGCCAGCGGGCAAGGATCACTGGACCCTGAAACCGGGCTGGGACGCGTCGCTGAAGGCGCTGGGGCAGCGCGGTGATATCCTCAAGGCACTGGCGGCGAAAAATAGGGATCGCGCCCCAGATAGCAATCTCCACCGGTTCGAACCGGGCGGCCAGGAGCAGGAAGTCCTTCTCGGGTCAGTCCTGGCGTCGGTTCCGGAGGATGAATTTCGCGACCGACGGAGCCTGGTGGTCGAGGACTTTCACGGGACAGGGTGGATCGTCGATATCGGGCTGGAGGAGCCTGGGAGGATCCCACCGGATGGCGCCGTCGTTGAGGTTCGTACCCGGCCCCTGAAACTCAGGGAGATGGATGCCTCCATCCTGAAGATCGCCGAGCGGTTGGGTGGGGTGTATTCAGATACGTTGCATGTCGCAGATGATCCTGCGGCAACGCAGGCCTGGCGGCAGGGACATGTCCGGCGCCTCGAAGCCTTGCGGCGCGCTGGTATTGTAGAACGCGGCAGCGATGGCGTGTGGAAGGTGCCGCAGGACTTTGCCCAGCGCGCCGCCGATTACGATGCGGCGAGGACGGGGCGGCTTGAAGTGCATGTCCGGTCTTGGCTTCCGCTTACGGAGCAGCCCCGGCATGCCGGTCTGACCTGGCTCGACACGGAGGGAGCTGGGGTGACTGGCGACCGGCTCGCGAAGGTGCGGCAGGCGCGCCTCACCTATCTTCAGGAGAAGGGCTGGCTTGAAAGCGGGGACAGCGAGGTGGGTGAGGCCTTGCGAAACAGGTTGCGCGCCATGGAGCTGCGGAGGGCATCAAGCAGGCTTGCTTCATCAACTGGGCGCGCTCCTGTGGAGCTGGTACCGGGAGACAGGTTTGAAGGCCGGTTCGAGAAGGCGCTGGACCTGGGGCAGGGAAGAATTGCGGTCGTCGGGAATGCTAAGGAGTTTGCGCTGGTTCCATGGCGGCCGGAGATGGAGCGTCATAGAGGGAGGGATATGGCGTTTAGACGAACAACGGCAAGCGTCAGTTGGACGATTGGGATTGAGCGGGGCATGGAGCGGTGATCTACAAAAGGCTTCAGCGCATCTCATTGGAGGTTCGATTTAATGTTTGCTTCAGGCTGAAACAGATCAACCAACTTCAAAAACGTAAGGGAAGCATTGGGCGCAAATGCAGACTTAGGGAACTGACAGCCTCATCGACCGGGATTGGACCCTTCCTGCCGCTCACTGATCCATTCTTTTGTGACCGTTTAACGTCTAAGTGCGGGCATCCTGCGGGGAGGTCCATATCGCGGCTGTGGAACAAGAGTCGCCTTTGTCGAAGGGATGCGTCCGGTCAGTTTGTGTTTCATAGCGGACGTGTGCCACGCCCGCGTTCTAAGGGACGATGGCGTCAGCGTGGCAGCATTTCGGACGCAGCGGCTCCCTCCACGAGCGACAACCGTGGGCGGCGATTTAATCCTACTTTAGATTTTTTTCTCATCCGAGTTTAGGTGGGGGCTAGCATATACGACCCCTTTACCTCAAAGTTGCCTAAAGGAGGGGCGATGGATCGACTGACCAAAATCGAAATTCAGCGCTCTCTAATTGGCGGCAGAGAGGTCGGCTGGATCAACCCCGCAGGCAAGCGCCAAGCCATTGAGCTAAAGAGCGCTGCGCAGCGTCGTATGTTTGAATATCTGCTGCAGTCCAAAGTCCGGCAGCCCAAGGATATCCCCGACGAGTTTATCATCGGCCTAGGGCGCGCATTTGGCGCCGAAAGCGACCCGGCTGAAGAAGCGGCGACTACCGCTTCGTCTACGCTTACCGGCCCCTGGCGGCTGCACAAGATCGAGACAGAGGGTTTCGGGGGGCTAAACACTTGCAGTGGCCCGCCATTCGTTCATGAGATCGATGGCGAGAGTTTGATCCTGCAGGGTCCCAACGGCAGCGGTAAATCGTCGTTGGTCGGCGCAATCCTTTGGGCAATGACGGGCGAACGGCCGCGGGATCACTCGGACGCCAATCCTGCAGAACGAGCTGAGGTGTATGGCGATGATGACCGCCAGATTGGAACCTGGCCGCCGATTGCATGCTATCCCGAAACGCCTTCGGGGTTGTCAGTCGATCCCTTCGTCAGTGTCACGTTGACCTTCAAAGACGATGCTGGGGCCATCGCCTTGGTCCGCCGCCAACTTAGCAACGGTTTGGTCACGCCTTCGATTGACCCAGCTCTAGCCATACCAGACGTGCTCATCGAGACCGGGCTGCTTATGCCCATTCGCATGTCGCAGATCAAGTTCGCCAAGGGGCCGACGCCACTGACTGAAGCGGTGCAGTCTCTCACCGGCCTGGACGAGCTCGTCGAGCTGGGCGCATTTGTTGACGGGCTTTGCAACAAGGGGCGCGAGTACCTCTCGACAAATTCCAAATTGTACGCCGCCCAAAAGCAGGTGTTTGATGGCGCAATGGCCGACGTGGTGCGGCTTCTCAATCCCACCGGCGAAACCGTGACAGCCTTTATGCCGAAAGACACGGACGACAAGGATGGGGATTTTGCCAAGTTCGGAGTCCGGCTGAAGGAACGGGCGGCCGAGCTAACGAAGGTCATTGGCGAAGACCTGTCCTCAGGCCTCGACTTGACCAGTCCAAAAACGCAACTCGATGTCGCCGGTGCCATCTCCGGCGCACGCGAGGACATGGCAGGCGGCCTTATGGAGCTCGCCACATGGAAAACGCTGTCGGAGATTGCTGCGGCTATTAACAATGATACCTGTGAAGTGCTCCAGGCGGCGGCTCTGGAAGCCGTAGACGCTATGGCGGACGCTCTCAAACTCCACAACCGCAGCCAGCAAGATACACGACTGCAACTGAAGGCGCTCGGCGCGCAGTGGCATTTGGTACACAAAGGACCGGCCGAACTCACGGAATGTCCGCTCTGCGACGAGCCGTTGCGCGAGGCGGCGCTGAGTGCGGAATTGAACGAACTGCGACGCGCAGGTGAGGCGGCGACTCGGCAGTTGTCCGACAATTTAAACGCTATCCTAGCCAAATTGAACGATTCCGTGCCTCCTGCCCTTGCCGGTAAGCTTGGAGATGTCGCCTGTCTTGCCCCTCGCCAAGCGCTGCTTGCCGACCTTGAAACGACGTTCGTTAAACGGCCGCGCTACAAGAACACGTTAGCCACGTTTACGCAGCTTGTGACACACGCATTGGCAATGGCGCCGGCGGACGAATTAGAGCTGCAGACGATGGTCACAGAGAACGCGGACCCGACGCGCATGCTTCGGGACCGTATCTCGGTCGTCCGCCGTCTCGTGGACTTGCGAGAGTGGCGCTTGAAGAACGCTCCTCTTTGGGAGATCTGGTGGCTGGAGGCGGTAGGCGCTGCACAGACAGGGGACGAAAAGGAGGCGGGGGCCGAGTCCACGAACGCGCGCCGCGAGACCTTCTCCGAACACCTAACCCGATTGTCTCATGCGGTCAGTGAAGCCGAGCCGTATCGCGCGGCGGCTGAGGCTTTGGGGCGTGCTTGGACGAGTGGCCGGAAGGCTCGAACTTATGAAAAGGAGCAGGAACAGCGTCAGGCCATCGCTGACTATCTGGCTCCCCTCAAGACTCTAGGCGCCCTGTCAGAAGCGCAGGCGCGCCTCGCGATCCACTCCTTGTCGGACGATATCGGGGAAATTCTGAAGCGGATGCATATAACGGAGTCCCTTGGCTTCAGGGGTGCCAACCTTGAGCGGAAAGCGGGGCTGCAGGTGCGCGGAGCCTTTGCTGAAGAGTTCAAGATCGACGCGACCTTGGTGGCCAACACTTCATGGCTTAGGGCCGTCTTGTGGGCATTTCTGTTCGCTCTGCGGCAAGAGGCGGTCAAACAACTCGGCTGCGACCCGCTGCCCTTGTTGGTGTTGGACGACCCCCAAGCTACGTTTGATGCCGAGCATCGCCATCGTTGGGCGCGGGAGATTATCCGCCTGCAGAAGGCAGAGCCGTCCGCACAAGTCGTCCTCGTCACCCACGACGAGATATTTGTGGAACTCGTTCTGGTCGATGGTGTGGAAGGTCGTCAAGGCATCATCGTTTCGGCGGGGCATGAGCTTAAACACATCGGCATTTTCGAGGGTGCTTCGCTGGACCGAAAATGGGCGAGGACCAAAACCGAGAACACGCCAGGAGCCGGGCAAGACTATATCGGGGCGGTGCGGATCTACGTCGAAGGCCTATTGCGCATGATGCTGAGAGGCCACGCAGCTGACGTGAACTGGGCAACTCATGGATTTGTGATGGGCGCGGCGCGCGAAAAAATTCGCGAGCTTCATGCCGCCAAACTCGCCCCTTGGGACAAAGCCGAGTTCAAACGGTTGACAGGACAACTCGACAGCGGAATTTCCGCGCTCAAGTATATGGAAATGGCGCACCACTCCGGCCGAGTGAACCTTGGTATAGGTGAGGCTGAAACGGTAGAGATGCACTGGCGTAAGGAGCTCGCCCCGGCCCTCAGGCGAGCGTTCCAACTCGCGCGTGATCACCAATTGATCCACGGCGGGCTGCGAGCCCTCCACGCCGCCGAACCCGATTGCGCCCTCCCGGAGGGGTATAGCCCCGAGGTCAGCAGTCTGCGTCTTCATATAGTCGGCCGCGCGGCGGCGTTGACGGACGGGCGCGTTGCTGATGGACGGGTCGAATTAGACTTCAGCGCAGGCGCGCAGAACCACTTGGTGCTCGGGCGGCATTTTGCTTACCGTCTAAACGCAGCAACGCTTGAGCCCGTCGCGCGGAAAGGCGACCTCCTCTTGGTCAAAGAGGCCGGGGAGCCGTCGGTGCGGTCCTTAGTCGTGGCGAGGTGTGAGGACCGAGTTGTGGCGCGCCGCTTCGAAGTGGCCGACAATCACAGTGACCTCGCGGTGCTGACGGCCCAGTCCGTAAACCCTCGTCAGATCGCGTCACCAATTGTCGTCAAGAAGGCAACCTTGGAGCTACACAAGGTTGTTGGAGTGCTGTTCGACTTCAGCTCATTCAATCCTATCCAGCCGGGTGAGGTCTGCGACTGTGGCGGCGAGTCGGTGATCAGCCGTTACGCCACAGAGATCAGAGGTCTCGTGGAGGTAGTCGGCGATAGCGCCGAACCCATCGCACTCGACGGACAGATGCTGATGATCGGTGCTGCGGTCTCCGCCAGCGACGCCCTTGCGCAGCTTGATGGCCGCCCGGTCATCGCCAGCAATATTGCCGATGAGCGTTACTTCAAGCGTTTGCGTTGCGGCGAGGAAGGTGCTGTAATCCTTGAGAGCCTCGAGATCAGCGGGGACTTCTCTGCAGTGGTTCTAACACACAATACTGGCGCAGAGACCGACCTAAAGGAGGTCTGGCCCGTCCACGGAGTGCTTTTTGAGCGGCTGTAGAGGAAAAGCTTTGTTTGACCTGGCCTTAGTTCGTGCGGATCCTTCCGCGAAAATGCTCAGCTGCCTGTTAACTCGCCAAACCGGAACGCAAGATTGAATGGCAATAGTTCTTTGAGCACGTCGACGTAGGCTGCCATGTTTCATGGGCTCCCGCACGCGTCGGCTGAACCTCCGCTCTGCGGCTCGCCCCTAACTTCCGCTTATGGCGCCCAGCGGAACTCCAGTTCGAACAGCTTAGGCTCTGCTTCTGGGCTGAAGCAGAGGCATCCAAGTCAACATGCATGGTCCGGAATGCGTCCGAAAGAAGACGCTTAGTGTTGTATGATTGAGGTCCGCTTTCGGGATATAGGAGCCGTGATGGTCGTTGTAGTGATGCGAGAGGTGAACGGCTTGTCGATTGTCGCGCAGGGCACATCGATTATGGTTCGCTCAAATGTTTGGTGCGGGGGGAGCGATGAAGAAGCCTGCGAGGAAACGCTCTGTACGGAAAGCGGTGGGAGCTGATCTAATCGTTGGGGCGAACATCCGCCGGCGGCGCACGGATGCCGGACTGACGCTCTCCGCTCTGGCTGAGGCGATGGGGATCAGTCACCAGCAACTTCATAAGTATGAAAGCGGAACCAACCGCATATCTGCAGGAATGCTGTTCGAGTTTGCCCGGTTTTTCACGCTGCCGGTCGATGCTTTGTTTGAGGGCTACGCTGATACAGAGGTTGAGGACACTGCGATCCTGCGGACCCGGCGCAGGTGTCACGTCCTGATTGACCGGACGACTTCCCTGGCGACGCTTGAGACGATCGCCAAAATTCTCCGCGCGTTGTCGAGCAAGTAGCTGGCGGGGCATTGCCCCGTCGTTGGTCAGGTCTGCGTGCGTTTGCATATCTCTGTATAGCGTCCAACTAGGCAGGGCCGATGCGGTTAGTGGAAGATACGGCTTCGTTTTAGATGCTGGAGTCTACGCTTATGAATCCCGGGAAAATCTTGATTGGCCAGGTCGGCATTGTACTGATCGTCATTGTAATGACGAACTGGTACGCCACGCAGTGGGTGGCGGAAGCATTAGCTTACCAGGGGGCGCTTGGCGCGCCCTGGTTCAGTATTGGCGAGCAGCCGGTGTATGTGCCCTGGCGGCTTTTCCAGTGGTGGTACGCCTATGATTCTTATGCGCCGGAGCTCTTTGCGAAGGCGGGATTGATCGCGGCAAGCGGCGGCCTGTTTGGAATCCTCGTGGCTGTGATCGGCTCTGTGATCCGCAGCCAGGATGCAAAGTTCGTAACGACCTACGGGTCTGCCCGCTGGGCGACCCCGAAGGATGTGCGTCGGCACAAATTGTCTGGGAAGGACGGGGTTTTCCTCGGGCGGTATCGTGGCAGGTACCTGCGCCATGCCGGGCCGGAACACATCATGGCGTTCGCTCCGACGCGGTCGGGGAAGGGCGTCGGGCTGGTGGTGCCGACCCTGCTCTCCTGGACGGGAAGCGCAGTGATCCATGACATCAAGGGAGAAAACTGGACGCTCACCTCGGGATGGCGGTCGACCTTCTCAGACTGCGTCCGCTTTGATCCGACAAATCCCAAGAGCCCGCGGTTTAATCCGCTCCTGGAGGTGCGGCGCGGGGGAGAAGTCCGGGACGCACAGAACATTGCCGACATCCTGGTCGACCCGGAAGGCTCTCTGGAGCGGCGGAACCATTGGGAGAAGACGGGCCATGCCCTGCTGACCGGCGTGATCCTGCACGTGCTGTACGCGGAAGAAGACAAGACGCTGGCGGGCTGCGCCCGGTTCCTGTCTGATCCGGGGCGGACGTTTTCCGAGACCCTGCGGCTGATGATGTCGACACCGCATCTTGGGACTCATCCGCATCCGGTCGTCGCGCAGGCGGCACGGGAGCTGCAGAATAAGGCGGAGAATGAGCGCTCCGGCGTGCTCTCAACGGCGCTGAGCTTTCTGAGCCTCTACCGGGATCCGGTAGTGGCTGAGGTGACCTCCAAGAGTGACTGGAGGATCGAGGACCTTGTGGGCGGGGAAAGGCCTTTGTCGCTCTATCTCGCCTGTCCGCCCTCGGATGTCTCGCGCACCAAACCCCTCATGCGGCTTGTTCTCAACCAGATTGCGCGCCGGCTGACCGAGCAAGAGCCCGATCCCTCCCGACGGAAGCTGCTCCTGATGCTGGATGAGTTCCCGGCCCTGGGGCGGATCGATTTCTTCGAGACGGCACTTGCCTTCATGGCGGGGTATGGGGTCCGGGCGTTCCTGGTCGCCCAGTCCCTGAACCAGATCGAGAAGGCATATGGTCCCAACAACGCCATTCTGGACAATTGCCATGTCCGGGTGGCGTTTGCGACCAATGATGAGCGCACGGCCAAGCGGATTTCCGAAGCGCTCGGCACCAAAACTGAGCTGCGATCCCAGAAGAACTATACCGGACACCGGCTCGCGCCCTGGCTCTCGCACATGATGGTGTCCCGGCAGGAGACCCAGCGTGCCCTGATGACGCCGGGCGAGATCATGCAGCTGCCGGCCACGGATGAGATTGTCATGGTTTCCGGTGTCCCGCCGGTGCGGGCGAAGAAGCTGCGCTACTTCAAGGATGGCAACTTCACTCCGCGGGTTCTTCCCCCGGCATCCGCAGAACGCGTGGAAGAGGGACAGTCGGATCACTGGATCACTGTGGCTGCTGGCAGGGCGCTCTCTTGGCCTTCTGACAACGGAGGAGGGGGTGAAAGCAGCGGCGGTCTCATCCTGGAACCGGAACTGGATCCGCCGAAACGCTATCCCAATGTTGATGTTGCCGAAGTCGCGCCAGAACTCGATGACGAGGGGCCGGTCGAGGAAGATCCCCATATAAAGGCCGTTCGCCGGGCAGCCGGCCTGGATAAGGATGGTAGTGATTTCCTGCCGGATTTCTGACATGGGCAAGCCGCGACTGAACCTGCGCCTCCGGGCAGACTTGCATCGTAAGCTCGAAGCAGCCACGCGCCGCCCGGGCGTGACGAAAAACGCCCTCATCGAGAAGGCGCTGCAGGAGTATTTTGAGCCGCAGATCCGCCATGGGCTAGAAGAGAGGTTGTTCGCCAGGCTAGAGGCGTTTGAGGTCCGGCAGGGAGAAATCGAGCGGGATGTCGCACTGTTGCTGGAGACGCTTGGCCTGTTTGTTCTTTACTGGCTCACGCGTACCGATCCGATCCCGGAGGGAGAGCGCGAGATCGCACATGCCTTGGGGCAGAGGCGGTTTGACTATTTTATTCAGCAGGTTGCCCGGCGGTCCGTATCTGGGACCAGGCTTTCCGACCGCATCCTTGATCCGGAGGCTGAACATCTGTCGACACTTTGATTAGTGTACTCGATTATAGGCTGCGGCGGACGCGATGATCAGTTCGCTTCTGCCTGCAGCCGCTCGAGGCGTTCGTCGCAGAGCTCGCTCGCAACAGCGATCAACTGTTCGATCCGATCGGCCTGCCAGGTGAGTATTTCCTGTGTCGTTTCATATGAGGGTGAGTAGCGCGCTTCGACATAGGCGCGGCGCAGGAGCTCGAAATAGCGTTTGTAGGGCTTCTGCGGCGGCTCCCATACCTCGTCAAGTCGACCATCAATCGTGCGCGCGATGTTCCGGAGCTTTCCGAGATGGTGCGTGCCGGGTGCGTAGAGGGTCGTTGTCAGCAGGAACATGCGGTACGCGCTCTCGGCGGCTTGGTGGAGCTGGAAGGCGGCGATTTTGAGTTTTGGTTCTTTGCGATGGGTGTACTCGCGACCAATCTCCAGGAAAGTTTCGGAAGCATCCTTCCATTGCGTGTAAAACCCCGAGGCCAATTCTAGCGTTTTTGTCGGATCAGGTTTCGCGGGTTTGGCGAGGAGGTTCTTAGGGTTGCCGTTCTTATCGGGTTCAGCGTCTTCGAAGAGCAGGATGCCCTGCTGGATGATCTCCGAAAAGAAGTACTGACCGTCCTTGAGCTGACGGTTCACGTCCTGTAGGGTGTGGACGATGATGGAGACATCGCGTTTGACGAGCGGGTCGGTGTAGAGGCGGTCTTCGACCTCGCCCCAGAAGGCGCTCATTTCGGTCAGGGCTTCATGGCTGACGATGGCGAGCAGGTCGACATCGGAGGCACGTCCCGACCGGCTGTCTTCAAACCAGGTGCCTTTGGCGAAACTTCCAAACAGGACGAGCTTAAGGAGCCGGTAGCGTTTAGCGCGGGCCTTGCCGTCCGCCTTGATGCGGGTTTCCAGCTCCTCAAGGATGACCTCCTGTATGCGGGCAAATTCTGCCTGCCGGGCAGGGGGGAGATGATCGAGGGAGGTCTGCAACGGGGGAGGCCTTGCCGGTATGCTGGAGAGATGGGGTATTCTCGGGGATTGAAGCGGGCCTGTCTATTGCAGATTGAGGCTGGGGGGAGTGCTCCATGCCTTCGGCCGCTTGAGGGGCCGTGATGCCGCCCGTAGGGCGGCGCAGCCGGTTCAACGCGCATCCTTTGCCCTCTGGCGCTCGACCTCCCGCTGGAGCGCCTCATCCACGATGTCGGCGAGTTCCTGCAGGAAGGCATTGTCCTCGCCGGCCTGGGGAAGGTGATCGCCGGTACCGACTATCCGGATGATTTCCCGGCTGCGGAGCGTGTGCAGGGCGCAATAGATCACGGTGAACCTCCGGCTGCTCTTGCTGGTCTTGCGGGCTGTGGGGAAGGTAATCAGTGCCGGATACACCAAGCTGCGCGCGTTCCCAATATGTTCTTTTCGGGAATGTACAGGAATCCCTGCTGCCGAATAGGGCTGTGGTAATTACTAGCCTTCTCGGTCCAGATTCAAAAAGTACCGGGTGGATTTGTGTTCCTCGTCCCGGACGAGTGCACCTTTGGCGACCATGTCGGCAAAGTCGCGCGTCGCGGTTGCGCCTGGGGCGCCTGTTTGCGTTATGTAATTCTTCGCGCTGAGCCCGCCCTTGAAGCCGTCAATGCCTTTGGCGAGCATGTGCAGCAACGTTTGCTCCTGCCATGGGTTCGCTATCTTCTCTGTCACGAGTATCTCAGGGCATAGATCTGACGCAGAGCCTTTTTGTCTATCTTGCCGGTCGCTGTAAGGGGGACTGTGTCGAATACGACTTCGTCAGGAACCTGCCATTTGGCCACTTGCGCTGCGATATGCGCCAGGACATCAGCGGCCTCAACTGTTACGCCTTGATGCGGCTCCACGATGAGAAGGGGTCGCTCTTCCCATTTCGGATGCGCGATCCCGATGACGGCCGCGATCCTGACGCCCGGACAGGAGACCGCAACATTCTCGATATCGATCGAACTGATCCATTCGCCGCCTGACTTGATCACGTCCTTCTTGCGGTCTGTGATCCGCATGAAGCCATACTCATCAAGCGTGGCGATATCGCCGGTATCGAACCATCCGTCTGTGTCCGTGGCGTCAGCGGGAGCTCGGAAATATCGCTTGATGGTCCACGGGCCACGCACAAGCAGCGCTCCGGACGACACGCCGTCGCGCGGCGCGTCATTGCCATCCTCATCGACGATACGCAGTTCGATGCCGAACTGCAGGCGCCCCTGGCGTGTCCAGATGGCTTCGTCCATTGCCTCTTCTCCGAGTGCAGCAAGGGTCGGCGTCGGCGTTGCAATCACCCCGAGGGGGGTCGTCTCGGTCATGCCCCATATCTGCAAGACCTGAACACCGTATAGTTTCTTGAAACGCTCTGCCATGGCACGCGGCACGGCCGAACCTCCGATCACGACGCGCTGCAGCTTTCCGGGCATCTCGCCGCTGCTTTCGAGATGGGCGAGATACATCGTCCAGATCGTCGGGACACCTCCCGTGAACGTGACACCCTCCCTCGTGATCAGAGATTGCAGGCTGGCGCCGTCCATTTTTTCGCATGGAAACACCAGCTTGCACCCGTTCATCGGCGCTGCAAATGGGAGGCCCCACGCGGTCGCATGGAAGAGTGACGAGCATGGCATCACGACGTCAAAGGCATTGAACCCGAACGCGCTGTTGAGGCTCGATCCCATCGTGTGCAGCACGACAGCCCGGTGCGAATAAAGCACACCTTTTGGATCACCGGTTGTGCCAGATGTGTAGCACAAGAACGCGCCCGAACTCTCGTCCACAACCGGCCACGAGAACCCATCGCTCTGCGCTGCCAGCAAGTCTTCGTAGCAGAGCGCGTTGACCATGCCCGGCGTGTGGGCCAAGCGGTCGCTCATCATCACGAATTTCGTCACCGTTCGCATCTGCGGCGCGAGTCTCTCGACGAGAGGCAAAAAGGTCTTGTCGAAGAGCAGCACATCCGGTTCCGCATGGTTCAGGATGAATACGATCTGTTCATCGAACAGGCGTGGATTGACGGTGTTCAAAACTGCGCCGATGCCGGGCGCGGCATAAAACAGTTCAAAATGCCGATGCGTGTTCCAGGCCAGCGTCGCAACCCTGTCGGCTGGCTTCACGCCGAGCGCCCTCAAGGCTGATGCCGCGCGTTCTGCCCGCTTTAGTTCGAGAGCGTACGTAGAGCGCGCTTCCGGCTCGTCCACGAGCCGGGAAACGACTTCGACTGAGCCATGTGCATTGGCCGCATACTTCAGGATGTCAATGATCTGAAGTGGCGGGGACTGCATGAGGCCCGGCAGTCCAGTTGTGCGGCTTTCTTCTGTCACGTGCGTATAACCTGGGTGAATGGAGTTTCTGAACTTTTGCACAAGCGACCGCATCGTTGTCGAGTTACGCGTTAAAAAACTGCGGCAATCCCGAACGCCTCATCGCTTTGAGGCGACGGAAAAAAGGTACGGGTGCTCAGACTGCTTCTGTTCTGGCCTCTATAGAAATTTACTCGCTGGATACGGGTCTGTCATCGAGGGTGCCCGAGACACGGCACGCGCCTTGGCCAGACCTGCGATAAGCATTCTGCTGCACAAGTGGAGAGTAGATTTTCTCTTGGCTGATATTGTTGAACCTATTTATTGATTGGGACTCTGAAGAGTAGGCTTCCAAATTTGATATCAGTTCGAAGGAAGCGGGGCTTTGGCGTCTACTGCCTCCAGTGCTAGCTGTATAAATTCATAGTCCGACCATTTTCCGTGGTCTCCCCGCAAGGCTGCTGCCAAATCCAGCTCCGCAAGACGCACGATCGTTACGCCAAGCGAGGGGATGACGTAGAGCCTCTGATTGCCGGCTCCGGCTGCGACGACCATATCAGCGGGAAGGAGGTCAGCATAATCGTCTATATCGGTTGTCGCTGTAACAGCATCCTTCGACTGTGAAGGCCGAGGCAGCCACCAGGATAGTCCGTAGGCTGCATTCGCGGCACCACCCTCGAAGAGTGCTTCAAATGTGTCCGGATCTACAATCTGTGTGCCACCAATCTGACCGCCACTGCGCACAAATTCTCCGAACTTTGCCCAGTCGCGGGCCGACATGACAACTCCCTGAGGCATAAGGGGTTGTTTGTCCGGCCCATTGCGCCAGCTGTAATCTTCAATCCCGAGGGGCGCAAACAGGTGCTCTTCGAGGTATTCTTTGGGGCCTCCAGACTTACCATATGCTTGCAGTTTAAGTCGCATGACTTCACCGAAAATCTGGGAAGGGACAGGCCCATAAAGGAATTTCGAGCCAGGTGGAGCGGCGATGTCGCTCGCGACCGCTTTTCCGTAGCCGGGCGGACGCCCGACGCGGCTTTTGTGCCCGCTGGTCATCGAGAGGAGATGACGCAGGGTTATTTTCTCGCGCTGCGGGTCATCCTGCCATTCGGTGAGCGTGGCTGCTGCAGGCTCGTCGAGTGACAACAGGCCGTCCTTTGCTGCAATGGCGGCCATGATGCCAAGAAAGCTCTTTGTGCCCGACCATAATTCGTGAGGTTGATCCAGCGTTGGGCGAGGGCTGCTGCAAACTGGCTCTCCGTCTTTTAACACAAGGACAGCCAGGCCGCGGTCTGCGTCAGACATTGCAATCGCCCGTTGGCATGCATCCGATTTGCTGGCGGTCTCAGCGGGAAGAGCTTGAGCTGCACACGAAGTTGCTGAAAGAGCCAGCACAAGAGACAAGGTTCTAAGCACTTTTAAACGGTCCTTTATTAGATTATCGATAATTCTGCCTTTTGAAAGTGCTTTAGGCTAGACGAAATTTTGAAAAGTTGGAAAAACGGCGTGGCAGACCAGCCAGAAGAAATGCCCCAGGAAGCAGCAAAAGATGCGCTCACCCAGGACCGTGTCATCGCGGCCGCTTTGATTGACGATATTGTAGAATGGCGCATTCCGCCCGGCTCATGGATCCGGGAGCGGGAGATCGCCAAGCGTTTCGGGGTGTCGCATGCGCCGGTGCGTGAGGCGTTCCGGCAAGTTGCGAATATCGGTCTCGTGGAAGTCGTTCCCTGGCGCGGCGCCCGTGTCGCGGTGATCGACAAGCTGGCAACAATTGAAATTCTCGAGCTCTGGAAATCCCTGTTCGGCGTCGTCTGCCGGCTGGCTAGCCAACGGATGACTGACGGCGAAGCGGAACAGCTCGTGGCACGGGTCAAGGAATTTACCGCCGTCGCGCATGCGACGCGGAATACGTTTGAGCATCTCGCGGTCTCGAACCGTATCGGTAGCTATATTGCGCATTGTGCACGCGCGCCGCAGTCAAAGATATTGCTGGACCGTGTTGCGATTGTTGCCAAATGGCAGCACCGCGTCATCTCTCAAAAGTTCCTCGAAGACTTGCCCGTCGCACCAGCACTTAAGTCAGCCGAAATCTATGAACAGCTCTGCGCGGCTATTCAGGCCCGGCAGGCGGAGAAAGCTGACAAGCTCGCCCGGTCCTTGATTGGCAATCTGCAGGATTACTTCCAGGAAGCGCTTGCGGCCTATCTGGATGGGCAGGCTGCCCCGCCTCCGCATCGAAAAGTGCCCCGCCGGAAGTAGGCTGACGAATTCAGCCTTCCGAGTCCGTCGTTCATTCGGCGGGCCACTCCTGTTTCAAGTTTCGCATTCTTGTCCTCTCGCATCGATTTGTTCGACGAAGACCGGGGGCGCTTGACAGATGCTCTCAAATATTATCGATAATCTCACATTATCGATAATATGGCCAAAACGGGCCGAATGGGAGGAACATATGCTTCGCTTTATGCTTTTTGCTTCAACAGCCTTGACGGTAGCTGCCACCGGGATCGCGCCTTCTTCAGCGCAGGTGCCTGAAACTGCCGCGGCGCCAGCTGACGGTGCGGAACCGGCAGACGATGAAGTCCGGCTCGGCGAAGTTGTCGTCACGGCGCGCCGCCGGGAAGAGCGGCTATCCGAAGTTCCAACGGCTGCCTCGGTGATCGGGGGTGACGCGCTTGCCGAGCGTGGCGGCGCCCGTACCAGCGGCGAATTGCTGGCCGATCAGCCCAGCGTTCGTTTCAACAATCTGAATTCGTCAGTCACGTCAGAGTTGTCCATTCGCGCGTCTTCGACAGCGCGCGCGACAAACGGCGATCCCAGCGTCGGTCTCTACCGGAACGCCTCGTATATCGGCGGAGGCGGAATCGGCGGCCGTAACTTTGCTCTGATTGATTTTCTGGACATCGGCCGCGTTGAGATTTTGCGCGGCACGCAAGGAGCGCTCTATGGGCGTAACGCTGTTGGTGGCGCAGTGAACGTCGTTTCAGCCCAGCCAGAATTCGAAACGTCCGGCTACGTGCAAGCGCAGTATGGCGTCGAGAACGAAAACCTTCGCGGTGAGGGCGTCTTCAATACGGCGCTCAGCGATACTCTCGCAGTGCGCTTCAGCGGTTTTGCGGTGGGGCAGGAGTCCGGTTTCTTCTATAATCCTGTCAATGACGTCTATTTCGACAGGGAAGAAGGCCAAGGTCTGCGGGCGCAATTGCGCTATCGTTCGGGTCCGCTGGATTTGCTCTTCCTGGCAGAAACGCAAAAGCTCGAAACGCCGGCAATCCACTATCAGATCGAAATTCCTGCCGGAACGCCGGGCTTCCCCGGTGGTTACATCCAAGACCGCTTCAACTATCCCTGGAACACGCCGCCGTCGGCCGAACAGGATGTGGACTCCTACCAGATCGTCGCGAAGTACGATCTGGGCGGGGCGCAATTGAACGCTACCACGCTCTACCGCGAGCGGGTTTCTGCCTATGATCTCGACGCAGATGCCATTAATGCGCAGGAACGTGCCGACGCTATCGCGGCCGGAAACATTCTGGCTGTCGTGCCGCTCGACGTGAATTCCGCCGCCTTCGTGCGGGATACGACGACCTCCTTCAACCAGGATATCCACCTTGCCGGAGAGGCCATCGACGGTCGGCTTGACTGGCTTGCCGGTATTGATCTTCTTCTCCTGGAGAGTGACTACTCAGTAGAGAACGCACGGACCCCCACGACCCCCAATCCATCGACCGGCAGTATCTCGCCGGTCAATCTCGAGTACAATTCCTACGCCGTATACGGATCGCTTGGTTTTGATCTTACGGAGCGATTGAATCTCACGGGCGAGCTTCGCTTTACTCAGGATGACCGGTCTCTGAGATCTCGCCTGTTTGATCGGGGAACCGGCGCGCCGCTCGGCGGCGCGGCCCGGGTTATCGACGCGAGCATTGACCCGAGCAATCTCTCCTACAACGCAACCGCCGCTTACAAACTGACTTCAGACATCCTGACTTATGCAAAACTCGGCACCAGCTATCGCGCAGGCGGATTTAACACCAACCTCGGTGACCCAAGACAGCCCCGTCCGATCGACGCCGCCTTCGATGACGAAACCTCCGAGAGCTACGAAATCGGCCTCAAGGGCACGCTCGGAAGCCGGTCCTATTTCGCTATAGCCGCCTATATGACCGATCAACAAGACCTCATCGCCCAGACAGATAACGGCTGCGCACTGACAAATCCGGCATGTCCCGTTGCGGCGACATCTTTCCTAACGAACGCCGGAGATGCAGAAAGCCGCGGGATCGAAGGCGAGATTTCGTCTCTGTTCGATGTTGCCGGTGGCAAGCTCTACACGGGCTTCAGCCTTTCGTATCAGGAAGGTGAAGTCGTGAGTGGGCGCTTCGAAGGGCTCGACCTGGCGCAAGTGCCCGAATGGCTCGGGTCTGCAACGTTCGACTATCGCCGACCAATTGGTGATGACGCGGAAGCTTTTGCAAACCTCGTCTACACGGCGCAGACCGGCGGTGTGCAGGAGTTGTCTGCTACGACGGTGCCGCTCGACGATTTCGGACTTCTGAACCTTCGCCTCGGGGCGCGTTTTGGCAAGGTCAGCGTGACGGCGTTCGCCCGGAACCTGACTGATGAGCTTTACTTCGTCGCCCGCGCGCCGACCATCAATCGTTACAACCAACCCCGCCTGACAGGGGTCGAGCTACGCTACGACTTCTGATCTGGAAACGAAGTTCCTCCCGGAACTATCTGCGCCTGCCGAACTCCCGGCAGGCGCATTTTTTGCTCTAGCCGATAGCGCGATGAACCATCCGGAGGAAAGCCGATCCGGTGGCTGCCAGTTCAATCAAGTCGACCTTGTCAGGCGTGTCCTGGTCCGTGTGATGGAAGCGCCCGGCTCCAAATGCGCCGAATGCGGAGGCGTAGCCGACGGCGAGGATCTCACTTAGCTCGCCGGCTGCGTCTTCTGCCGACATTGCGTAAGCCGCTTCGAGTCCGGGGCGGCCGTTGAAGATCTCGCGCGCCAATGTGTCGAGGCCTTTTGTTGCGCCGAGATAGCGCTGCGGGTCGGGCGAGGGGATCGGCAGAAGGCTCGTGCCAAGATCATGGAAATCAACGGCAGAGAGGTTCGCACCAAGATGAACCCAGAGCGCTGTCTCGGCAGGCTCAGGCGCGGCGCTTTCGAGAAACTTGTGTGCTCCCAGGTTTTCATACTCGTGACCTGACGTCGCCACCAAATGCATGTCTGCATCCGGAAGCGACGCGGCGAGCGTTCGTGCGAGCATCAGGAAAATCGCGATTCCCGGGCCTCTCTCGGAGGCGCAGATTCCCCAGCCGGATTTCGGCGTGCTGACGACGATCCGCGGGCCGGAGCCTTTGCGGCGGGCGATCAAATTGTCGGCCAGCCTCGTGGGGCGCGCTGGCGCGATTGAAAGGTGGGCAGTTTGTCCTTGCGCAGCTACCCGAAGGGCCGCCGAGTTGGCTGGAGAAATCGTCAGCATGGGGACGAGATCGATATCGGCAGGCGCATTCAACCGGATCGCAAGCCGGGTAGGGCCGTGGGTGATAGCGACAATGCCTGCCGATTGCGCTTCGCGGGCGGCCTTCAGCACACGCTGCCACTCCGGTGACATCAGGCTGGAATGCCGGCCGAAGCGCGCGTGATAAACCACCAGCTTGCCGCCCAGTTCCGGCGGAGGCAGGTCGGCGTGCCAGTGGACGAGTTCTGCCCGTGTTTCGATGGCCTTTCCCGGCGCCTGGATTGGTCCGGAAAGCGACGTGCCATCAGACAACGTCACCGAGCCGGTTTCGCCATCGCAGGATGGCACCTCGAACGTTTGCCGGCGCGTTTCGTATCCCGCGCCGAGCAATTCTCGGTCCAGCCAATCCGTTGTTGCAAGGTCACCGGCGCTACCAGAGAAGTGCGCACCAAAGCCCGCATAAGTGACGATGGTGCTCGCGAGTGCGCCATGAGTGCTTTCCTCGTATTCCATGGAACTCGTTTCCGTGACAGGCAAATTTGCGCAGGCGCCTAGCGCCGCAGCGGCGGGCAATAGCAAGGCGTGTCTTCGACTGATCATGCGAACGTCTTCCTCTTCAGAGCGGTGAACAAGGGGGGCCGCTAATGCGGCAGGTCGTCATATCTAGAGAGAATAAGGTCCAGTATTGGTTGCCGGAAACCAGCGACAATTCGTGTTTCAGGGGCAAAAAGCGCAACTTCATCGCGTTGAGGATCGTACCCGCCCCAGCCGGGAACCAATGCGCATTGAGGCTGGCGCGTCTTCGCGAACGATGCCCAGCATGCTGATAGCCCATCAGCGAACACTCGGTCCGAAGGTGTGAGTTCACCGACGACGCTCTCGTAGTATTCAGTCGTATCGAATACGTAAGTGATCTCTGATCCATGTGCCGCGCCATCGGACTTTTCGCGTCGGCGTTCGGCGACATAGTCAAAATGATAAAGGAAGCTCGGCGCGCCGTCGCTGGTCTCAGTTGCGAGCCATCGGGCTGGAGCGACAAACCAGATGTCTCCCAAAGCCTGACGTGCAAACTCAGGATCGGTTGCCGGAAGACCGTAAACAGTCTCTGCTTCGGTCAACTGATCACCGAAATACGCGGTCGCAATTTCAGGTCTCAGGCCCATCGCCAAAAGGACACTTGCTTCATTGCTGTTTGCCCCGATCATCAAAGGCACATCGAGTTCTTCGCCGTCTGCGAAAACCCTATACGGGGGAGCGCGCAGAAGCCGCCCATCGATGAACGGATTAACTGAGCCGCCGCTGCGCACGCCAGCGACTGTTACCCAATCATCAGCGCTTGTTGCTCGTAGGTCGCGAGCAGTCGCGTCCGCGCCAAGGCCCACGGCGTTTGCGGCGGCGAGACCAAGCGCTTCCTGCTCTGTGAGGGATCTCGGCGGAAGTAGATTTACGCCAGACTGAACGATAGCGGCCGAAAACAAACCCGAAGCTTCAGGCATCGACAACAAGGTCATTGTGCTCACCGCACCGGCCGACTCTCCGAACACGGTGACCCTTGCCGGATCCCCCCCGAAAGAAGCGATGTTTGTCTGAACCCAGCGCAAAGCGGCCAGTTGATCCATCAGTCCGAAATTGCCGAGCGGGGCGTCCGCTTCGGCTTCGGCGGTAAGCGCCGGATGGGCGAAGTAACCCAGCGCGCCAAGCCGATAGTTGATTGTGACAACAATAACGCCCTGCCTGGCCAGTTGTGTTCCGTCAAAGATTGGGAACGTGCCCGAACCTATCACATGAGCACCGCCATGAATCCAAACCATGACAGGCAGATCGGCTGCCCCTTTCGGGCGCCAGATGTTGAGGTGCAGGCAGTCTTCTGACTGGAAGTTGGCGACCCCGCCAGCCACCACCGCAAGCCGGACGGGTTGCGGGCAGGCCGGTCCCATTTGGGTGCCATCCCTGACACCGCTCCAGCTGGCGGCATCAGCGGGCGGGCGCCAACGCCGCTCGCCGGTCGGAGCGGCGGCGTAAGGTATATTTAGATAGGCTTCAATCTCGCCATCGGTCTTTCCGGAGATCATGCCTTTAGTAATGTGAACAATAAGGCCTTCTGCCGGCCTTTCAGTGATCAAGGCGCACGCTTGCATGACAGCAAGCAGGGCAATCTGGACAATCAGCCAACTTTTAGTCATTCGCACCCCCTCAAAGCCAATCGCCATAACTTGAATACCTCTGTCGCCCGATCAGCGGTTTCGTGCTTCAATCGAAAGCGAATGAGGGCTGAAATTATCGATAATATCCCACAAGGTCAAATGGAGATCCAGTTCCTGCGAGGGGTGGAGGACTGGTCAGGATCTCGCGAGCTAGAATAGTCATGCTTTCGCAGGCGTGACGCCGATAGCGGCTAGGCGCCGGTGCAAAGCAAAAGGCGGTGACCCAAAAATGAGCGGCCACCGCCTTGTCTGAAAAAGTCTTCTTTGTAAGGCGTGTTTTTGGAGCGGCTGTCCACCAATCTGAATCGGAGTGCAGCTTATGCCCCTTTCAGCGACTTATAACCCTTCAGTCCGCCGGCGATAAATTTGGCGTTGACGTATCCCATCTCTCTCAGCGTGTTGGCGGACAGAGCGCCGCGGTTGTAGGCGTTGCAGTAGCACAAGATGACAGCATCACGGTCGGGGATGGCAGCTTCGACGTTCATTTCGAGCTTTCCACGGCTCACATGGAGCGAGCCGGGAATGTGGCCGGCATCGTGCTCTTCCTTGTCGCGGATATCCAGAACGATCGCGCCTTCCTGTTGCAAGCGATCGACGTCGCTTGGCGCGACTTCTTCAACTTTGGCCCGCGCGGCGTCGGCCAAGGCTTGAAACTTTTCTGAGTAGTTCATGGATGTCTGACTTTCCTGATGGAGCAATGGACGGTGAGGGACGCGACCACGCGCGACGAAACTTTGACAGCGGGGACTCGGTTTCTTCGAGTGTTACTTTCGAACTTATTGTTTAGCGCAATGGTCGAGCCACTGATGCATCTGCTCTCGTTCGGGCGACCGGTGAGATTCTGGTGGAGCTGCGTAACTTGGTTACTTTTACTGTCGCTCAACTTTTAGTCATGTGAGAACGGATGTGTTGCTTCTTCGACTTGCCTTGTTTTTCTTGGCCCTGATCATGCCCGGCATAATCGGACCCGCCAGTGCAGAAACCAGTCGTCTCGCCTAGAAACGCTGGCATATACCCATTGACATGACCCCTAGCTGGGGCAGGGGAATCGCATGTGAGGATCTGCATTTGATCTTGAAGGGGATTCTCTTGCTCGTGGGCAGAGGAGAGCAGTCATGGAGAGACCTTCGGTATTATTGACGTCGTTGGAAGACCCTCGGGGTTCGAACGTGGTCCATCGGCCTGGAGATATTATCCTGATTGCGGTGGCATCGGCGCTTGGCGGCGGGGCGACGTGTGTTGCTATTGCGCAGTTTGCTTCGGCTTTTGCCGACAGTCTCGACGGGGTGGTTGCGATTGATGGTAAGGCGCTGCGCCGGGCCCATGTGACCGGGATGGCGACGGCGCCGCCGCTGATGGTCACGGCCTGGGCGGCGAACGCACGCCTGGCGCTGGCCGGTGTGATGCCGGACCTGGCCAAGGGGGAGAATGAGGTCACAGCGGCGCTTGCCGTGCTCGACCTTCTGGACCTGAAGGGCACGGTCGTCACCGCCGACGCGCTGCACACCCATCGCCGGATGGCGGCGAAGATCCTGGAGCGCGGCGGAGACTATGCCCTGTGCCTGAAAGGCAATCAGATGAAGATTAAGCGGGATGCTGAAGCGGTCCTGGCCGGCGCGCAGAAAGACGCCACCGCTCGCTCGAGCGGCCGTGCGCATGGCCGGCGCGAAGCCCGCAGCATCCGCATCGCTGATGCACCGGGTTTTGCTGAAAAGCATGACTTTCCGGGCGTTGCCGCGATCGCCGAAGTGACGACACAGCGCGGCAACGCCAAACCCAAAACACGCCTCTTCCTGTTCTCACGCCGGATGAAAGCCGCTGATGCCCTGGCCGTCGTACGCGCTCACTGGACCATCGAAAACAATCTTCACTGGAGCCTCGATGTCGTGTTCAGGGAAGACGATCTGCGCGCCCGCAAAGACAACGCACCGGCCAACCTCGCCCTCATCAACCGCGCAGCCCTCAACATCATAAACGCCATCGACGATCCCAAAACTTCAAAACGACGAAGGCTCATGCGATGTGCGTGGGAAGACGAATATCTTGAGAAAGCCACAGCCCACATGCGATAGCCCTGCTAGCTGGGGGGGCACGCCAGCCGATCGCGGATGAATTTCCCCTTGGCAAATGTTTAGCCCAATCTGAAGAAGCTTCGCCGCCAACTTCTGTGCTTGTCGGCGCCTGTACCCCAACATATAGTATGGGTCCGAACCTGGACTACTGGAGAAACTGATGACGATGCCAAAGCCCGTCGATCCGGTCCCTGCGGCAACCATGCTCCTACTTCGCGACGCGCCGGAGTTTCAGGTCCTGATGGTCAAACGCCATCACCAGATCGATTTTGCCTCCGGCGCGCTGGTATTTCCCGGAGGAAAGCCTTCGGCCGGGGATGAAGCTCTCGAATGGGCTAATCATTGCGAGGGCTGGAGCACTTTCGACGATACGCAGCGCACTTTGCGGATTGCCGCGATCCGCGAAGCGTACGAGGAAGCCGGCATCCTGCTAGGCGAT
>Ga0116152_10000424_pt1 | contig 34132 bp, 30 predicted proteins | sample AD_UKC119_MetaG_FD_89894 | JGI IMG/M metagenome (GOLD analysis project Ga0116152, IMG submission 89894) | Active sludge microbial communities of municipal wastewater-treating anaerobic digesters from Hong Kong - AD_UKC119_MetaG | ecosystem: Engineered > Bioreactor > Anaerobic > Digestate... | reverse complement strand
GTGTAAAGTTTTTGCAATTTGTGTGACTGACTCTCGGGATTATGACACCACTTACACCGCAAAGGACATCCTTTAAAATAAATGGCAATCCGAATTCCCGGGCCATCATTGATAGCATAACGTTTTATATCGAAAATGAGTGGAACCATTGTTTTGTAACTGTTAGATATTTAGACACAAGAATCAGGACTTTATTTAGTCTTGAATCTTGTGTCTCACAATCTTTTTATCTTGTTTAAAGTACTTCGTTTTGTGTGCGATCAATAATTTCCTGCTGCAGATCGGTATTCATATCATTAAAATAATCGCTGTAACCCGCCATTCGAACCAACAGGTCCCGGTAATCTTCGGGGCAAGCTTGCGCTGCCAGCAGCGTTGCCGTATCCACCACGTTGAACTGAATATGATGTCCTCCCAACGAGAAATAACTACGAATAAGATGCCCCAGTTTTTCCATGTCTTTTTCGCGTTTTAGCAAGCTTGGAACAAAACGCAGATTGAGTAAAGTTCCTCCTGATTTTGTCTGATCAAGTTTACCCAGCGAACGAATAACATTGGTTGGTCCGTGTGTATCGCAACCGTGTGAAGGCGAAGTTCCATCGGAAATTGACTTTCCTGAAAAACGTCCGTTTGGCGAAGCTCCCAACACCAGACCGAAATAAACATGACATGTTGTTGAAAGCATATTCAGGTGGAAAACTTCTCCTTTTGTATTGGGCTTGCCTTCAATGGCTCCCAGCAGATCGTTGTATACCTGCGATGCGATAGAATCGGCATATTCGTCATCGTTTCCAAAAAACGGCGTCCGGTTCAAAATCCGTTGACGCAGTGCTTCTTCTCCATCATAATTCTTTGCAATTGCATTCAGCAAAGTATCCATATTAAAAGTCTTGTCTTCGAATACATGTTTTTTCAGAACAGAAAGACTGTCAGTTACCGTGCCTAAACCTGTACACTGAATATAGTTGGTGTTATAACGAGGTCCGCCGTTGTAGTAATCCTTTCCTTTTGTGATACAGTTTTCGATTACAACGGAAAGGAAAGGCGCGGGGGCATATTTCGCAAACATCTGATCGATGTAATTGCTCACGCGAATTTTCTGATCGACAACAAAGTTGAGTTGCTTAAGGAAAGCATCATAAAGTTCCTCGTAGCTTTTGAAATTTCGCGGATCTCCGGTTTCAATCCCAGCCACTTTGCCGGTCAACGGGTCGATTCCATTGTTCAGTGTAATTTCAAGAATTTTCGGAACGTTCAGATAACCTGTCAGTATATAAGCTTCTTTTCCGAAAGCGCCAACTTCGATACAACCACTACAACCTCCTTCGCGTGCATCCTGCAATGTTTTTCCCTGGTTTACCAACTCCTGAATATACACATCGGGATTAAAAACCGACGGGTAACCATGTCCCTGCCGGATGAGTTTTACAGCAGCATTCAGGAATTTATCGGGAGTGACCTTGCTGATGTGCACTGAGTTCCCGGGTTGCAGAATATGTAATTCTTCAATTACTTCCAACATCAGATACGACAACTCACTTACACCATCAGTGCCGTCAGGTCTTACACCGCCAATGTTGATGTTGGTAAAATCGTTAAATGTCCCGCTTTCGCGCGCAGTGATCCCCACTTTAGGCGGCGCCGGGTGATTGTTCACTTTTATCCAGAAACAGCTGATTAGTTCTTTGGCTTCATCGCGTGTAAGCTTTCCTTCTGCCATTTCCTTTTCATAAAAGGGTTGTAAATGCTGATCGAAATGCCCGGGATTCATGGCATCCCATCCATTTAATTCAGTTACCGTTCCCAGGTGAACAAACCAATACATTTGAATGGCCTCCCAAACGTTTCGTGGCGCGTGTGCCGGAATCCAACGACAAACTTCAGCAATTTTCTCCAATTCCTTTTTTCGTTGAGGATTACTTTCTTTGGCTGCCTTTTCTTCAGCCAAATCAGCGTGACGTTCAGCAAAAACAATGACTGCATCACACGAAATATCCATAGCTTTTAGTTCTTCCAACTTCCCGGTAGCTTCCACATCATTCAGAAAGTCGAGCCGTTGAATATGATCATTGATTTCCTTTTTGTAATCGAGCATTCCTTTCCGGTAAATCGTCCCGTCGAGCGCAGTGTGACCGGGCGCGCGTTGTTCCATAAATTCGGTAAAAACTCCTGCTTCGTATGCCCTTTTCCATTCATTTGGAACATGATTAAAAATCCGTTCGCGCATGGTGCGTCCCCGCCAGTAAGGAATAACTTCCTGCTCGTAAATATCTATGTCGTCCTGCGAAATAATATAACGTTGCTGATCACGTGTGTTTAGTACGTGAAAATCTTCTACACTATGACAGGTTAATTCAGGAAAAGTCGGGACTGATTTCGGAAAAGGCCCGCGTTCTCCCACAATTAATTCGTCTTCACCAATATAGATGGTTTTGTATTTACAAATCTCAAGAAAATTTAGTGCCCGCATTACCGGCTCCGAATACTTTCCGTAATTTTCTTTATAAAAGCGCGTGGTAATTAGCGCCCTTTCGATGGATAAAGATTCCGGTGTTTCAACACTTAGTTTTCGCAAGCGCTTAATGCGGGAATTCATCCCAGGAGACGATTTGCCAGATTTTTTTTGATAAAAATTGCCTTCAGATCCCGCCAGACGCTCGGGCAGCTTTTGGATTTTTATGCTTGTCAACGACATATTGCCAATAGAATAATTAGTGAAAAAATGACTCGATGTTGGGGATTTTGCGAGAAGAACTTATAAATACAATATCCAGCATTCAAACAAACACCGGTAAGTGATCAAAAGATTTGATATATGCCTTTTGTCCTTCATCTTTAATACAGTTAATGTGATATAAAAGTATTGATTTGCTCTGATATTCTTACTCCTGCAAGTGGAATTTCTTTTAATTTGTCGCCTCCAATACAAAAAAGCACAAATAGATAAAATGATTTTAAGATGACAGTACGAATCTGAATTTTAACACAGAAATAGCTGTATTCGGTACAGAAATGAAGAAAGGGCAGTTCAACAACTGCCCTTTTACTAATGTTAACCCCCAAACACACATCGTGCAGAATGCACGATGCTACAAATGAACGAAAAAGTTCAGAGTTATCAAAGATTTGGTGATAATAATTTTCATTTTTCAAAGCTTTATTGTGTCTTAACCACAATTTACTTATCACATCTGCAATATGATTTGAATAAATACTTTTGTCTTAAAATATCAATATGCAAAGGTTGGACTAACAATATATATATTTTGAAATGAAACCGGCCTCTAATTTGTACTAATTGTCGTCAGGCACAACAATTCGTGACAAATTAATTGCTTAATCAAAGATTCACAAAAAATTAATGGCCATTTTTGATGAAAACATAGAACACATGTAATAAAAAAGCCTAAGTATGTAGTTACCCAGGCTTCTAATTTGTAGTCCCGACGGGAATCGAACCCATATCTACAGTTTAGGAAACTGCTATTCTATCCGTTGAACTACGAGACCAAATCAGGCGCAAAAATATACAAAAAGCTTATTCCCGGCAAATTCGTTAGTAAGTTTCAGTTTAAACTTCCATCCTTTCTGTTTCTCTTACTTTCAACGGATTGTTTATCTTTGCGCTTCATAAAACATCGGATAATGTTAGACAAAATCAAGGCATTACAGGAAGAGATTGATAAAGTAATAGCTTCCAGCAAAGAAGAAGTTGAGGAGTTACGTATAAAATACATTAGCAAGAAAGGGCAGATAAGCCAGTTATTTAACGACTTTAAAAATGTTCCACCTGAGCAAAAAAAGGAAGTTGGGCAGGCAATTAATACTTTAAAAGAGTTCGCTCTTGAAAAAATTAATTCACTGAAAGAAGGATTCGAAAACAATGGCAATGAGAAAGGTCGCCAGGATCTGACTATGCCTGGTGAAGCCATGAAACTGGGTACTCGTCATCCTCTTTCATTGGTAAAGAACGAAATCATTGGCATTTTTGCTCGTCTTGGTTTTACGGTTGCTGAAGGTCCCGAAATTGAAGATGACTGGCATGTATTTTCAGCTCTGAATTTTCCACCTGAACATCCGGCACGCGATATGCAGGATACATTTTTTATTGAAAAAGATCCGGATGTTTTATTACGTACACACACATCAAGTGTTCAAATTCGCGTGATGGAAAGAACTCAACCACCAATCAGAGCTATTTTTCCGGGCCGAGTGTTTCGTAATGAAGCCATTTCAGCACGTTCGCATTGTATCTTCCACCAAATTGAAGGTTTATATGTGGATGAAAACGTGTCTTTTGCCGACTTGAAACAAACTCTACTACAGTTTGCTAAAGAATTATTTGGAGAAGACACTAAAATAAGGCTACGTCCTTCTTACTTCCCGTTTACCGAACCTAGCGCCGAAATGGATGTAAGTTGCTCAATTTGCGGAGGAGAGGGTTGTAATGTTTGTAAATACACCGGTTGGCTTGAAATTCTGGGGTGTGGAATGGTTGACCCGAATGTTCTGGAACTATGTAATATTGATAGCAGAAAATACACCGGTTTTGCATTCGGAATGGGAATTGAGCGAATTACTATGTTACGTTACGGCATTAAAGACATTCGCCATTTCTTTGAAAATGACGTGCGTTTTTTAAAGCAATTTGAATCAGCAATATAAAAGAAAGAATCGTATAGATATATATAAAAAAGGAGTTTTTTGAGGCTCTTTTATACATCCAAGAAATTAGGTTTAAGGATGTGTTTTGACAATAAATTTCCGACCGTTTCGTTATATATTTTATAACTATCACGTTAACACCCACTTAACAAACAGTACCCTTAACTTGCGTAATTTGGCTCGTTTCATAAACTTGCCGTATATTTGCAGCATACTTTTTTGTCTTTTATTGAGACATGAACATGAAAACAGAAAACGATTCCATGTGAAACACTTGTTATGAAACAAGAAATATGGAAGAATAAATAGAAATAAATGGAGACACAAACAAATCAGAATCAGATCGTTATTACAACCGATCGTGAAAATGAAAAAAAAATGTTACCTACACACATGTTGGTCACCTTGGTGGCAGGAGCCATTGCTGGTATTGCCGGAATTTTTATCCTGTTTTGGGGTATTGAAAAGCTATTTGGAATTTAAAGATGTTCTAATAACAACTAAAAAGCTCGCCGGTTGGCGAGCTTTTTTTATGCTTTCAAGATTGAAGTATTTCCTCTATTTTTTTCAGTTCTTCATCAAAAAACGACAGTTTTTGCAAAGTTTCAACATTATCTTCCACCTGTTTCACAGAACTGGCGCCAATCAACACCGAAGTAATTCGCTTATCTTTTAAAACCCAGGCCAGTGCCATTTGAGCTAAAGATTGGCCTCGCATTTTTGCAATTTCATTTAAGCGTACTATTTTATTATGGGCTGAATCAACGTGTTCCTTTTTCAAAAATACTTCCCGGGTTGCTCTCGAACCCTCAGGTATTCCTTTCAGATATCTATCAGTGAGTAAACCCTGTGCCAGAGGAGAAAAAGGGATACATCCAATTCCTTCCTGCTCAAGTACATCCAACAATCCGTCTTCAACCCAGCGTTCAAACATGGAGTACTTTGGTTGGTGAATTAAGCACGGTGTACCCAGCTCTTTTAAAATCTTTGCTGCTTCGCTTGCCATATCTGCCGGATAATTGGAAATGCCAACATACAAGGCTTTTCCTGACCGCACTGCCTGATCAAGAGCCATCATAGTTTCTTCTAGCGGTGTATCAGGATCAGGACGATGTGAATAAAAAATATCCACATAATCAAGTCCCATTCTTGTCAAACTTTGATCGAGGCTGGACAGTAAATATTTCCGGCTTCCCCACTCCCCGTAAGGACCAGGCCACATCAGGTAACCAGCTTTGGAAGAAATAATCAATTCATCTCGATAAGCCTTGAAATCCTGTTTCAGAATTTTGCCAAAATTTTCTTCGGCAGATCCCGGAGGCGGCCCGTAATTATTGGCCAAATCAAAATGCGTGATCCCAAGATCGAAAGCACGGTGTAACATGGCACGCCCGTTTTCAAGCATGTCTATTCCACCGAAATTGTGCCATAACCCAAGCGAAACAGCAGGCAGTTTAAGGCCCCATTTTCCACAACGATTGTATTTCATCGTATCGTAACGATGTTCATCAGCTAAATATGTCATATCATTTGTTTGTTTGTGCTTTAAAGTTAACGATTTTGAATCTTTATTAAAGTCTTAGCTAAAGATCTTGCCCTACACGAAACAAAATATTTCATTCCTTTTGAGCAATTTAATTAATTTTGATCTCATAATATTCAATCATGGAACAATACAGCACTCGTCAGAATAAAGTCGCACGCCTGATCCATCGCGAAATGGCCGATCTTCTGCTACGTTTAAATAAAGAACGTTTTCACGGAAAACTAATAAGTGTAACCGTCGTTCGTGTTACTAAAGACATGGGAATTGCCAGGGTTTATCTAAGCATTTTTCCATCCGAATTTTCTAAAGAAATTCTGGAAGAAATACGTCTTGGCAGTAAACAATTAAGAGGTGAGTTGGGAAGAAAACTGGCCAAAAGCCTTCGAATAATTCCGGAACTCGAGTTTTTCGTTGACGACAGTCTCGATTATATTGAAAATATTGACAAATTGCTGGACCACTGATCTTTCTGAACTGAAACTCAAATCCATTGAATTTATCTTTTTACATCGCCAAAAGATACCTGATTTCCAAAAAGAAACAGAACATCATTAATATCATTTCAGGGATATCTCTCGCCGGAATTGTTGTGGGTACCATGGCAATCATTATTATTGTTTCTGTGATGAATGGATTTATTCAGCTCATCGGAATGTTTTATAGCGATTTCGATCCTGATTTACGAATTACTTCAGCGGAAGGAAAAATGTTCGATCCTTCTGTTGTAAACACGAATAAAATCAAAAACTTGCCGGGTATTGTTCAGTATGCCGAAGTAGTGGAAGAAGTGGCCATGCTCGAATATGGAAAGCAACAATACTATGCTACAGTAAAAGGCGTTCCTGATAATTACCCGGAATACACTCACATAAATAAATTACTGATCGACGGCGAATATTATCTTGAGAAGGATGGTATTAACTATGCCATAGTTGGTCGCGGAGTAGCCAATAATCTAGGCGTCGGTATTTCTTTTCTTGATCCAATTAACATTTATGTTCCGAAAAAAGGACGTCAATTTTCGTTAAACGCATCACGCGTAATTAATCATGATTATGTTTTTCCTTCAGCGATTTTTGCAGTGTTGGAAGATGTTGACTCAAAATACATTATAGTATCCAAACAATTTGCTTCTGAATTATTTGAATCGGGAAACCTAATTTCAGCTATCGAATTAGATTTGGATGACCAGGTTAATATCTACAAAATTCAGAAAGAATTGGACGAAATATTGGGGCCATCGTTTCATGTGAAAAACAAGGAACAACAGCACGATCTCATTTTTAAAACCATGAAATCGGAAAAATGGGCCGTGTATTTTATTCTAATTTTCATTTTACTTCTGGCTTCCGGAAACATGATCGGTAACCTGACCATGCTGTATATTGATAAGAAAGAAGATATTTCAATTTTGAGAAGCATGGGAATGACAAGTGAAAAAATCAACCGAATCTTTCTTTTCGAAGGTTGGTTAATCTCATTTGTTGGCGGAGTAATCGGAACTATCTTAGGGGTACTGCTATGCTGGCTTCAAATCCATTTCGAGTTAATCAAACTTCCGGGGGCAAACGGATCTTTTGTCATCTCAGCTTACCCGGTTCAGGTTCAGGTTACAGACATTTTACTGGCATTCGTTGCTGTTTTATCAATCGGGTTTTTGGCATCATGGTACCCAGTTAAATTTATGTCAACGCAAAATCCTACCACCTCAAATATCGATTAACTGACTTTCATTAGAATTTCAGCATTTTATTTGTTTTAACTTGCAGAAACAGATTGTATACCTTTAATAACATATTTTATACTGATATTCAATCTGTTAAATAATATTGCTTAAAAATTAAAAAATCAGGATGAAAGCGATTGTTAAAGCTAAACCGGAAAAAGGGTTGTGGATGGAAGAGGTTCCAATCCCAAAACCCGGGCCCAATGATATTCTCTTAAAAGTTAAAAAGTCAGCCATTTGTGGCACCGACTTGCACATTTACAAATGGGACGAATGGGCGCAACAAACCATTAAAACTCCTCTTATTATTGGTCACGAATACATGGGAACTGTTGTTGAGGTTGGTTCAGAAGTTGACCGGGTAAAAGTAGGCGAGCGTGTAACAGTGGAAGGACACATTTCGTGCGGGTTTTGCAGAAACTGCCGGCGCGGAAGACAACACATTTGCGACCATACTATTGGAATTGGTGTAAATCGCGACGGAGGATTTGCCGATTATATTGCTGTTCCTGCGAAAAATGTGCTTCATGTAGACGATCGAATATCGGATGAAATGATGGCAATTATGGATCCTTTTGGTAACGCAACACATACTGCACTTTCCTTTCCTCTTCTGGGAGAAGATGTCTTAATTACTGGTATCGGAGGACCTATTGGAGCAATGGCTGCTGCCATTTGTAGATTTGCAGGAGCACGTAATGTTATCGGAACCGATTTAAGTAAATATCGTCGAGATCTTGCACGGAAAATGGGTGCCACCAGGGTTATTGATCCTACTAAAGAAAGTATTGAAGAAGCCATGCATGTTCATAATATGGTAAGTGGTTTCGATATTGGCCTTGAATGCTCAGGTTCTCCTGTTGCTTTCAACGACATGGTAAATCACATGTACAACGGAGGAAAAATCAGTTTACTTGGTTTATTGCCGGAGAGCACAAAAATAAACTGGAGCAGGCTTATTTTCAAAGGGTTAACGTTAAAAGGAATTTATGGCCGCGAAATGTACGAAACCTGGTATCAAATGGAAATGATGTTGACTTCCGGACTGGACATTACCCCAATTATTACACACAGATTTAAGGCAGAAGAGTTCCAAAAAGCATTTGATATTATGGAAACAGGTGAGTGTGGAAAGATCATTCTAGACTGGGAATAAAAAAGTTTCACGTGAAAAATAGTAGGGGTTTCAATTAACATTGAGACCCTTTTTTTGTTTCGAAATTATGAATGACTAATTTGCATTACCTTTGTGAAAAAGAACGAATTTGAAAGAAGGACTGGTCATAAAATCTACCGGAAGCTGGTACACTGTTGAAGACGAAAATGGTGAAACTTTTGAATGTAAGATCAAAGGAAAATTTCGAATTAAAGAGATTAAAAATACTAATCCGGTTGCTGTAGGAGATCGTGTGGGATTCACCATACAACAAGTTTCGGCAGATGAAAAAGATGGAAAAATTGGCCTGATTACTTCTATTACGGAGCGTAAAAACTATATCATCCGTCGTTCAATAAATCTGTCGAAACAAGCACATATTATTGCTGCTAATATTGATCAGGCCGTGTTGGTCGTAACCATGAATTTCCCTGTAACCACAACAACTTTTATCGATCGGTACCTGGCTTCTGCCGAAGCATACAGAATTCCTGTTTTAATTGTTTTTAATAAAGTTGACCGTTACGATACTGCACAGAAGCAGAAAATGAACCAATTGAAGGATTTGTACGAAAAAATTGGCTATAAATGCATGATTACTTCCGCTAAAAGTGGCGTCGGATTGCAAGAGCTGAAAGATGGATTAAAAGATAAAACAAATGTAATAAACGGTCATAGCGGAGTTGGTAAATCGACTTTGATAAATATTATACAGCCAGGATTAAATTTGAAAACCAAAGAAATTTCTGACTCTCATCAGACAGGAAAACACACCACAACTTATTCAGAATTGTTCAGACTGCATTTTGGCGGGTACATTATAGACACTCCCGGAATTAAAGCTTTCGGTGTACTTGAAATGGAACCCTGGGAAATCTCCCACTATTTTGTTGAAATTTTTAACGTTTCCGAAAATTGTCAATACAACAATTGTTCGCATACTCATGAACCAGGTTGTGCCGTAAAAATGGCTGTTGAAAACGGCGAAATTGCCACTTCGAGATTTATCAGCTATTTAGGCTTATTGGAAAGCGATGAGAAGTATCGACCTGCTTTTTAATTTTCATTGAAAAAATCTATGTGGCCGATTCAATGAAGCCACCTCCCACCAATCTGTCTCCATCATAAAAAACAGCGGTCTGTCCTGGAGAAATCATGGCTTCAGATTTCAGTAATTCGACCCCTGCCCTTGTTTCATCCAGAATATTCAAATTACAGGGCGTTTCCTGAAGGCGGTAACGTACTTTTACAATCAATTGTTTAGTACCATTAACTATCTCATTATCAAAAAAATGATAATTACTTATCACGATCTTATTCCTGTACAAATGCTCATATTTTTCCAACACAATTTCATTACCATCCAGACGAATTTCTGACACAAAAACAGGATAATTGAGATTTAATCCCAGTCCTCGACGCTGTCCAATGGTGTAATTCGTAATTCCTTTATGTTGACCCAAAATTTCATTATTATGATCAATAAAGTTTCCCGGCTCGGATTTAATTCCCCGTTTTTCAAAAAAATCCCTGTAATTATTCCCGTGGATAAAACATACTCCCAAACTATCTTTCTTGTTTCCAACTGAAGAAAAACCATTTTCGTTTGCAAGTTTTCTAACTTCTCTTTTATTCAATTCTCCTAAAGGAAAAATTAATTTATCTACCGTTTCTCTTTTTAGTCCCCATAAAAAAAACGATTGATCTTTATCCGGATCAGAGCCTTTGAAAATATACTTTTGCCCATTGTAAGCATCAGTTCGTACATAATGTCCTGTTGAAATATAATCGCAGTTTTCTAACTCAGCATATTTTTCAAGGTATTTAAATTTAAGTTTTGGATTGCAATATGCACACGGAAACGGTGTTCTACCCGTTTGATATTCCTTAATAAAATATTTGATTACAACTTCTTCGAATTCTTTTCTTAAATCAACAACGATATGTTTTATTTCCAGCTGTTCCGCCAATTTTTTAGCGTCTACAATAAAATGATGATCTTGTATCTCTTCACTACTAAAGACAAATGTGATACCAATGACTTCAAAACCTTGTTGTTTAAGCAGAAATGCAGCCATTGAGCTGTCGACGCCACCGCTCATACCAAGTAAAACACGTCTATTTTTGATCGACTTTTTCAAAATGCTTAAATACAATTTGCGCTTTTGAACTGCCAATTACTTCAGCCAACTCATTAAGAGATTTTGTCTTGATGTTTTTTACCGATTTAAACGACCTAAGTAATTTTTCCATCGTTTTCTCTCCCACTCCTTCAATTTGAGAAAGCTCTGACGAAATAAAGTTTTTTGAACGCTTGTCACGGTGGAAACCTATTCCAAACCGGTGTGCTTCATCACGTAATTGCTGAATAACCTTGAGCGATTCTGAGTTTTTATTGATATATAAGGGAACTGTGTCTTCTGGAAAATAAATTTCTTCAAGACGCTTTGCTATACCGATTATTGTAATTTTCCCGCGCAAATCTAACTTCTCCAACGCCTGAACTGCGGATGAAAGCTGTCCTTTTCCTCCATCAATTACAATTAGTTGCGGCAAAGGCTGCCTCTCGTCCAATAACCTGCGGTATCTTCTAAATACTACCTCTTCCATTGATGCAAAGTCATTGGGACCTTCTACTGTTTTAATGTTAAAATGCCGATATTCACGTTTTAATGGCTTTGCATTTTTAAAAACCACACATGCCGCCACAGGATTGGTTCCCTGCAAATTGCTATTATCAAAGCATTCTATGCGTACCGGAAGTTCATTTAACTGTAAATCCTTCTTTAAAGTTGATAAGATGCGTTCTGTTCTTTCTTGTGGATTTTTAAGAAAATGTTGCTTCTCTTTTTCAAGCTTATAATATTTTGCATTTCGTTGCGATAAATCCAGAAGTTGTTTCTTTTCACCTTTTTGAGGCACAACAAATTTAATATTTTCAAATTTTGCATGAAGTTTGAATGGAATCAATACTTCACGAGCGTTACTGAATATTTTTTGTCTGATTTCAACAATTCCAGCCACCAATAATTCCTCTTTAGTCTCATCCAGACTCTTTTTTATTTCAAGTGTAAATGTCTGAATAATTGCTCCTTTAATTATCTTTAAATAATTAACAAAAGCGTAAGTTTCATTCTCATCAATCGAATAAACATCTACGTCAGTTATTACTGGCGATACAACAGTAGAGCGACTTTGATAACGATTCAAAGAATCATATTTCTCCTTTATTTTATTTGCTTCCTCAAAGTTCAATTCTGACGACATTCTATCCATAACCTCCTCCAGGTGCTTAATTACCCCAGAAACATTTCCTTTTAAAATGTCGCCTATATCAATAATTCCCAGATTGTATTGTTCTTCTGAGATATGTCCTTCACAAGGCCCCAAACAATTACCAATATGATATTCCAAACACACCTTAAACTTACCTTTGCGAATATTTTCCTCTGTAAGATTTAGATTACATGTTCTGAGTTTATACTCTGATCTAAACAACTCCATTAGAGTTTGTACGGTATAAATAGAGGTATACGGACCAAAGTACTTCGAACCATCGCGGACTAGATTTCTTGTTTTAAAAACACGGGGAAAAGGTTCATTTTTAATACAAATCCAGGGATAACTCTTATCGTCTTTTAACCTTATATTATATCGGGGTTGATACTTCTTAATTAAATTATTTTCAAGCAAAAGAGCATCTTGCTCACTCTCCACAACCATATGCTTGATATCTGCGATATTGCGAACCAGCAAGACAGTTTTTCTGTGCTCATGTTGCTTTGTAAAATAAGAAGAAACTCTCTTCTTCAGATCTTTTGCTTTTCCTATATAAATGATTTTACCGCCAGAATCGAAATACTGATAAATACCTGGTTGATGCGGCAGGACAGCGATCAATGTTTTAAGATATTCAATTTTAGTATTTGATGTCTTATACTTCAACGATCAATTATATTTTACCAAAACATGTGGATTATAGTCTTTAATTACTTTCTTGTTCGGGGTATCTATAAACTCCAGATCACATATAAAACTAAAATAAATCTCTTTTACACCACATTTTTGAGCTAGTTTTAATGCTGCCATAGCTGTTCCTCCTGTTGCCAGCAAATCATCATGTATCAACACAATATCACTATTATCCAGAGCATCGGCATGCATTTCCACAACATCCAACCCATATTCAAGTTCGTAGGTTTCCTGAAGTATATCGCATGGTAGTTTTCCCTTCTTTCGAATCGGAACAAAACCCGCGTCAAGTCGATCGGCGACTGCCCCACCAAAAACAAACCCCCTGGCTTCGAGACCTAATACCTTTGTGATTCCCTTCTCTTTAAATTTTTCACAAATTTCTGAAGTCACAAATCTTACAGCGTCTTTATTTTTAAAAAGCGTAGTAATATCTTTAAAATTAATTCCCTCTTTTGGGTAGTCGGGAATTTCTCTGATTTCCTTTTTTAAGTCCATATTTTTCTGTTCCACGTGAAACACTAACGTCCCATTAGTACTAATAACACATTTATGTCAGAAGGTGATACACCAGGAATACGTTTCGCCTGACCAATTGTACTAGGCTTAATTTTTTGAAGCTTTTCTCTACCTTCTGTTGAAATAGATTTTAATTCATCATAATTAAATTTATCTTTAATTATAATATCGTCAAACTTTACCAATTTCTCTGCCAATTGCTGTTCCCTGCTAATATATCCATTATACTTTATGGCTATTTCTGCACCTTCAATAATTTCATATTTTCGTTTTTCAGGGATTTTTTCTAAAAACTTTCTAAATGGCGTAATTATATCGATTAACTCGAATATAGAAACCTGTGGTCGAAGTAATAAATCAATCAACTTTATTCCCTGCTTTAATTCCGTAGTTTGTTTTGATTCCAAATATTCCTTTACAAATTGTGGTTTAACAGAAAAGCTTCGTGTATAATCTATGATTTGATCAATAAAATTATATTTTTCTTCAAGTAATTGTAACCGCTCTTCAGAAGCAAGACCTATTTCATAAGACTTCCTTGTTAATCGGGCATCTGCATTATCTTGTCGTAAAAGTATCCTGAACTCAGCTCTACTGGTAAACATACGATAGGGCTCATCAACTCCTTTTGTAACAAGATCATCAATTAAAACACCAATATAAGCCTCATTTCGTTTTAATACGAAAGTTTTACCGGCGTCAGCACTTTTTAAATGAGCATTTATACCCGCGATAATACCCTGAGCACCAGCTTCTTCATACCCTGTCGTACCATTTATCTGCCCAGCAAAATATAAATTCTCAATCAATTTTGTTTCCAAAGTATGGTTTAACTGAGTGGGATCAAAATAATCATATTCTATCGCGTAACCAGGTCTGAAAATCTTTGCATTTTCTAAACCCTTTATTTTATGCAATCCTTTCAGTTGTACATCCCATGGTAACGAAGAAGAATAACCATTTAAATAATATTCAATCGTATTTTCTCCCTCGGGTTCCAGAAATAATTGATGTTTTTCCTTTTCAGCAAAAGTAACAAGCTTTGATTCAATACTAGGACAGTAACGAGGCCCGGCTCCCTGAATAGTACCATCAAACATGGGAGAGAATTCAAAGCCTTTTTCCAATTCCGAATGAACTTCTATACTAGTATGAGTTATCCAGCAAGATCTTTGTTTCAATTTTGACTCTGTTCCAGGTAGGTATGAAAATTTGAAATTATCAGTATCACCTTCTTGTTCTGTCAGCTCTTTAAAATTAATAGTCCTTCCATCAATCCTTACCGGAGTTCCGGTTTTTAAACGACCTGTTTTAAAACCTGTTTGTAGTAATTGCTCCGAAATATGATAGGAAGCTGCCTCACCTATCCTTCCCCCTTCCATTTTTGCAGATCCAATATGCATTAAACCATTCAAAAAAGTACCGTTTGTTAGAATAACAGTAGTTGAAGTAAACTCAACTCCAATCTTTGTTCTAACACCCTTAACTTTTTTATTATCAATAATTAAGGACACAACGGCATCCTGCCATAAGTCCAGATTATTTATACTTTCCAGAACATTTCTCCATTCTTCCGTAAACCTGAAACGATCATTCTGTGTTCTTGGACTCCACATAGCCGGTCCTTTTGAACGATTAAGCATTCGAAACTGTATGGTAGTTTTATCTGCTATAATTCCTGAATATCCTCCCAAGGCATCAATTTCACGAACAATCTGTCCCTTTGCAATACCACCCATCGCCGGATTACACGACATCTGACCATATTTGGTCATATCCATAGTTATAAGCAAAGTTTTTGAACCTAAATTTGCAGCCGCAGCTGCAGCCTCACAACCAGCATGCCCACCTCCTACTACTATTACATCATAATGCTGTATCATAATTTCATTTCATTAAAATCTACCAATTCCAAATAATAATTTTCCTTCTCCTTCATCAGTTTTTGTTCCACCTCCGACTTATCATTATAACCAACTAAATGTAATGTTCCATGAAAAACAACACGATACAATTCATGAATCACAGTTGTCTTATATTTTTTTGCATTATCTCTCACACGATCTAAGCTAATAAAAAGATCGCCAGAAATCTTATCTTCTTCCACATAATCAAAAGTGATTATATCAGTATAATAATCGTGATCCAGATAGTCTTTGTTCATTTGTAACAAAAAATTATCCGAACAAAAAATTACTGAAATCTCACCTGATTTCTTTAACTCATTTTTAATCAGCGAATTAAGGTGCAAAATTAATACTTTTTTGTGAATTTGTATAGGATCAACATCTTCGAAGTAAAAATCAATGGAATTCATGAACATTTAATTTGAAATTGAATACTGTTCCCTTTTTCATTGTATTTGAGAACATCGCAGATACTCCTTATGATATGAATGCCTCTGCCTGATTCTTTTTTTAGATTATGAATTTCTGTAGGATCTGCAATAGCCTTAAAATCAAAACCCTCTCCTTCATCTGTAATTATTATAGACACATCATGATTTTTAAGTCGAACCTGAACCTTAATTTTCTTATTAGCATCGTGCTTATGGCCATGTTCAATTGAATTGATAACGGCTTCCGAAACACATAAAAATACTTTATTTAAATGGTCAATTGGTAAACCGTGTTTAGCAAAAATTTCCTTCAAAAAAGACTCAACCTTTTTCAATTCCGATTTTTTGGAATCAATAACCAATATGTTGCGAGACGATTTTATCACAATTAATTGTCGCGAATATTATTGATGTAATTTTTATATTTTCTGTTATAAAAGTTGTTCAATTTATGAGAATTCTTGTTTAAATATTCTATTGAATAATTTTCTTTTTCTTTATACTCGAAAAATTTAACAGGGTTACTGTAAAAGTCTTCTGCACTTTCCGATTCCCTCTTTTCATCAAATTCACGCTCCATTTCTGCTTTTTCAGCTTCCAACAGCCGTGTTGTGATAAGATTCTGTCGTTTAATGGTTTCGGCATTAATAGATCGGTTAATTAATTCTTTTCTATTTTGCTCAAGCATCTGATCAATCTGCTGTAACATATCCTTTGCCTGGCTACCTACACCTCCATTATTCATTAAATCACGTAACATTTGCTGCATCATTTCATGCTGCATAAGGCTTTGTCCCAGTTCCTGGCTCATTCCCTGCGAATTACCATTCTTCATTTGTTCAATCATTTTCTCCAGTTGTTTCTGAAGACTTTCCGACGATTTCTTTAAATCCTGCATTCCTGCACCATTGCCCCCTGGATTTTCACATTGCTGATCACCCGGTTGTGAACTGGCTTGCATCTTTTCTAAATTTTCCAGTGCTTCATTTAAAAGCAGCGCAAGATTATTAGCAGAGGTTATTACAAACTGTTGACTGCTTCCAGCCTCCCTGAATTTTGCATCTTCCATTTCTGAAGCAGCTTTATTCAAATTCATCTCCATGCTAACTAATTCATTATTTATCGTACTCGAAATTTGAGGAGTACGCATAGCCAGTGCATATAATGAATCTTTTACAATCTGGCTTTGATCTATTATTCGTTTTTGCTCCTGATTTAACTGAATCAGTCTCGGATCTTTGGAATCAACACTACTTAATGCATCTAAAATGTCCTCCTGTGTAAAACTTATATAAATCAGGTTACTCAATATTTGTCGAAGATTCTGGATGTTCTCTGTATTTTGTTCCGAAGAATTCATGTTAAGCATTTGTTGCATGGCGAAAGCCATATTCTTCATTTTCTCCGAAGTTTCTTTTGTACTGCTGCTTGATTTTTTCCTATTTTTTTTATCCAGGTTTTCCTTACTTTTTTCTATACTTTCATCAACATTCTGAAAATCCTCTTTAAACTCATCGAAATTCATTGGATTTTCCAACTCTTTGTTCATTTCCAGTGCATCGCTTATTTTTTCCTGTAAATCATTTAGTTCCTTTTCGTGCTGTTCTACTTTTTCTTTGGCGTCTTCAAAATTCTTTTCTTCATTTACTTCCCGTGAAAGTTGTTCCTCTTCTTGTGCCATTTCATTTACACGATCGATCACATCCTGTAGTTTTTGCTCAATTTTCATTTTTTTGAGCATTTCTATATTTCTGTCGAGTTGTTTCTGAAGATCATCAAAACTGAGGTTCATATTTTTGGTTAGTTCATTCAGCTTTTTACTGTCGAAATCTTCAGCCAGCTTGTTAAATTCCTCCATTAATTTCTTTAACTCGTCGGTGAATACTTCATCCAGAAGCTCTTCTATTTGCTTTTGTTTTTCAAGTATTTCATCATTTTTATTACTGAAAGAATTGACGTAGTTATTCAATCGCTCATTATCATTTTTAATCTGATCATATAATTTTTCAAGCTGATTTTGCTTTTGAACGATGTCGTTAACCATCTGAGATTTTTCCCAATCAGACAAACTTGTGTCCATGTTTTTAAACTGAAGATTATTCAGATCATTCTGTATATCTCTGGCCAGTTCACGACTTTCTTTGAGTTTGTTTTCCAGATTTTTAAATTGTTCATTATCAAATGCTTCCATTTCTTCCTGATTTGGAAACTGAAAGGTGAAGCTTTTTGATGTAGTTGTTTTATAATGATTGATGGCGTCGTTGTCGCTTACCGAAAAATAATAAGAAATGACTCCTTCAGGATTAGGTAAATCTTTAAAATCAAAACTGTAATAAAATTCCTGATCGTTTAACGATTTTATAATGGGAATCGACAATGAAGAATCAATATTGTCGATATTGTAATGAAATTTTAAAGAGGAAAATCCGTAATCATCTCCTATTATACCTTTAAAAAAGAACCGGGTAATACTAGTCGAATCCTGAACTTCTAATATATCTATTTCAGGATATAAATCCGGAATTACTTCTACAAAATAGGATAATGCCAGTTCTGGTTCAGTTACCTTATTTTGGATATAAACATTGTAATTAGCCGATTTATAAAAGGTCTTATTAATTTCATAGTTATTCTCATTTTTATCAGCATCTATACGAATTGAATCATTCAATAAAATAAACAGCGAATCCACATCTAATCCATTAAAATTCCACTTTATATCAGTTCCATTTGGAACCTGCACATCGCCCAAATTATTAAAAAGTTGATTTTGAAGACTAGTATAAACCGGTGGTTTTATCTCGGTAGTAAAACTGCTAATACCTGGTTTTGGAAGCAATTCTAGTTTATAATTAGCCGAACGATATTTTAAATCAGTAAAATAAAACTGAACCGGATTGATGACAGAAGCCATTTCAAACTGGAAAACACCATCTGAACTGTTCTTCATTAAGTAGTTATTACCATCGATGTTTATATATACAATCTGTGGAAGTTCTTCTCCTTTAGTTAAAGCCTGAATAATTAATGCATCTCCCTTTTTTACTTTCAAATCCTTATTTTCAAGTTGAAAAGTAAAAGGAGCTGGTTTAACAAACTGCTGATTATAATGAATAATCCGATTGGCTGAGTCAGTAAAAATATTCTTATTCATAGTATAAATTCCGACTGAAACCAAAACACTGACCAATAAATAAACAGCAATCAATTTTACATTTCTGTAATTGATTGCTTCGTTAAAATCAAAAACTTTGAGTTCTTCAATCTTCTGATCGATACTGGCAAGCACAAGGTCAGCAGAACTTTGATTGTTATTGTATTCAGATAACTCAATGATATTCAATAATTTATCCTGAATTGAACCAAAATGTTTCTGAATAAGAAGAGTGGTCGACTTTAAACTGATTGGTTTGAGTATATTTAGCAAATGTAACAGTGGAATTCCAACAAAACTGACAATTAAAAGAAAACCAAAAAGAATAAAACCATAAAAGGTAAATTTTCTTATTTCTGAAGAGAAATAAACAAAGTATTCTGAGACCGTAAAAACAACAAACAACAGCAAAAGTAAACCAATTGTAATAATCAGTCCCTTTAATAACTGCTTCGAGTAGTACTTAAAACGGAATGTGTTAAGCTTATTAACAAGTATGTCGAAATTTTTTGTCATTATCTTGTTTTCAGGCTTTTACAATAACTTAATATTGTTAATATAGTGTGCGTTACTTGCTTAAAAAACAAAAGTAATCTTTTAATTTATTTTTTGCTCAATTCAAAAATTCCTACATATAATAACGCTTCTTGATTCGGAATGTTAGAATTGAACTTTTTTGATTACAATATTTCAACAGATTATATACAGGTTAATATCTGTAAAACAAATATGAATTATGTTATTAACCGTTGTTTGTAACCATATTTAAAATGCAGAATTTAAATAATTTAATCTATTAGCTAATTGTTAATATGTATTTGATTCCGCGGTGTATTATCTTTTCATAAAATCTGGAAAATAGAAACTAACAGTTTTTAACAGGATATAATAAACAGTATTTAGATTTTATATATTTGTTTTATAATAATTATAATAAACCCTTACTCTTGAAAATTCTTTTAGTAGAAGACAATGTATTAAACCAAAAGGTAGTTTCTTTCAATCTCAGAAAATTCAACTACGAGGTAGTTGCAGTAACCAATGGTGTTGACGCTTTGCAAATATTAAGCAAGGAAAAATTTCAACTAATTTTAATGGATCTTATGCTTCCGGGTATGAATGGTTACGAAATTACAAGGGAAATAAGAAAAAGAGAAAAACTGGCTGCTGTAGAAAAAGAAATTCCTATTATTGCTATTACGGCAAATACACTTGACAATGACCGTCAAAAGTGTTTTGATGCAGGAATGAACGAATATTTGTCGAAACCTTTTACAGTAGAAGAGTTGATACATAAGGTACATCTCTTTGTTTGATTATATTGTTTGAATGGAAGAAAATCTGGATATAAGGGGAGGATCGTACACAGAAACCGAACGTGAACTTGATAAAAAACTTCGGCCGCTGCAATTCAGCGATTTTAGGGGACAAAAACAAATTGTTGAAAACCTTGAAATTTTTGTAAAAGCCGCCAAAATGCGCGGCGAATCATTGGATCATGTTCTATTACATGGCCCACCCGGATTAGGAAAAACCACTCTTTCAAATATTATTGCCAACGAACTTGGAGTTGGTATTAAAGTAACTTCAGGACCTGTATTGGATAAACCTGGCGATTTGGCTGGCTTATTAACCAATCTTGAAGAAAATGATGTTCTTTTTATTGATGAAATTCACCGCCTCTCTCCCATTGTTGAAGAATATTTGTATTCGGCGATGGAAGATTTCCGGATCGACATCATGATTGACAAAGGTCCCAGTGCACGTTCTGTTCAGCTCGAACTGAATTCATTTACACTGATTGGAGCTACTACCCGTTCCGGATTATTAACATCGCCACTTCGCGCTCGTTTTGGAATTAAATCACACCTGGAATATTACGATGCTAATATTCTGGAATAAATAGTAAAACGCTCTGCCGGAATTTTAAATGTGAAAATAACTGACGATGCAGCGAAGGAAATAGCACTGAGAAGCCGTGGTACTCCTCGTATTGTAAATTCACTTTTACGACGGGTTCGCGATTTTGCTCAGGTAAAAGGAGATGGAAACATTGATATGAAGATTACCAAACATGCGCTGAATGCCTTGAATATAGACAAACATGGACTCGATGAAATGGATAATAGAATTCTTACTTCTATTATTGATAAATTTAAAGGAGGACCGGTTGGAATTACAACCATTGCAACAGCTGTTGGTGAGGATGCCGGTACCATTGAAGAAGTGTATGAACCTTTCCTGATTAAAGAAGGATTTATTAAACGAACACCGCGCGGAAGAGAAGTTACAGAACTGGCATACAAACATTTAGGTAAAATAAAGTATGGCGATTCCCCTACTCTATTTTGAAATAAATTTTACCTCGAATAATTTAGGATAAAGTTTTCCGGTAACATACATTTTTTTATGTTCGCTGTCGTAGGCAATTCCATTTAAATAGTCAATACGGTCTTCCTGACGGTGATACAAATCAATTAAACCCGACATATCAATTTCTTCCAGCACTTTTCCGGTTGAAGCATCAATCTCAACAATAAAATTAGTAGGGTAAATATTGGCATAAATCATTCCGTCAATGTATTCCAGTTCATTCAGATTATTCCTTAATCCACGGTTATTGGCAACCTGTAGCTTTTTTATCACAGAAAAATTATTTGGATCCAACCAGGTTAGTACATGTGTTCCATCACTCATTATCAGGTTTTTACCATCGTTGGTAAGTCCCCATCCTTCTGACGATGGAAAAGAAAAACTATCTATTACTGCAAATGAATTCAGATCGTAAACAAATCCCTTTTTGGCATGATAAGTTAGCTGGTAAATTTTATCATTTAAAATGGTAATTCCTTCGCCAAAGTACTTGTCATCAATATCAATAGATTTTACTGGTTCCCCTGTACTGATATTTATTTTCATCAGCTTTGAATGACCATTCTCACCAGTTCCTTCATACAAATAACCTTTGTAATATTCCAATCCCTGGGTGTAAGAAGTTTTTAGGTGAGGATAATTTTCTATTACCTGGTAAGTCATTTGTTTGGGTGTCACATCGGAATAGACATTTATAATTTTTGAACGAGAATTTTTCAGACCATCCGTTTTTTCTGCATTCGCATTTATGGTAACAGATCCAAGTGTATTTAAAGTTACGTTATCAGCAGTAAAATCTATTTCAGCAGATTCTTTAATGAACTCATTATTAAAGAAAAGTTGTACTGATTTAAGTTCTCCATCCCTGAGTTTGGTATTTACTTCAACCGAAATTTTTTCGCCAAAAACGTAGTTAGATTTTACGGGTTGAATTGTAATTGTACTAACAGGTTTTCTGGGGCGTTTATTCGATTTGCTTGAACACGAGAAAAAGGTTATAAATAACGAAAAAATAAGTACTACTGGAAAAAAACTGCGTTTCATCTGTTTCAACTATTTTAATGACCCAAAGATAAAACTATAAATGTTTGAATGCAGATGAAAGAGGTAGCTTATGTTTTAATACACAAAAATTCATTTTTCTTGTCAGGCAGTTTATATGTTCTGCTTGTTCGATGAGTTACCAATGAAATGAATTTTATCTTTGTCTAAAATTCGCGGTCAATTGAACTCATTTAAAAGATTAGCCAGTGATACTGTTATTTATGGCTCTAGCAGCATAATCGGACGTTTTCTTAACTGGTGGCTGGTGCCGTATTATTCATTCATGTTTTTACCCGAAGAATATGGGGTGGTTACAAACATGTATGCCTACGTCGCCTTTTTCCTGGTGTTGCTGACTTACGGGATGGAAACATCGTATTTCAGATACGCTTCGAAGAGTAAAAACCCGGAAGAGGTCTATTCCACATCCATGATTTCTTTATTTTTTACATCATTTTCCTTTGTATTGCTGGCCATTGTATTTCAACACGAAATAGCTTCACTTATCAATTATCCCGACCATCCGGAATACATCTGGTGGTTTGCCCTGATTTTAAGTATCGATGCATTTACAGCCATTCCCTTTGCGAGGTTAAGATTGAACAACCGACCTATAAAATTTGCGTTTATCAAGTTTGTATTTATCGGATTTAATATTGCCTTTAACCTGTTTTTTATTTCACTGTGCCCCAAAATTCTGCAACATAATCCTGATTCGTTTATTCGTTTGATTTATTCTGAAGATATTGGAGTAGGGTATGTTTTTATATCGAATTTACTGGCGTCACTGATTACCCTGGTTCTGTTAATTCCCGAGATATTCCGTATTACATTTACTTTCAATAAAAAGCTGTTGAGGCACATGTTGAGTTATGGATTTCCAATTCTTATAGTTGGTCTCACAGGTATGGTTAACCAGAATATTGATAAAATACTGATCCCGTTTTTGATCCCGGAAAATCAGGATCCAATGTTTCAATTGGGTGTTTACGGAGCTAATTATAAACTGGCTGTTTTAATGAACATGTTCATTCAGGCATTTCGCTATGCATTTGAACCCTTTTTTTTCGCGCAATCAGGAGAAAAAGATGATACGTTAATGTATGCAACGGTAATGAAATACTTCGTGATATTTGGATTGCTTATTTTCCTTGGAATGATGTTATACATCGATGTGGTAAAAATCATTATTGATAAGGAGTATCACGAGGGATTAAAAGTAATTCCACTGGTTTTAATGGCTAACCTGTTTTACGGTATCTATTTTACTCAATCGCTGTGGTATAAATTAACCGATAAAACCAGGTATGGTGCATATATTGCGATAATAGGCGCAATTATTACTTTGATAATGAATATTTTACTGATTCCGGTGAAGGGTTACATGGGATCAGCAATTGCGGTTTTTACATGCTTTCTGGTTATGGTTATTATTTCCTATTTTATGGGAAAGAAGTTTTATCCGGTGCCCTATGATCTGAAACAGATTGGCATTTATTTTTTGATCGCTACCGTGCTTTATTTATTGTCGGTTTACACTTCAGATTTGAGCGGTTTTATTAAATACAGTGTTCATACCCTCTTTTTATCCGTATTTCTTGCAAGTGTTTATTATTACGAGAAAAATGAAGTTAGAAGATTATTTAGATTTAAACGCAAGTAATTTTTAAGTAATTTATATACAATAAGTTATATTGTAAAATTTGTCCATTCAAAACATATTTTTATAAAATTAAGGAATGAACGAAATAAATATGAAAAAGTATTAAATTTGTGAGATGAAGGATTTAAAAGGCAAAGTGTTAGCGTTGGCCAGCGATCATGCCGGGTTTGCAAGAAAGCAGGCAATTATTAAATTTTTTGAAGAAAATGGGATCGTGTACAAGGATCTTGGATGTTATTCTGATGAAAGTGTAGATTACCCGATTTATGCGCACAAAATTGCTGAAGCAATTGAAAAGGGTGAATTTGAAATGGGTATTACATTTTGCGGAAGTGGCCAAGGTATTAGTATCGCTGCCAATAAACATCAGGGCATCCGGTCAGGAGTTTGCTGGACGCCTGAAATTGCGACGCTGGCTCGTCAGCATAACGATGCCAATATTTGTGCTATTCCGGGTCGCTTTGTTAGCGATGAAGAAGCCGTTGCCATTGTAAAAGCCTTTTTAGATGCTGATTTTGAAGGTGGCAGACATGCAAGAAGAGTAGCCCAGATTCCGATTGAAAAATAAATGGCTGAATTGAAAAACATATTTTTGAAGGATTCGAAGATTGCATTTGACAAACGCCATCGGCAAACTTTAAATTTTAATATTTCGAAGTACGACGAAGCGGTTGCAAAGGGCAAATTAAGATACAAAAACATGGATCTGGCCAAGCAACGGGCTTCTTTTATTAAAGGAAAAGTTGTTTCGAAACTGGCAGCTTACCTCGAAGAATTTGAAGAAAATGCTCAAAATAACAACATTGAAGTTATTTGGGCACGCGACAGCAAAGAGGCACTTTCTGAAATAGACAAGATTTTGGCAGTGTCGCAGGCAAAAGTCCTGGTGAAAAGTAAATCAATGATCTCAGAAGAGATTGAATTAAATGAGCACCTGGAAGCAGAAGGATATGAACCTGTTGAAACTGATTTAGGTGAATTCATCGTTCAGGTAGCCGGAGAAAAACCATACCACATTCTCACACCGGCCATGCACAAATCGAAAGAAGATGTGGCATCACTCTTTCACGAAAAATTTGATACACCAGCAAATTCAACTCCTGAAGAATTAACAGCTTTTGTAAGGGAAATTCTGCGTAAAAAATTCACCAGTGCCGAAGTGGGTGTAACAGGTGCGAATTTTCTGGTGGCCGATGTTGGGGGAGTGGCACTCACCGAAAACGAAGGAAACGGATTTATGTCAATGGCATTCCCCAAAGTGCATATTGTTATCACGGGTATCGAAAAAATAATTCCTTCAATTAACGATCTGGATCTTTTTTTTCCACTGCTGTCTGCTCTCGGAACCGGACAACAGGTAACTGTTTATAATTCATTGCTCACCGGCCCAAAAAGAAAAAATGAGGCAAACGGTCCCGAAAAAATGTACGTTGTACTGCTCAATAACAAACGGACTGAAATTGCACTTGAAGAAAAGCATTACGAAGCACTCAAATGTATTCGTTGCGGAGCCTGTTTAAATGCATGTCCAATTTATAAAAACGTAGGTGGCTATACGTATAATACCACATACAGCGGCCCGATTGGTTCAGTGATCACCCCGTTTATGAAAGGTTTCGACCAGTATAATCATTTAAGTTTTGCATGCACGGTGTGCGGGGCATGTACCGAAGTTTGCCCTGTTAAGGTTCCTTTACACGATCTTTTATTGCTAAACCGGAAGAAAAGCGTAGAGCAAAACCTGGAGCCAACAACATGGAATACAGGAATGAAAGCGTACGAATGGGCTTTCAAAAAAAGAAAAAACATTGATCGTGTAAACGGTTTAGTAAAAAATATTGCGGTAAAAGCATCAAAAAACATTTTGGGAAAAGAGAAGAAAGTACCGTCTTTTGCCAAACAATCTTTTAGTCAACAGCAGAAATCAAAAAAATAATTATCATGTTATCGAATACTTGCAAATATGCACTTAGAGCACTGATTTACCTCGGTAAATTTTCGAAAGAAGACAAACGGATCGGAATCAAAAAAATTTCTGAAGACCTTCATTTATCTTCACCTTTTTTGGGTAAAATTCTGCAGAGTCTGGTAAAACAGAAACTACTGGTTTCAACAAAAGGTCCGAACGGTGGATTTTCTCTGGCAAAAAAAGCATCGGATATTTCATTGTGGGAAATCGTTACCAAAGTTGATGGGGAAGAATTTTTCACCAATTGTTTGATCAGTTTGGAACCGTGTAAATCACATGATCCAAGTAAACCACTTTGTCCGGTTCACTCACAGTACGAAATGTTGAGAAAAGAAATCAGAAGCTTTTACCAGGAAACAACACTGGAAGTGATCGGTCAGGATATCGACAAATACGAAGACCTGGTAAAACTTTAAACCAGTTTTTCTAATTTTTTGCCCGAAACAAAATACCTAAAAAATATAGTGGCAGCTATCAAACCTAAAGTATTAGCGAAAAAATCGTAAATATCGGTGTGGCGGCTAATGCTTATTGTGTGCTGAATAGATTCAAGAAAAGCTGCGATAAGCAATGTTAGCAAAGGTGTCCAGAAGTAGTAATTGGGTGTGTGAAACTTTACCGGCCTGAAAAATAACAGGCAAAGAATAAAGAACATTGAAAAGTGGACTATTTTGTCGAAATGCGGTATTCGTATAAAAGGTTGGGATGGCAGCTGGCTAGCCGGTACAAATAGCAAGTAACACATGATAATGATCCAGGCGACCAGTCTCCAATAGTTAGATATCTTCATGGCGGGCATTTATATTCATATTCCTTTTTGCAGGCAGAAGTGCTATTACTGCGATTTTTATAAAACAGTTAACACTTCACTCAAACAAAAGTTCCTGGGTATTTTGCAGGAAGAAGCAAAGTTAAGTAAAAACTATCTTCAAAATGAAACCATAGAAACGGTTTACTTTGGCGGAGGCACGCCTTCTGTTCTGGAGATCAAGGAACTGGAAGAAATTTTAGCTTACATAAATCAGTATTTTAAGGTTTCAGAGAATGCTGAAATTACTTTTGAAGCCAACCCCGACGATCTGACAACTAATTATTTACTGGGTTTAAAAGTAAGCGGAATAAACCGTTTAAGTATCGGAATACAAGCTTTTCAGGATGTTCATTTAAAAAAAATGAATCGCAGACACACGGCAACTCAAGCCATTGAAGTGATTGAAAATGCAAACCGCATTGGTTTTGATAACCTGAGTGCTGATCTGATTTATGGCCTTCCCAATTTAAACGAAGATGAATGGATAGAAAGTCTTAGAACGGTGTTTCAACTTCCGGTTCAACATTTATCGGCATACCACTTAACCTATCATGAAGGTACTGCTTTTTACACATGGTTGAAAAAAGGAACTCTAAAAGAACTCTCTGAGACTGAAAGTGTCAAACAATTCAATTTGCTTATTGATGAAGCTGAAAAGGCCGGATTTGAACAGTACGAAATTTCGAATTTTGCCCGCGACGAGAAATATTCGCGCCATAACACAGCATACTGGATGGGAACCGCTTACCTTGGTTTGGGACCATCAGCGCATTCATTTGATCGAATAAGCCGAAGATGGAATGTTTCTCACGTAGAAAGCCACATCAAAGGCATCGAAAGCGGAAGCAGTTATTTTGAAGAGGAGATATTGACAGAAAAAGAACGGTATAACGAATACATTCTAACACACTTACGTACTAAGTGGGGTATAGATTTGGAAGTGGTGGAGAATGAGTTTGGATCGGGATATAAAAGCAATCTGTTAAATCAAATTGAAAAATATCTTCAAACAGGAAATGTACTTCTAAACAACAAGGTACTTACACTTTCAAGAAACGGGCTTTTTATTTCCGATGAAATCATGACAGAGCTAATGATTATTTGATTGTTAACCAATTAGTTGAAATAGGTTTTTATAATCAAAAATAATGTTAAAGCGGTCGCGGGGTTGTATTATTTATCTATCTTAGCGGTTCTTTTTAAAAACAGGAATGCGAATGCAGGTTAAAATTGTTAATAAATCAAGAAATGAACTTCCGGCTTACAGTACGATTCATTCAGCAGGAATGGACTTACGGGCCAACCTTGGCGAGCCGGTTACATTAAAACCTCTCGAAAGAGCTTTGGTACCTACAGGTTTGTTTATTGAACTACCCGAGGGATATGAAGCACAAATCAGGCCAAGAAGCGGTCTGGCATTAAAAAAGGGAATTACTGTTTTAAATACACCCGGAACAATCGATGCGGATTACCGTGGAGAAATAGGTGTGATTTTGATCAACCTGTCGCAGGAAAATTTTGTTATTGAGAATGGCGAACGCATTTGCCAGATGGTTATTGCTGCTCACGAAAAAGTGGAATGGGATTTGGTGGAGGTGCTCGAGGAAACAGAAAGAGGAGCGGGTGGCTTTGGTCACACCGGGAAAAAGTAAGATGAAAAAAATAGTAGTTAGAAGTTTAGGAGTAGTACTTATTGGAGGACTGCTGGCATCGTGTTCAGGACCAAAACAGATTACTGAACAACAGGTGGTAAAAGCAGCCGTAAACACTCCTGTTGATGAATTGGCAGAACAAAAGCAACAAGAATTTGAATACCTTTTTGTAGAAGCTTTGAAACAAAATATGTTCGGCAATCCGCAAAAAGCAATTCAATTGTTATCGAGTTGTCTCAGTATTGATCCGAATTCATCATCTGCAATGTATGAATTAGCTAATATTCATGCTGCCAACAACGATTTTACCAGCGCATCACTTTTGCTTGAAAAAGCAATCGCGCTGGAACCGGATAATAAATGGTACAAACTTTTACTGGCACAGATTTACCAGCAAACCCGAAAGTTTTCAGAAGCTTCAGACATTTATGCCGAATTACTGAAATCGGAACCGGATAACCTGGAATATTTGTATATGAATGCAGCATTGCTGACCAATTCAAATCGCTACGATGAATCCATTGCTGCTTATAACCGTCTGGAAAAGGAAACCGGAATTAATGAACAAATTTCGGTAGCGAAACAGCAAGTGTTTGTTTCGATGGGCAAAATCGATAAGGCATTTGAAGAGATTCAAAAACTGATTGATTCAAATCCGTCTGATCCCAAATATTATGGTTTGCTTGCCGATCTTTATCAAAGTCAGGGCGATAAAGAAAATGCATTAAAATACTACCAGAAAATCCTGAAAATGGATCCTGAAAATGGATTCGTACATTTTTCACTGGCTAATTATTATTTTGAAGCAGGTGACCTGAATCATTCGTTTGAAGAAACAAAAGAAGGATTCGAAAGTGAATCGGTTGATCTTCAAACCAAGTTGCAATGGTTTATGATGCTTACTTCTAACCAGGGTGGCAACCAGATTAACGAAAAACAGCAAGATGAGTTAATTCAGATATTACTCAAAGTTCATCCCGACGAATCACTGGTTTATACCGTGTATGCCGAAAGTCTTCTTAAAAAGAACATGCTGGCTGAAGCACGTACAGAATTGCTTAAAGCTCTGTCGATTGAAAAAAATGATTACATGATTTGGGAACGGGTCATGTATCTCGATAATGATTTGCAGGAATGGAATGATCTTTATGCTCATACAAAAGAAATAATGGAATTATTCCCGAATCAACCACAGGGATATTTCTTTCATGCTATAGCTTGTGTACAGCTCGAAAAGTTTGACGAAACCATTGCGGTGGTAGACGAAGGACTTGATTATGTAGTTCAGAATCCACAGCTTAAAGGTAATTTTCTGATGCTAAAAGGAGAAGCTCTTCATAAAGAAAATAAGAAAGAGGATGCGTATAAGTTATTTGATGAAGCTTTGGAAGCCGACCCGGAAAACTACCTGACTTTAAATAACTACGCTTACTATTTATCGGAAGATGGGAAAGATCTTGACAAGGCAGAACGAATGAGTGGCAAAGTGGTAGAACGTTTCTCTGATAACTCGACTTATCTGGATACGCATGCATGGGTATTATTCAAAAAAGGAGAATACAAGCTGGCTAAATTTTACATGGAATCGGCACTTAAAAACGGTGGCGAGGACAATGCAACTCTGCTTGAACACTATGGCGACATTCTGTTTATGCTTCAAAAACTGGATGAAGCCAAATCTTACTGGGAGAAGGCAAAGGACAATGGAGGCAATTCGGAAGTGTTATTGCGTAAAATCAAGGAAGAACGATATATTGAAGAGTAGAAATGCGTATTTCCCGGCCTAAATTAATACCTGTACTTATCACTTTCCTTGTTTTGATTTGGGGAACATCTTGTCGTGCACCCAAAGAAGTGGCGGTAGTAAACGTAAAACCAATGGCCACTGGCAGGTTGCTGAAAAAAATCGATCAGAAAGCTTTTGATTATAATTACCTTACGATTAAAAGAATCAACTGTCAGTATGCAAGCAACGAGACAAAAACTTCTTTCAGAATCAATTTAAAGGCGAAAAAAGACGATCGAATGTTGGTAGCGATCAGCAAACTCAATATTCCGGTTGGAAGGGTTTTACTGACTCCTGACAGCGTTATTTACGTAAATTATATCGATCACAATTATTTTCTCGATGACTACTCTTTTATCAGCGATTTTCTGAATATGGATGTGGATTTTAATACCGTCCAGGCTATTATTTCAAACAACGCGTTTTCATATCGCGACGATCCACGCAACGATTTTAAAACCTTTGATTCGTTTGTGGAAGATGGAAAGTATGTTTTGCAATCGGAGAAAACCCGCAGGATTTTCAGGATGGAGAACAAAATAGAAAAGGGGAAACAGCAAAAAGTTGAACGCCGTCTGAAACGATTGGACGCTGAAGCACTAATTCTCCAAAAAATGTTTTTTGATCCATTCAGTTTTTCTTTAACAAAACTTGAAATTACCGACAAAACCAACCTGAGAAGCATCAACATGTCGTTTGATGATTTCGAAAATGTGGGTGGAAAAGAATACCCTGAATCGATTGATATGAAGTTCGATTCTGAAGAACAGGAAATTACTATGAAGATCAGGATGAGCGGATTTTCTACTGAAGAAATTAGTTCCTTCGAGCTAAAAATTCCTGAAAAATATGAGCAAATAAAAGTAGATTAAATTCTATTTCAGCTACATTCGCTAAACGGTTGGCAGATGAATCGCATCCATGGTTTTGGCATATCAGTACTATTTTTTTTAATTTCTTTTACCGGATTTGCGCAGTCGATAAACGATCTTCAGAATAAAAAGGCAGAAACAACGAAAGAGATTGAATACACTACCCGCTTGCTTGAAGAAAACCAAAAAAGCCAGCGCTCATCGCTCAATCAGCTGAATTTACTTACCAGCCAGATCAAACAAAGAAATAACCTGATTTCTACCATCAACAGCGAAATCTCGATTTACGACGAATGCATTGCAAACAACGAACTATCAATAGAAATTCTGGAGACAGATTTGAAAAAGCTCAAGGATGAATATGCACAGATGATCCGTCTGGCATATAAAAATAAAAGCAGCAGCGATGTGTTTCTTTTTTTGCTTTCTTCCGAAAACGTGAACCAGGCTTACCGGCGATTGCTTTACATACGCCGTTATTCTGAATACCGTAAAAATCAGGCCGAAACCATTTCATCGGTACAGGAAGTGCTGACAGAAAACAAAGCACGCCTTGAAAAACAAAAGATGAGCAGACAAGACCTGGTGTCGCAAACCCAAACTGAACGCAAACAACTTTCTCGCTCGCAAAGCCAGCAAAACAACCAGCTACAAAAACTTCAGGATCAAAAACGGGATTTGCAGAAAAAGTTGCGCAATCAGCGAAAAATTGAGCAGCAGCTTGAAAACGAAATTCAAAAGATAATTGCAGAAGAAGCGCGCAAAAACCAGGAAGAAGGAGGTTCTGGTTTTGCTCTTACACCGGAGCAAAAATTAATCGGGAATAATTTTGAACAGAATAAGCAACGGATTCCGTGGCCGGTTGAAAGGGGAGTGGTTGTGGAACGTTTTGGGGTTCATCAACACCCGGTTTTAACCAATATTCAGGTACGGAATAACGGGGTGAATATTGCCACCGAAATAGGAGCAAAAGCTCGTTCTGTGTTCAACGGCGAAGTAAGTAAGGTATTTGGGATCTCGGGTGGAAATACGGCGGTAATCATCCGTCATGGAGTCTTTCTGACCGTTTATTCAAATCTTAAGGAAGTGCTTGTTAAAGCCGGAGACAAAGTAACAACCAAACAAATCATCGGGACTGTTTTTACTGATTTTGACGACGACAATAAAACCATTCTGAAATTCCAGATATGGAAAGAAAATCAGAAGCTGAACCCGGAAGACTGGATTGTACGTTAAGTGGCTGTCTTACAACAAAAGCTTCATTTTATATTGTGAAAGAAATGGTTTTAAACCGATCTGTTGAAGGAAAAGCTGTGAATGACCACTTGGATTGTCGATGTTGATAATGCTGATCTCGCTTTTCATAGCCTTGGCAAAAGCATAAAAAAGAGCGGTTCCAATTCCTTTTCGTCGGTATTTATGTGCTACCGCATATTGATATACTCGGGCTCTGGAAGGTTGTCCGATCAAAAAACCAACCAGTTCATCTTTAATAAATGCTCCAAAAGTCTTTAGATTTTCCATTTTACTAATGGTTGCATTTGTATGCTGCCAGGTGGGCTGCCAGTCGAAAAAACTCGTTGTTTGATTAAAATCCAATTTTTCTAACTCCTTTACTTCCAGATTGGCATTTGAAACAGGTTCTTTAACTGCTCCATTAAAACAGGCAAGATCAGCCGCTATTTGAAAACCAGCTTTTTCGTACGAACGAATGGCTGCTGTATTCTGAGCGATCACTTCCAGCAACACTTCCGAAACACCTCTTTCTTTTAAAAGAGGAATTAGCTTCCCGTACATTTTCACCGTGGCATTTTGTCCGCGAAATTCCTTAATAACCCCGGTTCCGGCATTGTAGGCCACTTTTTTACCATCAATTTCGCGAATGGCATGCAGCATAAAACCAACAGGTTTGTCTTCTTCAAAAATTCCCATCGAAAACTTCAGGTCGATATCTTCTGAAACAATTTTTTCCGTAAGAATTTCAAGAGTGAGGTTAACTTTTACAAAATATTCTGCAAACGAAGCATTGAAGAGCTCAGTAAGTTGCTTAACTGATAATTGTTCGAGTGTTCTAAAGTGCATAGTAAGCGGTTTTATAGTTGAAGTTAGCAGAAATAAAAAAACCGGCACGCGGCCGGTTTCTGAAGTATTATTTTACAGATTGGCTATTCGGGTTAGTGAAGGAATATCCAGGAACTTGATCTTTCGTCCCTGCAATTCAATAATGTTGTCACTCTTAAATTCCGACAGGAGGCGGATTACTGATTCAGTAGCCGTACCAACCATGTTTGCAAGCTCTTCACGTGTTAACGAAATCTGCAGGGTATTTTGATTGTCGAGATCGAAGTTCTCTTTCAGAAGCAACAATACTTCTGCCAGCCTTTCGCGAACTGTTTTTTGTGCAATGTCGGTAATATAATCGTTGGCTTCGCGCAATTCGCGGCAAACAATCTGCAACATGTGGTGCGAAAATTGCCAGTTGCTTTGGATAAGGTACAGCAGCGTTTGATAAGGAATGTGGCACAAAGTTGCCTCCTCAATTACTTTGGCAGTGGTACAAGCCAGTTCCTGGCTTAGCAACGATCGGTAAGCAATAATCTCGCCCTTTTTTGCAAAGCGAATGATTTGCTCTTTTCCGTCGATACCTGTTTTAAATATCTTGATGATCCCGCTTGTAACACAAAAGAAACCTGTTAACCGACTTCCTTCGCGATAAATAATGGTTCCTTTTTTATATACTGAACAGGTTTTTTCGTAATTCAATCGAGTGAATTCGTCTTCTGTTAATTTTTTGAATAACTGAAAACCGCTCAAGTCGGCTTCCGCATCCGATGGCCTTTTAATAGCACTTCTCATTTCCCGTACTTAATTTAGAATTAACAATAT
>Ga0116152_10000423_pt1 | contig 34149 bp, 36 predicted proteins | sample AD_UKC119_MetaG_FD_89894 | JGI IMG/M metagenome (GOLD analysis project Ga0116152, IMG submission 89894) | Active sludge microbial communities of municipal wastewater-treating anaerobic digesters from Hong Kong - AD_UKC119_MetaG | ecosystem: Engineered > Bioreactor > Anaerobic > Digestate... | reverse complement strand
ATGAATGAAGTGAACTTGATATTGACTTGTATTGAATAAGATATAAAATCACAAACAAAAACGAGAATATTTTCCCGTTAATGTTTAAATATTTTTGGGACATTTTCCCAAACTATTGACAATATAAAAGTATCAACTACCCTATATTTTTTCATGTTTCATTATCTTATTATAAATCTAAAAATTTGAAAGGGAAAATTGTATAATTAATTATACTATTCGCTGATTGTTTATTTTTAAAATAAACTAGTTCTTTATCATAAGTATAATTTAAAAAGTAAAAATACTATCATTACTTATAATTGAAATAATGATAGTATATAACTTTATTCTACTTATGCATTAGATACATTAAAAACCGCCATTTTTTTATTTTCTACATGTTATATATCCACTGATAGTTGAAGCACAAGAATTCATACCTGAGATCACTACAAATCCGGTTTGACAATTACATGCTCCATTATTACCACATGTCCCGGCTTTACGTATGTGCGTTGTTTTATTCACACATGTACAACTTCCTGTGATTTTTGAAGAACAATTACTTGATATATATTTATATCCACTTGGACATGTATTTTGCACATTCATAATATTAGCTGTTGCGCATTTAATATATGAATATGTTGATTTATTAGAACCAGTGCAAGTAGTTTTAGTTTTTGTAGTATCAATTGCACACTGTGCACTTGGAGCACCAGTAGTAGACCAAATATAATTGCAGCCTTGACTGCTACCACAACAATAACATTTACCTGCACCGCCGTTGTCGGGTGGCGTGCTACCAGTAACAGTAATCTTAGTTGTTGCGGTTTTACCACCATCTGTAGAAGTAGCTGTTAATATTGTCTCACCTGCTGCAACACCAGTTACAATACATGAATTACCATTAACTATAGCAGTTGTAATCTTTGTATTATCTGAAACACAAGATTTAAGTGTTTTATTTGTTGCATTTGTTGGTTTAAATACCACTCCTGCGGTTACTTTAGCCCCAACAGTTGTAGAATATGAAGCTTGAGCAAATTCAATACTAGTAACTGCAATAGTTTTATCAGTTGTTGGCGTTGGTGTTGATGCTTTAACAACATTTACTGTTACAATTGCTGTTTTATCGCTTCCATCAAGAGCCATCACTGTTATTGTTGCTTTTCCTACTGCTCTTGCTTTAATTACACCAGTTTGACTAACTGTTGCAACTGAAGGTTTACTAGAACTATAACTGACACTCTTATTTGTTGCATTTACTGGTTTAATGGTTGGTTTAATTTGTTTCGTTTTTCCAACTACTAATGTCACTACTGTTGGTTTAACAGTAAGCGATGTCGCTAACACTACAGCATTTGGATCTGTTACAACAACAGTAAACTCTTTTTCATTCTCACCATCGCTTATTACTAAAGTAGTAGTTCCACCCGTAATACCTGTAATATTTAAATCATCATCAATTGTTGCAATTCCTTCTGTACCAAATGTAGTTGAAATCATTGCATAACATCTAGAATCATCCCCTAAGTTTAATTCTAATTTCTTAGTCTCAGAAACTTTAACATTTATTGTGTTTTCAGCAATGCCGCTAACATCAAGTCTATCACAGACAACAACAGTAACTTCTTTTTCAAATTTATTTTTGCCAAGTTCTGCTTCAATATTTAATGTTGTTTGGCCTACTTTTAAGCCTTTAACTTCATTTTCGACTATATCACCAATCTGTTCATCATTGTCAATTTCAGCAATATCATCATCATCTATCTTAAAAGTAAATACTGTTTTGGATCTATCCCCAGAACCAATTGTAGATGCTTCAATATCTCTTTTTTCATCAACATATGTTATTAATTCATCATTAGCATTAATACCACCTGTTAACTTTATTCCTGTGAGTTTTCCTCCACCACAGAATTTTAAAAGCAATAAGATAATGATGATAATTATTATTATGCCAAAAATAATAAGAATTGTTTTTATAATTCCACGATTATCTTTTTGATTAAATGCTTGATTTCCTTCATCATTGTAAACATATGAACTATTATCATATTGATTCTGCACAGGCGTTATATTTTGCTGTGCTGGCTGCACTGGTTGATTTGCCTGATAATCAGTAAATGAAGTATTTTCATTATTGTTTACTTGATTAAAATTTTCATTCATAATAAACACTCCTTCTATACTAGATTCATTATAACACCAGTAAATATTAAAAATCAACCTGTATTTTAAAAAAATGAGAATTCAATTTTCATTAAATCTCTCATTTTTTTCTATTTCTTTAGTTTTTAAATCGTCATTATCTAATTCATCCAATAACTGTTTTTGATTTCTTGATAGTTTTTGTGGAATTATAACTTTTATTACAATATACATGTCGCCATAAAAACTTTGGTTAACATCTTTAATTCCTTTCCCTTTTAAACGGTGCTTATCTCCAGTTTCTGATCCTGATGGTACAGTTAGGATTATGGAACCATGCAGTGTTTTAATTGTTTTCTTACACCCTAATATAGCTTCTTTAATTGTAATAGGGAGTTCCATATATATATCATTTTCATCTCTTTGATAAAAGTCATGATCACTAACCTCAAATTCTAAATATAAATCTCCTGGAATACCTTTTTTAGAAACTTCACCTTTTCCTGTTATTCTTAATCTATTTCCTGTATCAACTCCTTCAGGGATAGTTACACTAATTTCTTTTTTTGTCTTAATTCTTCCCGCTCCTCTACATGTTGAACAAGTCTCTTTATATGTTTTACCAGTGCCGCCACAATTATTACAAGTTGTTTTTGTTAAAAAACTCCCAAATATTGTCCTTTGCTCGCTTGTTATTGTGCCACTACCATGACAAACATTACAAGTTTCTTCACCAAATCCTCCTGCACCATGACAATCTTTGCAAGTATCATGCATTGATAGTTCAATATTTTTTCCACAGCCTAATACTGCTTCCATAAAAGATAGTTTTATGTTTACTAATACATCTTTACCTTTAATATTTTCTTCTCTTCTTGGGCCTCCACCGAATCCAAAACTTCCTCCAAAACTAGATCCGCCAAAAATATTATCAAATATATCAGAAAAATCGAACCCCGAGAAATCATATCCGCCTTGAGGATTACCACCACTTGATGTATTTTTGAAAGCGTCATGACCAAACTGATCATATTTTCTTCTTCTATCCGCATCCGATAATACGGCATATGCTTCTTGTACTTCTTTAAACTTAGCTTCAGCATCTGGTTCTTTAGAAACATCTGGATGATATTTTTTTGCTAATTTTTTAAATGCAGATTTAATTTCATCAACAGTTGCAGTCTTACTAACTCCCAAAACCTCATAATAATCTTTTTTTGCCATACTACCTATCTCCTATTTATCATTATAAATTTTTATAAACTCATTCAAAGTTTCTTCAAACACATCAAGTGCCTTATCAATTGTATCATCATTTAGAATATCAATTCCACATTTTTTTAATATTTCAAGTGGGTAGTTGCTACTACCTGATTTTAGAAATTTCAAATAGTTTTCAAGTGCTCCTTCTTTTTTACCTAGAATATCGCTTGCTATACGTGTTGCTACCGCTATTCCTGTCGCATATTGATATACATAAAAACTAGTATAAAAGTGTGGAATTCTCATCCATTCATATTTTATTTCTTTATCATGAACAATATTTTTACCATAATATTTTTTATTTAATTTTAAATATAATTTAGCGATAGACTCTTCAGTAAGAATCTCTTTTTGTTCTTTTTCATATAATAATTTTTCAAATTCTGCAAACATTGTCTGTCTAAACAATGTTGCTCTAAAACTCTCTAATAAATCATTAAGATACATTAGTTTTTCTTCTTTTGAAGTGCTTTTACTATATAAATATTTATTTAAAAGTATTTCATTTACAGTAGATGCTATCTCTGCTAGAAATATACTATAACCACTATATTGATATTCTTGGGTATGATTAGAATAATATGAATGCATTGAATGTCCTAATTCATGTGCTAAAGTTGATACACTATTTAGTGTCCCTTCATAATTTAGTAATAAATATGGTTTTGTATCATATGATCCCCATGAATAAGCTCCTGACTTTTTACCTAGATTATAGTATATATCAATCCAAGAATTACTGAAGGCTTGCTTTAAATCATTAATATATTTATCACCTAGTGGACTAAGCGCTTTAATAACAATATCTTTAGCTTCATCAAATGAATATTTTTTATTAATATCTTTAACTAGTGGTACATATAAATCATACATATGTATTTTATCAAGTTTAAGAATATCTTTTCTTAAACTAATATACTTATAGGATAAATCTATTCTATTATTTACTGTTTTAATTAATTTATCATATAATTTAGGATCTATATTATTGTTATATAAAGACATCTGAAGTGGACTATCATATTTTCTAGTCTTAGATATAAAATAGTCCACTTTGATATTGTCAACTAAACATTTAGTGATAGTATTTTTAAGTGATGTATAGCTTTTATATAGTTTTTTAAATACTGTTTTTCTGACTCTTCTATCATAAGACTCTATATATTTTGAATAATTACTATGATTTAAAGTTACTATATTACCGGTCTCATCTTTAAATTTAGAAAAAGTAATATCACTATTATTTAATAAATCAAATATGTCACTAGGAGCATCTAATATTTCATTTAATCTAGCAATTAGTTCTTCTTCTGCAAGTGGCAATATATGTTTTTTTGATCTAAATAGATCTTCAAAATAGAAACTATACTTCTTTAATTTTGTATTTTCACTTAAATATTTTAAAACTAAATTATATTCTCCACTTAATAATTCGGTCTGAAAAAAAGCAGTTTTTTCATTAGTCGTAGTAATTAATTGATCTATTTCTCCAACGAGTGATAAATTTTTATTATTAGTCATATCCTCATTTGATAACATTACTGTATATACATATAGTTTAGATATCATCTTAGATATTTTTAAATCTAACTCTAATGACTCTAAAAGATTGTTGGCATTTTTCAAAACAACACCTTTATATTTCATAAGATATTCAGTACTTTTTATTACTTCAGCTATGTCATTTTTAAAGCCATCACCCTGATAAATTTTATCTACATCCCACTTATATGCATCTTCTACTTCTTCTCTTTTCAAATTATTCATATCTTCTCCTAAATATTAAGTTCTAGTAAAACTAGAACTTAATTCATTATTTATTATTTTTTTTCTTCGTAATTTGCTTCTTTAACATTATCTTCTTTTGGTGCCTCTCTTCCTTCTTCTGGTGATGGCCCTTTATTTTCATAAAGTTTTGCTGCTAAAGCATATACTTTTTCTTGAAGTTTTTCTTTCTTTTCTTTAATTTCATCAAGTGAATTCTTTTCAAGTGCTTCTTTTAAATCTTTAATAGCATCTTCTGCATCTGATTTTTCTTTTTCTTCAATCTTATCTCCAAGATCTTTAATAGTTTTTTCTGTTTGAAAAATCATTTGTTCTGCTTCATTTTTAAGATCTATTTCTTCTTTTTTCTTATTATCTGCTTCTTTATTAGCTTCAGCTTCTTTAACCATCTTATCTATTTCATCATCAGATAATGCAGTGTTTGATGTAATAGTAATTGACTGTTCTTTGCCTGTTCCTAAATCTTTAGCATTAACATTTACAATACCATTAGCATCAATGTCAAATTTAACTTCAATTTGTGGAACTCCTCTTGGTGCCGATGGAATATTAGATAATTGAAATCTTCCTAATGTTTTATTATCTGCTGCCATTGGACGTTCTCCTTGAAGAACATGAATATCAACGGCTGGCTGATTATCTGCTGCTGTTGAGAATACTTGTGACTTTGATGTTGGAATTGTTGTATTTCTGTCAATTAAAACAGTCATAACTCCGCCAAGAGTCTCAATTCCAAGTGATAGTGGTGTAACATCAAGAAGTACTATATCGTTAACATCTCCAGTTAGCACTCCTCCTTGAATTGCTGCTCCCATTGCAACAACTTCATCTGGATTAACTTCTTTAGATGGTTCTTTTCCTAATTCTTTCTTAACTAATTCTTGCACATATGGAATCCTTGTAGATCCACCTACTAAAATTACTTTATCTATATCTTTCTTTGCCATTTTAGCATCTTTTAAAGCATTTCTAACTGGTTCTAGTGTACTATCAAGTAAATCTCTAACCAAGTCTTCAAATTTTGCCCTAGTAAGGTTTAAATCTAAGTGAAGTGGTCCACTATCTCCTTGTGTTATAAATGGACAAGATATTTGAGTTGAAGATACACCGGATAAATCTTTTTTAGCTTTTTCTGCAGCATCTTTTAATCTTTGCATTGCCATTTTATCTTTTGATAAGTCAATGCCATTCTCTTTTCCAAATATTTCAACTAGATAATCAACTATTCTCTTATCAAAATCATCTCCACCTAATTTATTATTACCAGCTGTTGATTTAACTTCAAACACGCCATCGCCTATTTCTAGAATTGAAACATCAAATGTTCCCCCACCTAAGTCATATACTAAAATGTTTTCTGTTTTATCTTGTTTATCAAGACCATATGCAAGTGCTGCTGCTGTTGGTTCATTGATAATTCTTTCTACTTCAAGTCCTGCAATCTTACCAGCATTTTTAGTTGCTTGTCTTTGAGCATCGTTGAAATATGCTGGAACAGTAATAACTGCTTTTGTTACTTTCTCTCCTAAATAAGCTTCCGCTGTATCTTTTAGATTGCCTAAAATGATTGCGCTTATCTCTTCAGGAGTATATTTTTTACCTTCTGCTTCTACTTTTTCTTTAGTACCCATTAATCTTTTGATACTTGATATAGTATTAATATTTGTTACTGCTTGACGTTTTGCAACATCTCCAACTAATCTTTCTCCATTTTTAAATGATACTACTGAAGGAGTTGTTCTATTTCCTTCTGGATTTGCGATAACTTTAGCCTCCCCTGCTTCTAAGACTGCAACACAACTATTTGTTGTACCCAAGTCTATACCTATTATTTTACTCATATTTAATCATTCCTTTCTCTTTCTCTTTTTAAATTTTCATCTTGAGCATTGATAATTTTTTCATAATCTTTAACTATAAATCTTTGCTGGTCTTCATCTAACTTCCAAAATCGCGTTTGAAATTCTCTAAGCATTTCTTGTTCTTGTTCATCATTTTCTGGTATCATCATATAAAAATATAAATATGTTTGGCACTCAGCTACATCCTCATTCATATAATGTTTCATCTCATAAACAGAAACCTCACCCTTATCATCATAGGGATCAATACCATTCATCATTGCCATCAAACTAAATAATTGATTCTTCATTATTCTTTTCCTCCAATTTATTAACTTTCACAGATGCACATCGTAATACCTTATCTTTATATATATATCCTTTTAATAATACATCTAGAATTATATCATCTTCTTTGGTAGGATCATTATCTGTAAATAAACAATCATGATATCTTGAATCAAACTTTTCCCCAAGGCATTTCATCTCAGAAATACCAGCTTTTTCAAGAATATCTTTCATTCCTGCATATATCATTTTAAATCCAGATAGAAATTTTGATAATTCATCTGATAAGTTATTATCGTCTAATACAATTGCTCTTTCAAAATTGTCAATTATTGGTAATAGTTCATATATCAGATCAGCATTAGCATAATTTTTAAAATCCGATACTTCTTCATCTTTTCTTTTGCGATAATTTATTAAATCTGCTTTAGCTCTCAAAACTTCTTCCTGAAGACGAACGTTTTCTTCTTCCAGATCTTTTAATTTATTTTTTTTCTCTTTTATCTCTTCCATATTATCTATCCTTTACTAATGTATTATTTTTTATTAATAATTCGCCTGCAGCTTCTAAACCCTTGGCTGCTTCTTCATAATTATCATCTTTAGTCATAAGATATTCATTATGATATAAAGCACTAATTATTTTAAAGCGCTGTTCTAAAGTTATAGTCTCATCTGAAATTACCCTATTAACAATTTTATCTAGTGGTACAGGTTCAAAATCTTTCACATCATCACTTCCTCTTATCAATATTTTTCTTTATATAATCTAGTAGACTAACGACTCTATCATATTCCATTCTTTTAGGCCCAATAATTGCTATTGTTCCCTCTTCACCATTATAATTATATGAAGTTTTTATAACAGTTACATCATCATCTATTTCATTTTCTTTTCCTATGTATACTTTTATTTCATTCTCATCACTTTCAATGGAATCAATTATATCTTCTGAATCTAATTTTTCAATAATGCTTTTAACTTTTTCTACACTATTAAATTCTGGTTGTTTTAGCATATTACTTCTTCCAACAAATGAGACATTCTTATTTGAAAAGTCACTAAATGCATCATAAAATGCATTATATAAAACCTCATGTTGTGTTACATATTTAGCAATAATTGGTTTTACTTCAAACTCTAGTTTTGATGATATTTCATCAATCGGAGTGCCTATTAATAATTTATTAATCAAATCTACTGTCTTTTTTACTTCTTCAAGAGAAACATCTTTAATCATCATATTTTTACTTTCAACATGACCTTTATCAGTAACAACAATTGCTATTAAATTTTCATCATCAACCGGCACAACCTCAACTTGTTTCAGTTTATTGTTACTAGAGTTCTTCCCTAGCACAACTGATGCACAATTAGTAATTTCTGATATTATTTCAAGGCTTCTTTTTATGTAATCATTTAGTGCAATTGATTGATTATTAAGTATTATTTGAAACTTTAATAAATCTTCTCCGCTTATTTCCTTTGGTTTCATTAAATTATCTACATAATATCGATATCCAAGTTCACTGGGTATTCGACCAGATGAAATATGGTTTTTTTCTAAATATCCCAATTCTTCTAAAGTTGCCATCTCATTTCTTATCGTAGCACTAGAACAATTTAATTCTTTACAAATAAGTTTTGAACCTACCGGCTTAGCATCTTTTACATAGTAGTAGACAATTTTACTAAGTAACTCTTTCTGTCTAGTTGTTAGCATATCCACCTCCTGGCACTGCTTTTCTTTAAGTGCTAAATCCATTATATTATTATATTATAGCATTGTCAATATATGAGTGCTAATTTTTTATCAAATAAAAAAATCTCATTTTCATGAGATAATTTTAGTAAAATATTCACCCAAAAATAGCACAATAATACTTCCTGCTACTAAAAATGGTCCAAATGGTACAACATTATCCCTAGTCTTAAAAATTACTATTAAAGATGCAACAAGTGCTAACACTGCTCCAACAAAAAGTGCCATAAAACTATTTATTAGAGGCATTGTCATCCCTAGTACAAACATTAATTTTACATCTCCACCGCCCAAAGACTCTTTTTTAAATATATAATTTCCTAGTTTTAATAGTAAGAACATAATAATAAACAAAACTGCGCCATTTATAAAAGAAACTAAACCATCCATATATCCAAGGCATACAAAGTTTAAAACTATTAAAAAAATACTGAAAAAGATAATTACTTCATCTGGAATAATCAAATAATTTAAATCGCTGACAAGTATAATAATAAAAAGTGAAGATAAAGTAAGCGCTATGGCTAAATCATAACTAAAACCAAAAACATAATAACTAAGTGCAAATAAAAATCCACATCCAATTTCCGTAATTGGATAAAATAGTGATATTCTTGCTTTACAACTTTTACATTTACCTCCTAAAAATATGAAAGAAAAAACTGGTATTAGCTCATACCATTTTAAAGTCTTTCCACAATTAGGGCACATACTTCTAGGTTTTACAATAGATAGATTGTTAGGAAGTCTATCTCCTACTACATTATAAAATGACCCAAAGAATAGTCCAAATACAAAGAAAATAATAATATAAACTGCATCCATATTTATCCACCAATCTGCCCATAGAAATCAAACATTGGAATAATAATTGACATAATAATTAAGCCTACTGATCCTGACAAGAAAATAATCATGATTGGTTCAATAAAGGTTGTCAGTCTTTTAGTCGTATTGGCATGTAATTCTTGATAATAATTGCCAACATATGACATCATTGTTGCAAGTTGCCCTGTATTTTCACCTGTAACTAACATCTCGTATGCAACAACTGGAAAACACCATTTGCCTCTAAATGCATCGGATATTTTTTTACCTCTTGCAAGATTATCCATGCATTCTCCAATCATTTCTTTATAAATTTCATTATCAGATACTCTATTTAGTATAGCCATACTATCCGTTATAAAAACATTATGAGCAAGTAGTGATGCAAATGTTTTAGTAAACATTGTTATTTCATTATAAATAATAATATTACCAACGATTGGCAATCTCATAGAAAATGCTTGCATAAATCTTTTAAATGCTTTTACATTTTTAATTACAAGCTTATATATTAATAAAATCCCAAGTAATATTCCTGCAATAATTAAATAATTATCCTTCATAAATTTACTGATATTGACAATAACTTTTGTGATAGTAGGAAGTTCTGCATTATTTTGTTGAAATAAATCAACAAATTTTGGAACAACATAAATCAAAACGAAACTTATTACGACAATTGAAAATCCTAATATTATAAGAGGATACATCATTGCACTTACCATTTGCTTTTTGGTTTTATCAAGTGCTGCATAATAGTCATTCATATCATCAAGCACACCTGGCAAATCGCCAGTCATTTCCGATGTTTTAACCATATTAACTAATAATTTAGGAAACACATCGCCTTGTTTTTGTAGTGCTGCTGAAAAAGTTTCACCTTTAATTAGTTCATATATAATGTTAGAGAAAACCTTTCTCTTTGTTGCCTTAGTTGTTTGTTTTTCAAGAATTCTTACTGCATCAATTAGTGAAATACCTGCTTTAATATAAGTAGATAATTGAGTTAAAACAAATGACAACTCACTATAACTCATCTTAGAACTGCCTATATTCAAATCAATATCTTTAGACAAAGTGATGCTTTTGATCTTATAACCTTCATTATTTAAATAAATTTCAACATCTTTTTTTTCTACTGCATCAAAAAGCCCTTTAATGATTTCTCCTTGAGTATTGATAACTACATATCTAAATTTTTTCTTCTTTTCCTCAACTACTACTTCTTCATCGGCTAATCCAGTCCCAAATTTTTCTGCTACTTCTTTAATGACACGAGCATCTTCTTCTTTACGAGCTTTTTCTGCTGCCGCAAGTATCTTAGCTTTTCGCATACTTTCGATTTTTTCAGCCTCTTCGCTTGCTCTATTTTCACGTTCTTTTTTTTCTTTTTCTTCTTTTTCTAATTTTAATCTTTTTTCTTCTTCAATTTTTGCCAATCTAAAAGCTTCTTCTCTTTTTAAACGTTTTGCTTTTTCATCTTCTAGTGCTGCATCTTTTAATTCGTCAACTTTTTTATGTAAATCTTTACTTTTTACTATCGCTTCTTCTAATTGATTTGCATCATTAAAAGTAGTTAGTTCTGTTTTTAAATTATCAATGTCACTAACCAGTTCCTCTTTTAAAGATTCAACTGTTTCCTCAGGTTTTTTATTATCTGTTTTATCTTCATTTTTCCAATCAAATAGGCCCATATATCTTACCCCTTTAATATCATACATTTATAATATAACATTAAAACTAAAATTTATCTAGTATTTTATAACAAAAACAAACATTTATCATATATTAAAATAGGAGGAAAAAATATGAATGGCAATTACTTTAGAAACACGCCTTATAATAGTTTTATGCCTTACGCTAGACAAGCCGCTAGGCCTGGACTATTGAGTTTTCTTACTGGAGGCCAATCATTTGCTAATACCGCAGGGCTTACTGGTGGAAAGTTATCATTTGGTAGCATTTTAAATGGTGCATCTAAAACACTAAACTTCGTTAATCAGGCAATTCCCGTCTATTATCAAATAAAACCAATGTGGAATAATGCCAAAACAATGTTTAAAGTAGCGCGTGCAGTAAATGATTCCAACACGGAAACAGTTACCATTAATAAAACAACTAAAAATGAGCAAAGTAATAAGAATAATATAGAAAATAGTAATAATCCTACTTTCTTTATATAAAAAAAATTATATGATACGTTTAATATCTATAATTTCTTTTTTTAATTTTATTTTTTTTATTAAATATTTCTTAGGTAACTTTGATAATACTTTTTCTACTTTTGCTAAATCTTTTAATAAATATTTCTTATATAAATCATCTTTTCTAAGAGATAAACTTCCATATTTTATAGCATTACTTGAAAGTTTTTTATTACCCCTAACAGCTTTCATAATTATATATATTATATTTTTTTCTAGTATTAAAGATTCCTTCTCTAATTCAAATCCAATTTTATTAAGATGCTTCCTTACTTTAGAAATACCATTGTTAGGAGATAAAATTATACATTTAATATTTTTAAGATGTTTTTTTTCTAATATTTTATTTATTGTAACTCCACCCATTCCGGAAATCACAATAGTATCAATATCGTTATCTAATATTTTAAGTCCATCTCCATGCCTTAAAACTATTTTATCTTGCATTTTATAGTCATCTATATTTTTCTTAGCGCCTATTAATGGTCCTTTATTTATATCAGATGCAATAATCTTACCGACTTTTCTAGTTTTAGCAACAAATATATCAAGCAGTGCATGATCACAACCAATATCCATTATATTTGCATCTTCATCAATTACGCTTGCAACAGCCTTTAATCTATCATTAATCATATTAATCAGTTAAGAAATCTTTTAATTTTTTAGATCTTGATGGATGACGCATTTTTCTCAAAGCTTTTGCTTCAATTTGTCTAATACGTTCCCTCGTTACTCCAAATATCTGACCAACTTCTTCTAGTGTACGGCATTGCCCATCTTCAAGTCCAAATCTAAGTTTTAGCACCTTTTCTTCTCTTTCTGTAAGAGTTAATAAAACGTTCTCTAGTTCTTCTTTCAAAAGTTCTGCTGTTGCATATTCTTCTGGTGACATAGAACTAGCATCAGGTACAAAATCACCTAAATGACTATCTTCTTCTTCACCAATTGGAGTTTCTAGTGATACTGGCTCTTGTGATATTTTATAAACTTCTCTAATTTTTTCTGGTGTCAAACCTAGTTTTTCAGCAAGTTCATCTTCTGTTGGCTCACGGTTTAATTCTTGAGTCATCTGTCGTTGTACACGAGCAAGTTTATTAATTGTTTCAACCATATGAACTGGAACTCTAATAGTTCTTGCTTGATCCGCAATTGCTCTTGTTATAGCCTGTCTTATCCACCAAGTAGCATATGTTGAAAACTTATAACCTTTATCTGGATTAAATTTATCAACTGCTTTCATTAGGCCAATATTTCCTTCTTGAATCAAATCAAGAAATTGCATACCACGACCTACATATCTTTTAGCAATTGATACAACAAGTCTTAAATTTGACTCAGCAAGAACTCTTTTAGCATCTGCATTACCCTCTTCAGCTAAAACAGCATATTCATGTTCCTCACTTGCTGTAAGCAAATTAATTCTACCAATTTCTTTTAAATACATTCTAACAGGATCATTAATCTTAATATCTCTATTTCCAGATATTTCTTCAACTTCTATCTCATCATCTTCTACTACTTTACCGCCATCATCTTCCGCCTCGCCAGTAGTAATTTCAATATTATTAGTAATAAACATATTATATAGATCATCAAGAGCATCGCTATCTGGTTCAATTCCTTTTAGTTCTTCTGCAATTTGGTCATATGTAACATATCCTTGTTTTTTACCTAGTTCTAGTAATTCTTCTTTTCTTTCATCAAAAGTTTTTATTTCATTAACCATGATTTTTTCAACTCCCCATTTTGATAAGCCTAATTTTATCTGCTAATTTAGCTTTTTCTAAAGGATCGGATTCTTTTTTCATTAATTCCTTTAACCTTTTAATTTCTAGGTTACAATTATATTCCTCAATCACTTTAAAATAATCATCAACTGAATTAACATCATCAAGTTTAGCAAAATCATTCTGCAATACATTATCAAGCACTGTTTTTAACTCAGGTTTATCCTGCAAATAAGTATAAAAATCTGCTAGTTCAATCTCTCCAATAGTTTTATTATAGTAAATAATCTCATTAGCTAAATATCTTTCTTCGACAAATGGTAAGAAATTTAGTTTTTTTTGATAAAGTTTAACAACACTATAATCATTTAACATATAATAAATAATGGCATATGATGCTTTTTTATATTTATCCAATTTTGCTATTTTTACAGGTACCTGTTCAAACGTTTCAATTTTACTATATTTTTTGAACTTTTGCAACTGATTTTTAAGTATTTCTACATCTAATTCTGCATCTTTTGATAATTTATCCAGCAACAATTCCTGTTTTATAGTATCACTTTCTTTATTAATTTCTTCTAACACAGTATTTATATACTTAGTCTTTTCATCAATATTTGTAAAATCTACATCTTTTTTTAAATATTTGGTTTTATACTCGCCAAATGAAATTGCAGCATCAATTAAGTTAATATAACTATCTTTCCCTTTTTCCACTATGTAGCTATCTGGATCATAATCATTATTTAGTTCAATCACTTTTAAATCAATTTTTTCTTTTTCAAGCATCAAGCCAACATTATAATTAGCACTCTTACCAGGATTATCACCATCTAATGATAAATAAACTTTATGAGATAATTTTTTAATAAGAGAAAGCTGTTGCTTAGTAAGTGAAGTACCCATAAGTGCAATGACATTATATATTCCAGATATATACAATCTAATTACATCCATAAATCCTTCTACTACAATTAAATATTTTTCTTTTCTAACACTCTCTTTAGCATTATGATAATTATATAATATTTCTCCTTTAGTAAATATCACAGTCTCCTTTGTATTTACATATTTAGAATCAGATTTACTATTATATATTCTACCACTAAAGCCAACTACTTTACCACTAAGATCAAACAAAGGAAACATGATACGATTAATAAATAAATCTTTATTATTTAAACTTAAGCCCAATGCTTCCATTTCCTTGATACTATATTTTTTAGTGAGTAATATTTTTACTAATGAATCTTGTTCTTTTGAAGAAACCCCAATTTTAAAATATTTAATAGCATCCTCACTAATACTTCTTTTCTCAAGATAAATTCTGGCCTCCGCTCCTAACGATGTATTCAAATTATTTTGATATAATTTTGATGCAATATCATACATATCATAAAAATTATCAAATTTATTAGTTGTTTTGATACTAATATGATCAAGTATAACACCTGCTCTTCTTGCAAGGAGTTCTAGTGCTTCCTTAAACTCAATATGTTCATATTCCATTATAAAATTAAAAACATTTCCACTTGCGCCACATGAAAAACATTTATATATTTGCTTTTCTTCTGAAACACTCATAGAAGGATTATTATCATCATGAAAAGGACAAATACCAAAATAATTTTTGCCTTTTTTAACTAGTGGAATATATGAAGATATAACATCTACAATATTATTTGCCTGTCTCACTTCATTAATTTTATCCATATTATTCATCCAAACACCCCACTATATTAAACTTTTTCTAGTAAATATATCCGTTTCTTTATTAATCCAAATAATCAGTTTACATTCATCAATAACCTTAATAAAACCTAACCCATTGATTACAACATCTTCTCTATATTTTACATCAATCTCTTTTCTCATTAAATCTTTTAAAATTGGTTTATTAAAATTAATTTTCTTTATTTTTATATCATTACTCATAAAAAATATAATACTATTTCTATCACCTATAGCATAATCAACTCGCATAATATCGTCTATTAATATTGACTGGTTTTTCTTTATTTGAAAAATCCTTGGTTTGATTTCTTTTTTAGGAGAAATTTTTTTCAGCATGTCAGCATCAACATAATTAATAATATTTTCACTATCAACTAAACCTGGGGTATCTATTATAAAGAAATCCCCAATCTCAAGTTTAATTTCATTTAAAGTAGTGGATGGCATAGCAGATATCGATAATATCTCATCTCCTGCCATATAATTTTTTATGAATTTATTAATTAGCATACTTTTACCAGCATTAGTATTACCAACTACATACACATTTTTAGTAGTACGATATTTATTTATCATTGAATAAAGCAAATCTAAATTATAATTGGTTAATGCACTTATCATTATTACATCTAGAAATCCTAAATTCATATTTTTAAAATAATCGATAATTTTGTTTTCAATCACTGACTTAGGCAACAAATCGCTTTTATTTAATACTAATATTATATCATTATTAGGCATATATTCCTTGATATTAGAAATATTTTTGGGAATATTTAAAACATCTACAACATATATAACTAGACTTCTGGTAGTACCAATATTTTTGATAATCTCAATAAATTCATCATTTGATTTAACTACTAACTGATATTCTCCATAATGCTTCATTCTAAAACACCTAGCACAATAATCATTAGTAAGATTAGTCGTAAAACCTTCTAATAATACATTATTATCTTGTAATCCAACCCCACATCCTTTACACTTTTTACCCATAATACTTCCCCTTTTTAAATATATTTAATTTATTATATCTTATCATAATTATTCTTTCTATAAATCTATTAAATAAAGTAAACAAAGCATCTTTTTTACCAAGTCTATCCACTAAAACTACTTTTATACCAAATGTTTTAGCCCCCAGAACATCAGTAAGCATCTGATCCCCTATTAAACATAAATCCTTTTTATTATTAGCCTCTCTTACTGCCTTTTTAAAACCCACATGAAATGGTTTTCTTGCTCCCGTAATTGCTTCTACTTTATAATAAGTTGCATAAAATTTGACCTTATCAGCCGAAGCATTATTAGACATTATAAATATTCTAAAATCCTTTTTTAAATTAGCAAATAGTTTCAAAATATCATCACGAGTATCATATTGTTTTAATTCTTTGATTGTATGATTAATATCTCTAATTGTATTATCAAGGTCAAAAAGAAGTATTTTAACTCCATCTTTTTTTAATTTATCATAATTGATACTAAATACATCTTTAGCATACATATCAGGTAAAAATTTTCTCATCTCATATTACTCCTTTATACAATAATAAACATTATAGCACATAAAATATTAAAAACCTATCTATTAAAATATCTCCTTATCAAAATTATAATTTTAAAATAACATTAGCAACGAGCTGATAATCATTGTACCTCTTCTCTACCTTTCCATTAATTTTTAGAATATCTCCTTTTTTAATACTTACATTTTTTAATATCTTAGGAAATATTGTTATGGAAGCACTTGAAAAGGCATCACTACCATTAACAAACGCCATCTCTTCCCCATTTTTTGTAGTCACATTTTTTATTTTGTCAACACAAATTATAATGCTTATTATTTTGTTAAAATAATTGTCAATATCACAAGTATCAATGATATTATTATTTAATAATTTAAACTTCTCAGTTTTATGTGAAGTAACATAGAAACCAAAAATTTCTTTCTCTTGTTCTAACAAATAATCATTATCAAATTCATCATATATTTTTATAATAGGTTTTTCAATGTCATTACTGCCCAAATCTTTTACTAAATCTACATAATTGCAAATAATATCTTTATTTTCTATTAAAGTCCTGCAATTTAGATTAAAGTTTTTAAAAAATGAGGCAAATACCAATGATTCATATATTTTTTTATTATTAGTTTTATCATAAGTTCTAATCAAAAAATCATAAATATCAGTAAAATTATTATTATTTCTCTCATTAATGATATAGTTTGCAATCACACTACCAACATTCCTGATCATCGATATTGGTAAAATTAAGTCATTATTATATATTTCATACTTATTAGTACTCAATCTAACATCAGGAGTTAGAATATTTAATCCTAATTTTTTTGCTTCATTAATATATTCTTTTGTCTTAGATTCACTTCCTATATGACCAGTTAATAAATTTTTATAGAAATATTTCTTATAATAATATTTTAGATATGCCATCTTATAGGAAACAATTGCATATGATACCGAATGACTCTTATTAAACCCATAGCCAGCAAATTTCAAAATAGTATTAAATATATTAATGCTAACTTCCTTACTATAACCCTTATCTATTGCCCCATTTATGAATTTTTTTTCTTCATTTTTTAACACATCAAGTTTCTTTTTACTCATTGCTTTTCGTAATATGTCTGCCTCACCTAAACTATATCCTGCCATTTGATTAGCAATTTGCATAATTTGCTCCTGATATATGATAATTCCATATGTTGATGCTAAAATATTTAATAAGCTATCATCAAAATAGCTAATACGCTCTTTACCATGCTTTCTGTTAATATAAGATGGAATATTTGACGCTGGCCCTGGTCTATAAAGAGCTATTGCAGCTACTAAGTCATTAAAAGTAGTTGGTTTTAGTTCCTTCAAAAACTTCTTCATGCCATCAGATTCGAATTGAAATATACCTGCAGTATCACCTAATCTAAATACTTCATATACATTATCATCATCAAGTGGAATATTTCGAAAAATTATTCTTTTATTTTCATATTTCAAAATATCATCAAGAATATTTTTAATTGTTGTTAGATGCCTAATACCAAGGAAATCCATCTTAATAAGTCCATTTTCCTCTAAATAATCCATAGTAAATTCTGTCTGTAACATATCATCGACTACCATTACTGGTACTATCTCATCAAGCTTTTTTTTACTTATAACAATCCCTGCGGCATGAGTAGATGTATGCCTTTTATTATTTTCAAATAATTGTGCAAGCTGATACAAAAGTTTCAACATCTCATCATTTTCTATATAATTTAAAATAGTCTTATCTTCTTTTAATACTCTTAACTGATCATTAAATCCCAAATGCTTACATAAATAATCAATGTCTTTAATTGGAATATTTAATACTCTGCCAATATCTCTTAAAGCTTGCTTTGCACCAAGCGTTCCAAATGTTACAATACTTCCAACATTATCATTGCCATATTTTTCTTTCACATAATCGATTACTTTTTCTCTATCTATATCTGGAAAATCAGTATCAATATCTGGCATTGAAATTCGCTCTGGATTTAAAAACCTTTCAAACAAAAGATCATACTTAATTGAATCTACATCAGTGATGCCTAGTGAAAAAGAAACTAATGAGCCCGCTGCACTACCTCTACCTGGGCCCACCAAGATATCATTATTTTTTGCATATTTTATATAATCATAAACAACCAAAAAGTAATCCTCATACCCCATTTTCTTTATTATGTCAAGTTCTCTATCAATCCTATCAATATATATTTTAGTCAAATCATCGCCAAGTCTTTTTTTAATACCAGCATAACATAGTTTCTTTAAATATTTAAAAGCTTCCATATCACCATCAATATTATACTTAGGCATATATATTTCTCTACTTGCCAAATTAACATTACACATATCGCCAACTAACAAGGTGTTATTTAATACTTTATTGCTTACAAACTTTGATACTTCCTCACCAAATAAATAATTATTTTTATATATAAAGTTTATCCCTTCGGTAATATCTTTTGAATCTCGTATCATTAAAAGATATGGTAAATATTTATATTGATACTTTTCTAAATATAGTGTTTCATTTATAAAAACATAGTTATATTTATTATCTTTCATTTCTTCTTCGTGTGATATTCCCAAATATAAATTATTAAATATTTCAGAATATGTTTGATATTTTGCAATATTTCTATATTTTAATATTGCAATTAAATTCTCACTATATTTTTTCAATTTTTCAATATTTAATTCTTTCTTATTTTTTAATGTCTCCAATTTAATCAAATTTTTATAGCCTAAATTATTTTTAGCATATAAAAGTATCTCTTCTCCATTAAATATCAAATCGAGACCAATAATAGGCTTTATTTTATTTTTAGTGCATTTATTATAGAATTCCATAACTCCACAAAGATTATCATCACATATTGCGATAGAAGTAATATGCAGTTCTATACATTTATTTATAAGTTCATCAATTGTAATCATACTTGATAATAAACTATAATCAGTTTTTACATATAATGGTATATACATAACAATTACCTCCTATTAACATATTATCATATTTTGTTTGACTTATCGATAAAATTATGATAAAGTTAATTAGCGAAAACAAGGGAGTGGATATCATGGCAGTTAATGTATCAAATAGAAAACCTAACATTAAAAATTTAAGATCACATGCACTTAATACAAGTAAGAAAAAACAAAAATTAAACTTACAAACTATTAAATTAGATGATGGATCTAAAGTTAGAGTTTCTACAAAAGAATTAAGAACAATGAAAAAAAATTAGTTAATAACTAATTTTTTTATGCATTTTTTAAAATGTCGATGTTATTATAGTCTTCTAAAACATAACTACAACTTACTAATATATCAGCATTCTTAACATAATCTAAAACTTGATTATTAATTCCTCCGTCAACACTTATCTTAACATTTAAGTTGCGTCTTTTTATTTCACTACGCAACTTGTCTATTTTTTCTTTTGTGCTGGGAATGAACTCTTGTCCAGATAATCCTGGTTCAACACTCATAATTAGAACCACGGATATATCATTCAATAAATCATATATTGCTTCTACTGGGGTCTTTGGTTTTATTGATATTCCAGCTTTAAACCCATAATTTTTAATCATATCAATATATTTTTTATAATCTTTTATTTCAAAATGAACTGTAATATAACTAACATTATATAAAGCCATCTTCTTTATATATAATTCCGGATTTTCCACCATTAAGTGAGCATCAATCTTTTTAGTAATTTTGTCTAAAACTTTTAGAGTTTCCCCAACTGTTAAAAATTTATTTGGTACAAATTTATTATCCATAATATCTAAATGAATATAATCAGTATTGCTTTTATTTAAATCATCTATTAATTTAAAAATATTCTTTTTACTTAGTATTGAAGCTGATACTTCTTTCATATTATCACCTGAATTTTTCTACAAATTTTTTATAATTATCATATCTTGATTTCAAAATATTACCCATTTCTACCTGTTTAATTATTTCACAATCCTTCTCATTAATATGATTGCAATCTTTAAATGGGCAGGAATATTTTCCAAATTCTATAAATAAATCTTTGATATTTGAAACATTTGATAAATCAATACTTGAAAATCCTGGAGTATCTAATATCTTGCCACCTGATACCTCTACCAGTTCAATATGCCTAGTAGTATGTTTTCCTCGTCCTAATGCTTTAGATGTCTCATTTGTTTCAAAATTTAGACGCTTATCAAGTTTATTCATGAGTGTTGATTTACCACTACCTGTCTGTCCAGTAAACACCGTTGTTTTATTCTTAAACAATTTTTTTATTTTTCTTAATTCATCATTAAAAATTACCTTATATCCTATTTTATTATAATATTTGACTATCTTTTTGTAACCTTTATAGCTTTTTCTATCAAGCAAATCCTTCTTAGTAAAGCAAATAATTGGTTCTATGTTATTTGCTTCCAATATTACTAAAAACTTATCTAATAAATCACTTGAAAATTCTGGATCAGCAAAACTAGTTACAACAAAAGATTGATCAATATTGGCAACAGCTGGTCTTACTAAACTGTTTTTCCGTGGTAATATTTCTAATATATAATTGTATTTATTATCAAATAACACATAATCTCCTACTAAAGGGGTTATATTATCTTTACGAAATCTACCTCTACTTTTGCAAATAAAGACATCATTATCGCATAGTACAAAATAGTCATTGCTAAGTATTTTAACTATTTGGCCACGCATTATTCTCCAATACCTTCCTCATTATTTTCCCCGCCTTCATCCGGATTTTCTTCCACCACTGGTATAGCCTTTGCTACTACAATTGTTAATGTTGAATTTTCTAATATTTCCGATTTTGCTGCTCTGCTTTGAGAAAGAATAGTTCCTTCGGTGCTTTCATTAGTTTCTTTATAAGAAACAGTTAAAATTATATTATACTTGTTAGTAAATGTACGAACCTCTTCAACACTCCACTTATCTTTTACAAAATTGGGATATTCATTTATTTCTTTTGGAATATATAAAATTATTGTATCTTCTTTTGTCATTACTGTCCCTGGATCAACGCTTTGTCCAATAATTTCTTGACTATCATAATCTGGAATTTCTCCGCCTTCTTCAGCAGCCTCTACTATTTTTTCTTCTATCGTTACAACGAGACCATATACATTTTCCAAAAGCGTCTTTACTTCAATATAATTTTTCCCAGTCAGATCTTCCACCGTATATTTAATCACTCCCGTTGAAACATACAACGTTATCTCTGTGCCTTTTTTTACCGTTCTACCTATAGTTGGCTTGTCTTTACAACTAAGCCATCTGCTAATTCCTCATCTTCTATTTTTAACACATCAAGTGCAACAATTAACCCTTGCTTTTCTAACATAGATTCAGCTGCTTCTATTGTTAAACCCTTGACATCAGGAATTTTTGTTTCTGTAGTTTTTGTTAAAGCAGGATATATAAAAAATGCCCCAATTACGCCTAAAAACAAAACTCCGAGGATAATAAATAACCATCCTAAATTTTTACCTTCTTTTTTATCATCTTCCATAACTTGTTTCACAATACTATTTTCTACATCTCCCGCCAATTCTAATATTTTTGTATCACTTGCATCAAGATTATCATGTTTTAATTCTCTTTTAGGTTCATTTAATCTTTCTTTATTCAAGCAAGTATTTAAATCTTCATACATTTCTCTTGCATTATTATATCTATTCTTTGGATTTTTTGCTGCAGCTTTTCTAATTATGTTGTCAATGCTTTGAGGAACATTTGGATCTATTTCTTTTACAGATGGAAGTTCATCTTTTAAATGTTTAAGAGCTATTTCAACCGCGTTTTCTCCTTTAAAAGGAAGTCTTCCTGTAACAAGTTCATACATCATAATACCCAGAGAATATATATCACTTTTAAGAGTTGCGCCCTTCCCACTAGCTTGTTCTGGTGGCAAGTAATGAACTGATCCCATAACTGAATTAGTTTGAGTAAGCTGTGTGCTATTAAGTGCCATTGCAATACCAAAATCAGTTATTTTGATACCGCCATCTTCTTTTATCATAATATTTTGTGGTTTTAAATCTCTATGGATTATTAAAGCATCATGAGCAGTTGCCATAGCATCAGTAATTTGAAGCATAATATCAACCACTTCTTCAATCGTTAAATGATCTCTTTTTTTAATTAGTTGTTTTAAAGTTTTCCCTTCAACAAATTCCATAACAATATAGTAATTGCCATCATCTTCGCCAACATCATACATTTCAACTATGTTTGGATGAGACAAACTAGAAGCTGCTAAGGCTTCTCTTTGAAAGCGTCGTACAAATTTTTCATCATTTGCAAGGTCTCCTCTTAAAACCTTAATTGCCACCAACCTATCTAAAATAGCATCTTGTGCTAGATAGACGTTTGCCATTCCACCTTCACCAATATTTTTTAAGATCTCATAACGATCATTAATTTTTTGCCCCTTTACAATCATTTTATTCACATCCCTCATCTATAATTAAATATGCGATAGAAATATTATCATTTCCACCTCTATTATTTGCTTTTCTAATCAGTTTTATGACTTTTTCTTCAATTTCATTTTCTTCCAGTAAGACCTTTTCTATTTGTTCATCATCTAGCATCGTTGTTAGCCCATCACTACATAACATGACTGATCTAATTCCCATATTGCAATCAAATACATCAATATCAATTGGATCATTAATTCCAAGTGCTTTCATCAATACATTTTTTCTAGGATGATTTTTAGCTTCTTCTGCGGTAAGTTCTCCTGCTGTAACCAACAGATTAACTAAAGTATGATCATGCGTAACTTTGTGCATCGCATTATCTTTAATAACATACCCTGAACTATCTCCAATATTACCAAATAATATATAGTCCTTACCTACTATAGCAATAACTAAAGTAGTCCCCATACCTTTACTTTCAGGATTTTCTTCAGTATATTTGAAAATTAAACTATTTATCTCTGATACGCTATCTCTAATCCAGTCAACCGCCATCATCTTGTCTAAATGTAAAAAACTTTCATGGAATCTCTTGCCTAAATAACTAATGGCAATTGATGAGGCAACTTCTCCTGCTGAATGCCCCCCCATACCATCAGCAACTGCCATCAAATAACAACCTTCCATATTTTCAACAATTATGACACTATCTTCATTATGCTCCCTTAATTTTCCTTTATCAGTAAGATAAAATGACTTCATAAGATCACTCCTTATTACTTCTTAGTTGACCACAAGCAGCTGAAATTTTCTTTCCAAATTCTTTTCTTATAGTCACATTGATGCCTTCTTTTTTAAGTATATCATAAAACTTATTAATTTTTAAGTCATTACTTCTTTTATATGTCAAATTAACTGTCTCATTATAAGGTATTAAATTGACATAAGCATTCATTCCTCTTATCAATTTAGCAAGTTCTAAAGCGCATTCCTTAGTATCATTTACGCCGTCAAGCATAATATATTCAAATGTAACCCTTCTGTTTGTTACTTTAATATACTTTTTAACAGCATCAATTAGACTTTTTAAATCATAAACTTTACTAATTGGCATAAGTCCATTTCTAAGTACATCGTTTGGAGCGTGTAAACTTATTGCTAAATTAACCTGATACTTAAAATCACTAAATTCTAATATCTTAGGAACTATACCACATGTTGAAACTGTAATGTGACGAGAACCAATATTTAAACCAAACGGATTATTAATAATTTTTATAAAATTACAAATATTATCATAGTTATCAAATGGTTCTCCAATGCCCATTATAACAATATGTGATATTCTCTTTTTTATATCTTTTTCAACTTTTAATATCTGCAAAATTATTTCGCTTGGAGATAAATTTCTCACTTTTTTCAGCGTTCCACTATTGCAAAATACACATCCCATATTACATCCTACTTGACTAGAAACACATAGACTTATTCCATAATCATGAAACATGACAACACTTTCAATAAACTCTTCATCTTCTAATTTGAACAAGTATTTAATAACGCCTTCATCTTCTTCTTTTTTTATTAAAGAAATATCACTAATTGAAAAACTATTTTCTAATTTGCTAATTAAATCCTTGCTTAAATTACTCATATTAGCAAAAGTATTTACCCTCTTGACATATAGCCAATCGAATAGCTGCCTACCACGATACTTTTTTTCTGAATTATCGAGTAACCATCTTTCTAAATCTTCTTGTGTATAATTAAATATATTACCCATTTTATCACCTTATTTATTAAATTTTTGGTTTAATATAACATCTTTATTTATGCCATTTAAATAATCTTTAACTAGCATTTTTTTCTTTCCAGATACTTGAATAGATTCAATAATTATTTCACCATCGTTAGTTGCTATTCCAAAGCCATCTGAATAAAGTTTAAAAATAACTCCTGGTTCACTATAAGTATTACTTCCTATTCTACAATCAAATAATTTTACATATTCATTGTTTAATACTGCGTATGCACCAGGAAAAGGATTTAAACCTCTAATATGATTAAATATTTCTTTAGTGGTTCTATTAAAGTCAATATATTCTTCATCTCTATCTATAACATATCCATATGTTGCTTCCTTAGAATCCTGCTTTACCCTAGTTATTTTATTACTAAATATCATTGGCAATGTCTTTTCAAGTAAATGAGCCCCAATTAAACTCAATTTATCATGCAGTGTTCCAACTGTGTCAGATTCTAAAATATTAATAGATTCTTGAGTAATAATATCTCCAGTATCCATCTTTTCATCCATGAACATAATTGTCACTCCCGTTTCATCATATCCATCAATTAATGCGTGATGAATTGGTGCTCCACCTCTTAATTTAGGCAATAAAGAAGCATGGACATTAATACAACCATATTCAGGACACTCTAGTATCTCTTTAGGTATAATTTGGCCATAAGCACAAGTAATAATAATATCAGGATTTAACGATAAAATTATATCAAAATCATTTCGTATTTTATTTGGTTGAAATACTTCAATTTCATTTTTTAATGCTAATTTTTTTATTTCAGAAAAAACAATTTCTTTTTTGCGACCTACTTCTTTGTCAGGCTGAGTAACAACTAAAACGACATTATATTCATCTATTAACGTTTGTAATACTGGCACACTAAACTTTGGAGTACCCATAAATATTACTTTTTTATTTTTCATTTATATCACCAGCTTAATAATAACAAAAAAACTATGAAATTTCCATAGTTTTATTATATTTGTCTAATAGTTTCCGTAACATAAGGAATTGAATCCAATGATTCAAAATTTGTCATTCTCATAAACGTATCTTTTGTCGCTTCTGGTACCTTTAACTTTCTAATCAATCGTTTCTTGGCATCATATTCCATGTTCACAAATTCATTATGTCCCACTAACGCATAAAGTAAATTCAAATGCATGCTTACATTATCTATATTCAAAGAAACAGGGGTATTAAAAAAGTTCATCATATATAACATGTATAAACGAAAATCATATTCATTTAACAAAAATTTATCAAATTGCCCATTTACTAAATCAATAATATGCGGTAAATAATGATTATCTAGCAATAAATTAGTTGGATTTAAATCGCAAGAAACGATTCCAATTTTATGCATAGTTTTTACAATACTATCAAATCTTTTTAATATTTCTAATTTCGTAGATAAATCTGCTTCCCCTTCACATATACTCATAAAATCCCAAGGATCTATAATACGTGTTAAAACATATCCACAATACTTACCATCAACCAAAACACTTCTTTTTGGAATATTTATATTTTTACAAGTCATATTTTCGTTAATATTATAAAGTGTTGATAATCTATCTAACATTTCTTTATCTAAATAATTTGATCTTTCTGAAAAACAAACAACTAACTCCTGATGATCATAGGGATTAATATATATCTTTTTATCGCCAACAAACAAAAAATGGTTTTTAGAATTTAACATTCGTGAAGAAATACATAATTCATTCATACTATCGCCTCTAGAGGCATATTATATCACAAATCCTATCCTTTTTCAATAGTATCAGCAACTTCATTAAAAATAAAAATGATGATTTTTTCAAAACTTCCTTCTATTTTGGAAGATAGACTATTCATTCTCTTAGAAAATAAATTGCTGTAATCTATGTACTCATCTACCAAATAATCTTCAATATCGACTTCTAATCCTTCTGCAATGTCTTGTTCAAATTTTAATATTTGTTCATTAGTTAAAATCATTCTCTCTTTATTTTTTATTTCATAATAACCAGTTGCAGTTATTAAAAATATTCCAGTAAATAATATAATTATTATAAGAATTAAATATTTGATAAGTTTTTCTTTATTCATCTTTTGCTCCTAAATAATCCAATAAAATCTGGCAAAATAAATGCGTTGTGTTATAAACTTCATCAACTGTATTATCAACTCCACCAATTTCAATTAAAATCGCATTAGTGCTTATATCTTGATTATATGTGGCATTTCTTTTATAAACTCCCCTACTTAACTTTTCATTGAATTGATTAAATCCATTATTAAGTGCTTTCATTAATGATAAGTTTTTTTGATATTCTTTATTGTTTATTCCAATTACAAACATTGGTCTTGCATAAGTTTTATCATCTATAATTATCTTTGAATTATCTCCACTAACAGAATCTCTATGAATATCTATATAATAATTTAACGTTGGATACTCTTGCTTTCTTTTTAATAAAAGTTCTCTTGATAATTGGTAACTTTTGTCATAGGAAAGATTTCTTTCACTGAGAAATCTTCTCATATTAGTCTCTTCCACTACTGCGTACACAGAATTATCTTCTAAACACTCTTTTAGAATATAGCTGGAAGTTAGTACCGTTAACTCGATATTATAATCTTTTAAATTAGCTGAATCATATTGCTCTTGTTGATGAGTATTATAAATATATATTGTAGGACTTGATACTAATTTAGTCATATCACTTGATATGTTATCATTCCTAATATCTTTAAATGAATTAGAAATAAATGTTATTGGATTAGAAATATTAACATTAGAAATAGATGATACAATATTTTTAAATATTTTAGTTTTGCTTGTACTGTTAAATGAATTAGGATCATCCATGATTATTGATACAAATTCCTCGTTTGTAAGATTAAATTTAACAGTATTCAAGGTTTTAAAGGTGTAAAATCCTACTATCAATGTTATTAAAAAATAAAAAAATATTTTTAATTTCTTTTTCATATGGTCTCACCTCTAAAATAATTATATTTGAAATTTAAAAATATTTTGTCAGTTTATATGTTATGCAATGCTTTATTAATTCCATTAGCAATAACATTTGATAATTTTTCTATTACAAAATCAATTTCTTTAGGTGTTACCATAAGATTGTAGCCGATAGGGGTTAAAACTTCTAACAATAAACTTTTCATTTCAATATTAGATAAGGTTCCAACCAATCCTAAAAATATTTTTCTTTCATCGTTAGTAAGATTATCTGCTGATAAATAGTTTTGCATATAAGAAGGAATAAACTTTAATTTAGGATTATCATTATTTTTTATATTATAGCTAAAATGCTTAGTCATGTAATTAATCGTATCAAATACAATAGTCGATGCATCCACTACTGTTGGAATTCCTATAGCAATAACAGGTATGCCTAACTTTTCTTGCGAAATTTCTTCTCTTTTATTGCCAACTCCTGATCCAGGATGAATACCTGTATTTGATATTTGAATAGTTTTGTTTACTCTATCCAAGGAATCACTTGCCAATGCATCTACGGCAATAATGAAATCTGGTTTTATTTTCTCTACTACTCCCAATATAATATCTTTAGTTTCAATTCCAGTATTTCCCATAACATTTGGTGATAATCCAGATGTAATTCGATACCCTTCTTCTAGGCTACCTGTTAATATATAGATATGCCTAGTAACAATCAAATTATTAAATATTAAAGGACCTAACGAATCAGGTGTAGACTTATAATTCCCTAAACCAATAATAAGACAACTAGCATGTTCTGATATTGTGCAATATTTTAATATTTTAAGAAGTTCTTTTGTAAAAACATTAATTAACTTTTTTTGATTGTTTGCATCAGTCACATCATCAAAAAAAATAGTAGTATAGCAACCCCTTTTCTTATTTATTAATTTACTTCCTTCATCATTAACCAAAACATTACTGACTTTTAATCCATCAATCTTAATAATTTTTTCTGTTATTCCCTTAAATCTTTTTTGACTTATAATATCCGTTATCAAATCTGTTCTGATATGATAATTGCTTAAATCTATTTCTCTCATAATATCACCTATTATTATTTTTAATTAAATTATTAATTTTATTTGCTTTTTTTGCTTTTTTTTGCTAAAATTTATTATGTTATTAAAGCGAGGTGAAATTTATGCCAAATATTAAAAGTGCTAAGAAGAGAGTTAAAACTGATAAAATTAAAAATGTTACAAATAATACTCTAATATCTAGTATGAGATCTGCTAATAAGCGTGTTAGAAAAGACATCAAAGAAAGCAACAAAGATGCTGCTTTAAATGATATTAAATTAGCAAACAAAAAAATTGATAAAGCTGCTAAAAAAGGATTAATTCATAAAAATAAAGCCGCAAGAATTAAATCAAAATTACAAAAAGCTATAAATAACAACAAGTAGTTAAACTACTTGTTTATTTGTATTAGGAGGTCGTAATGCGTAGAAGTTTTAAATCTGTGGCAGGATTAATAATTATTTTGGGAATGTGCTTGATAGGTATTATTTATCGTGATAATGTATTGAAATTTTACTCAAAATATTATGATAACAATAGAAAAAATATAACTATCTCAAATTTCGAATATTCAACCACAAATAAATATAGTTCTGCTAGTTTGACAACGGATTTTATTGCTAAGAACAAAGAACAGTTAACAAACATCTACTATACTATAATAAATAGTGGAAACAATAGATTTACATTCTATTGCGATGTAGATTATAAAGAATGTTTGGATGATATTGAAAAAATATCAGCAAGTGAAGAAGAATTGGCATTTATAAATAATTTTGTCCATCCTTATAACTCATTTTCAAGTATCAGGACTTTATATGCAAGCAATGGAAAAGTGGAACTTGAAATAATTAAAAGTTATACAAGTGAACAAATTATTTATTTAAATCAAGTATTAAAAGAATTTATAGATAAAAACATCTCATCAAATATGACAGACAGGGAAAAAATTAAAATAATTCATGATTATATTATCAGCAATACTAAATATGATTTTACAAGTAACTTATCATCAGAAATTAATCATTATAATTCTAATATTGCTTATGGGGTTTTTAAAAACAAAAAAGGAATATGTAGTGGTTACACTGATGCAATGGCATTATTTCTGTATGAATTAGGTATTGAAAACTATAAAATATCAAATGATGATCATATTTGGAATTATGTTATTTTAGATGGTATTGGATATCACTTAGACTTAACTTGGGATGATCCTATACTTGAAACAGGAGAAGAAAAAATAGAATATTTTTACTTTTTAATAGATGACAATATATTAAAAATTCTTAGTAAAGAAGACCATTATTATGATAAAACATTATATGGCATATAAAAAAGAGTTAAAAAAACTCTTTTTCAATTGCATGAAGTACATTGCCCTAAAAACGTGCTTGAAATGGCATTATATAATTTGTTTTTAAAATTTAGTTTAGCATCATCAGTCCAATATCCTTCAACAGTAATACCTTGTTCTACAACTGATGTTTCATTGTCGTGGAACAATATCTTACCATCTACTACAAACGTAACATCAGGAACATAAATTCGTTTATTGCCTTCATCATCAGTAAGTAAATACTTATTCAAAATTTCAACTATCTCTTGATATCCAGCAGTATTATTTGACCTTGCTTCTTTAATATTGTAATAATAGATTTCTTCCATTTCTAACTCTTTTGCCACCTCATTTAACATACTTACATATTTGCAACACCATGGGCATTCTGAAAATCCTAAATACACTATGCCTGTTCCATTTCGTAATATATCAATAATCTCTGATTCTGTTTTATAAACAAATAAGTTATCCAAAGGTAAACTCTGATATTCTTCTGCAAACTTCTCATGATCCTTGACTGAATCGTTTTTATTTGTTTGATCTTTAAATATATAATAAATCCCAATAAGTCCCGCAACAAATATAATAATTACTATGGCAACCCCTATAAAACGTTTTTTCATCTTTTACCTCCAATATAAATACATTTTAACATTTATCCTAATACATAACAAGTTAATTCATTATTTTAAAATAATCACCAGAATCTAAATATAAAATTCCTTTATCACCTTCAAGTTCAACAACAATATCATTATATTTATTTAACTTTGTAAACTTGTCCAGCGTAACATGAACAACATTTTGATCATTCATATATAAAATAAATAAGTCATCATCATATTCGTTTGGAGAATATTTAATCTCGGAAATCTTTTGAATAATATTGTTGTTAATTCCAGACATTTTTTCTATTAATTCCTTATATATTTCATCAGGAACATAGTTTAAAAGAGTTGGAACATCATACTCTTCATCAAATACATCTTCAATATAATTACTTAAAACATACTTTGAATTATTACTATTTTTGAATAATATCCTGTTTTCTGTAATATCAAGTACAATTAATTTGCCTAGTCTCTTTGAAACTTAACATCACTTATTAAAACACTTTTTTTCAAGTTCTTCGCTATCTCAGTTTTAGTAGTAAATAAAAAACTAGGATAGTTGTCCAATTTAGACAATTCTAATATTTCCTTCTCAGATAATATATAGTTATTATTAATTTGTACTCTAGATATATCATCTCCAATAATAAAATAATAAATGCAAAAAATTATACCAATAAGTATAAGTACTAAAACGAACTTAAAAATTTTTGCTTTTATTCTTCTTTTTGCCATATCTACTCCCAATTGAAAAATTCTTGTTCAACTTTTAAATCAACGTCATAATTCTTTTTAACTGTATCTTTTGCAAGCATCAGTAATTTTTTTACATCGCTGGCTCTAGCATTTTTATAATTAATTATGAAATTAGCATGTTTATCACTAATCTTTGCTCCACCAATTCTATAACCTTTTAGATTCGAATCCTCAATTAATTTTCCAGCATACATTCCTTCTGGATTTCGAAATACACTTCCGGCACTTGGATAAGAAAGAGGTTGTGTTTCTTCTCTTCTTTTTTTTCTTTCACTAATTAAATTTTTTATTACCTCTTTATCCCCATGAATAATTCTAATCTTAGCTTCAATGCAGATATACTCTTTATTAGACTGAAGTATTGATGATCTATACCCAAATAATAATTCTCTCTTACTAAGTTCAATTATATCAAAATCATTATCTAATACCTTAATAGAGAGGATTACATCACCTATCGAACTATTATAAGCCCCAGCATTCATGTATACCGCGCCACCAACAGATCCCGGTATCCCGCAGGCAAACTCTAAGCCACTATATCCTTCTTTACATAATTGATTAGCAAGTTGCATTAAAGATACTCCTGCCCCTACTATGGCATAGCGAGATTTAATATTAATCTTATTTAAACTATCTAATTTAATAATTACCCCATTATAATTGTCATCACTAGGAATAATGTTAGAACCTCTGCCCCATACTTTAAAAGAAATATTGTTGTTTTTAAAATATTTAAGTGACTTAATTAGAGCCATAGCAGTCTTAGGATAAAAAACAATTCTAGCAATTCCACCTATTTTATATGTAGTCAATTTTTTAAAAGACATATTTTCAATTACTTTACCTAAATTGTTATTCTTAATATATTTAAGTGTTTCTTTCATGCTTTTTCTCCTACTAGTTTTACTATTTCCTTATATATATTATCCAAACTATTTGGGGTACCTAATTTTTTTAAGTTTTTAAGCGTTTTATTGTATTTGTCTTGATCACTTAAAACCATATCAATTTCAGATAAGATTTTTTTTGCTGTTAAATCCTTTTCTTCAATCATAAACCCTGCTTCTTTCTCAACTAAAAGCATTGCATTTAAATATTGATGATTGTTTGGAACATAAGGGCTTGGTATTAATACAGGGACTACACCTAAAGTAGTAATTTCAGATAAGATGGTTGCTCCCGCCCTCGTAATTATTAAATCAACAGTTTTAAGAACACTAGGCATATTATCTAAGTATGAAACAATCTTAATATTTTTATATTTATTATCTTTATATTTATCATAATATTTATCACCCGTTACAAATAAAACATTATAATCTTTTTCAGACATTTCTTTAAAAGAATTGGCAATTATATCATTGACGGTTTTCGAGCCTAGTGAACCCATTGTAATTAGAATCAATTTTTTATTATCAAATCCAAGAGAAAATTTAGTAACTGGTTTTGCATTTAAAACTTCTTCGCCACGAGGATTGCCGGTAAAAACAACCTTTTCACTATTAAAAAACTTCATAGACTCTTGCAATGATACTAAAATTTTATCAGCATATTTATTTAAAAATATATTGGCCTTACCAGGAATAATATTTTGTTCATGAATAATAGTTTTATATCCCAGTTTGTTGGCACTAAAAATAACGGGAACAGTTACATATCCACCAACACCAATAACAATATCTGGATCAAAACTTTTAATTATTTTCCTGCATCTTTTAATTGCACTAGACATTTGAAAAAATGATTTTATTAATTTTAATATATTTTTAGATAATCCTGATATATTTATACCAATATATTTAATACCCATCTTAGGAATAACATCTTTTTCCATGCGATCAGTAGTCCCAATATAAATAATCTCTGAATTAGGTTCCATCTTTTTAATTTTATTGATTATTGATATAGCAGGATATATATGTCCACCAGTTCCTGCCGCACTAATAATTACTTTCATAGTACCACCTATAACAATTATATCATAATAGATTTAAAATATGTAAAAGTATCATAATAGATTTACACTTT
>Ga0116152_10000422_pt1 | contig 34206 bp, 27 predicted proteins | sample AD_UKC119_MetaG_FD_89894 | JGI IMG/M metagenome (GOLD analysis project Ga0116152, IMG submission 89894) | Active sludge microbial communities of municipal wastewater-treating anaerobic digesters from Hong Kong - AD_UKC119_MetaG | ecosystem: Engineered > Bioreactor > Anaerobic > Digestate... | reverse complement strand
TCTAGGGGCACTCCACGCTGTTCGCTTGCACTGGCCCCGTCAACTACTGTACCCTTAAGGGACAACAACCTCCCCCCGCTATCGGGAAAGATATTCCCGGAACAGCGCCCCCAAGCGCCGAGCGAAGCGAGCGCCGCCGGGAGGATGCAGGAGACGGGAATATCTTTCCCATATAAAAACATTATTTAAAAAGAAGCTGTTGGGCACGAGAATGGGTTAGTATTTTTTGTTAATGGTTCATCAATTTAGAATAGTTACCCCATTACTCAATAGTGAATAATATAATCAATCTTCCTTACTTATAGGTCAAAAATAGAAAAAGTGTTCAAAATTGAACAAGTGGTGTATAAATAATAAGCCAGATAGGAGAGATTAGCTATCCTTCCGACAAGGGTGTTCCTGCCACCCTTCTGGTTATTTATCTTGTAGGTAAAGATATGCAGGAAAAAATCATGGCACTTCCACCTAACCCACTTAAAAATTTAATGATTAATCCAAATGTTAAAGCAAAGAAGGACAGCCTAAATTCTAAAGAACTGGCTATTGATTATAAGGAACTAAAATATCATAAGGCTCAAGTTAAAATAATCGAAGATAGTATCAAGCAAAAACATATGCAGGATGCACATGCAAATGGCCTTGAGCCAGCTTACTTAAATACAACTGATTTAGTTGAAATTATTAGCACAGTTTTGAATACGAAGTGCCCCATTTCAAAAGCATTTGAAGCCAGAGAGAAAAATGCAAAATTGTGCAAGGAATGGGCTAAAAGAACTATTAAGAGAAAACCCGATAGATTAGATATTAATGACGCGTTTAATGATTTAGAACTAAATGAACAAAATATCATAAACTTAATAAAAAAATATAACCAATTCGACATTAATCAAATAATTAAAGCCAATACATATAGTGAGGGCCTGAACCAAATGAAGAAGCAATTGATTATTGCAAGAGAACTTGAAAAAAAAGACATCAAAATTGAAAACTTGGAAGCTCAAATAAAAATACTATCAGGAGACAGTTGGGAAGTAAAAGCATTAAGTTTGAGAAAACTAGGCATGTCATTCAACGCGATTGCAAAACTATTAGGTAAATACAGAACTACTATTGCAAAATATCTAAATCAGCCAAATATTAAAGCTCAATGGTAAAAGATTGAATGATTGCTTTAATATTTTTGAACATTTTAATTTCCCTATAATATTATAGTAGGCTTAGATATCGGCTATATATGATAATAATTGCTCACTTTTAAGAAGTTAGTATACCGTATTAGTAGTTTTCATACTTCTATAATAATTTTGCTAAGCTCAACTTTAGATTGCAATTAGTATATCGGGTAGATATAGTTTTCAGTATTGGCAAAAAAAGAAGTTAATAGTATCAAATTTGATACAACATAGAATTAGTGTGTTTGTATTTTTTGGTTCCATTCCAAAAAATGTCTATATAAGCTCTCATTAGATCCTAAGAAATTTTAGAGACAAAGTAAGGAGAAATAAATTTAGATCCTCCTTTTTATTTATTTATTGATGTTTTTCAAACCATTCTCTAGACAATTTCTGAGCTTTTTGTATCTGATCTTGGGTCATTCTTTCTTGAAGAGTTTTTTTAGCAATTACCGCGTCTTCATCTCCCTTAGCAGCGGCTAAATTGATCCACATATAGGCATTTACAAAATCCTTTTGAGTGCCTTTGCCTATAGCGGTCTGAAAGCCTAGCATATATTGAGAGGCGGTATGTCCTTGTTCAGCGGCCAGACGATACCATTTTACTGCCTCAACATCATCTTCTAGAACACCTTCGCCATTAAGATACATAGAACCTAAGTTATATTGAGCTCTGGCATACCCCTGTTCAGCAGCCAGACGATACCATTTAACTGCCTCAATATCATCTTCTGGTATCCCCAAGCCCTTATCATAACTAGCGCCTAGCAAAAATTGCGAGGCGGTATGTCCTTGTTCAGCGGCCAGACGATACCATTTTACTGCCTCAACATCATCTTCTAGAACACCTTCGCCACTGTCATAAAGTACCCCCAGCATATATTGCGCATCGACATTTCCCTGTTCAGCTTCTGGCCTCAATTCTTTTATGGCGGTCACGAAATCCTTCGCATTTATTGCATCTAGACCAGCTTGAAAATCAGCCTTTGCCATATAAGAACTAAAGGTTGTATAAAATAATAGTACACTTATATATTGAAAAGCTGTTTTCATGAATTTCCCTTTTTGAATAATGAATTAGGAAGATAACAACATTGAAGTACATAAGCAATCAAACAAATTTGCAAAATTATTTTGGTGTATTGAAATGATTATTAGAATTTTTAGGTACACTATTTTGTGATATTTTTGTGTGCTATCCTTCAAAATATCACACATATAATAACTGGTTCATTCCTAACTCAAATCACAATCTGATCACAATTGATTATGAAACTACTTAACATGAATTTGAATGTAAGTATTCATCACGGGTCATTTATGGAAGTCAAAGTAGATTACAAAAGCACTTAATGTTTTTATCCTATTTTAAATAAATTATTTCATGGAAAACAGCCGGAGGCTGTCATGGAATAATATCGTTAAGGGGGACATGACGGGGACATAAACCTCTTTATAATGAGGTTGATTACTGCTAAGTGTTTGATTTGATTGGCGCACCCGACGGGATTCGAACCCATGACCTCTGCCTTCGGAGGGCAGCACTCTATCCAGCTGAGCTACGGGTGCGCGGTTGGTAAGTGTGGCGCAGACTACTTAATCCTGACAGGAAAGGCAATGGTTTAAAAAATAAAAAACCCCCACTTTTCGGCGGGGGTTTTCTTTTAACATTTCATTATCAGTTAAAGCGCGCTTGCGTGGCCTTCCAGATAGCTGGCGACGCCCTCTGCAGAAGGCTTCATTCCCTCATCCCCTTTGTTCCAGCCGGCAGGGCAGACTTCGCCATGTTCTTCCGTAAACTGTAAAGCTTCGATCATACGCAGGCTCTCGTCCACATTTCGGCCAAGGGGCAGATCGTTGATGACATAATGACGAATTTTACCGGCTTTATCAATCAGGAAAGAGCCGCGAAGCGCAACACCGGCGCCTTCAATCAGGACATCGTAATCTTTTGCAATTGACTTTGTAATGTCGGCCACAAGTGGAAAATTGATTTTGCCGATGCCGCCTTTTTCAACCGGCGTATTGCGCCAGGCATAATGTGAAAACTGGCTGTCAACACTGACACCAATCACTTTACAGCCGAGGGCTTTGAATTTGTCCATGCGATTTGAAAAGGCAATAATCTCGGATGGGCAGACAAACGTAAAATCAAGCGGGTAAAAGAATACCAGACCATAATCACCCTTCAGATAGTCATGCAGGTTTAAGGATTTAATTTCGTCATTTTCCATGACGGCCTGTGCGGTAAAGTCGGGGGCTTGCTTGTTTATTAGCGACATTTATGGTCTCCATTTTTATGTGTGAGTGATTTTTCTGATAATCATTAGAATGATTTTAAAATAGAATGACTCTCACTCTATTTCAAGGAGTTTCTTGTTAAAATAATATGAAATAAGAGGCTGTTTTACTTATTCCTCTACGACAATATCACCGACGCGATTGTCCACAGTCAGTAATGTATCATAATATTCAAGTGATGGCACCGCGCCGAATTTTTCTGTGAAATTATCGATAAATTCTTTTGTAAAAAAGGCTTCGGCATTGGCGCGCGAATCCCATAAATATACGGAAAGGCCGTCACCAGTTTTTTCATCATAGCAAAATTGCTTGCTGTGGAGATGGGGCAGTCCTTTGAATTTATTTTGTGCCGAGAGCATCATGATTTCCATGACGTCTGAGCGGGGTGGAATATTGGACAGGTGGTAGCGCACCAATACTGTCGCCATAATCGTTTCCTTTCTGTTTGTTTATCTGTTTCAAACAAATATGCACGTTTGTGAAAAGCTCAATGGTCTGTTTGTTAACATTTAGAATAAAGTCCCTTGCCCCTTTGAGCAAGGGGGAATTAAATGCCGGAAATTGAGATATTTAAGGATTACACATAGCTGATGACATCATGGGCCCTGTTATCCACCATCAACAGGCAGTCATAAATTTCATATGTCGGTATCGTGCCGACTTTTTCCTTAAACATGGGGATAAAATCATCGGAAAATAGATTTTTAGCCTTTTCCAGACTTTCCCAGTTGTAAACGGAGAGACAGGTTTGTTTTTCTTCGTCAAATGTGAATTGTTTGCTGCTGAGGCCATCCATATCCTTAAACATTTCAGACGCCTGTTTAAATTTTTCCATTGCTTCTGCGCGGGTGAGTTTTTCTGGGTAGCTGTATTTTACGATTACTGTTGTCATTAATTTTCTCTTTCTAAATATATAATCCATATATAGAATATCCGAATTCGGAATATATACAAGATAAAAGCTATTCACCTTGGTTTTTATAATTTTAGGTGATAAATTTCAGTCAGAATAAATTGTTAGGCAGCTATGAAAAAAGTAACAAAAGGGTTTCTTGAAGATTTGACGAGCTATTGCGTCAAGCATGCTTATCACATCATGATAAATCTTGCGGAGGAGAAACTTGCTGAGCTGGATTTAAAAGTGCCTGATTTTTCAATTCTGGCGATGGTTCATTTAAATCCTGGCATTACGCAAAGCAAGCTGATTGAAAATTTATATGTGACAAGATCAACAGCAAGTGAACTTGTCGAAAAACTGGTCAGCAGGGATCTCATTTATAGAAAGCCGATAAACCGAAAAGCAAGCGGTCTTCTTTTAAGCGAAAAAGGAGAGGCATTATTTGCGGTAGCATTAAAAAATGCCAATCAAAATCAACAGCAGCTATTAAATCATTTTTCCGAAAGTGAAATACATGAACTTAACCGTTTATTGCTTAAACTGGCAAATGCTCTTGAGTAAGCCATATGAGAGGGAGGGAAGAAAACTTGACAAAAACCTATTTTCCCAAAAGTGGCACAGAAGCATTTTTAACGGCGAGGGATGGCATAAAAATCCGCTATGGAATTTTTCCGGCTGAAAAAGAGACAAAAGCAACAATCCTGCTTGTGAACGGACACCGTGAATTTATTGAGAAATATTCTGAATTTATAGAATCCCTTCAGGCGCGTGGCTATACGGTTTATGCCTATGATCATCGGGGGCAGGGGCTATCCGGGCGACTATTGAAAAACCCGCTCAAAAGCCATAACCCTGATTTTGGTGCCCTGGTCCGGGATATGCATCAGATTGTTGAAGAGATTATAAAACCGCAATTAAAGGCGGGTCCGTTATATTTAATCGGGCATTCTTTAGGTGGGCAGATTTGTTTACGGCATTTACATGATTTTCCGGCATCGTTTGACAAGGCAATTTTGCTTGCACCATTTCTGGATTTAATTATCGGTCCCAAACCGATAGCAATGATGGTGAAATTTTATTTTAAATTATTGAGTTTTCTTGGTTTTTCAGAACTATTTGCGCCAGGGCAGCCAAGAAACAGAAACATGATTGATCATGACTTAACGTTCAGTCAGTTAACCCATGACCGGGAAAGATATATGTGGGCAGAGCAGGCGATAGATCAAAATCCCGGCCTTTTTATTGGTGGGGTGACCTATGGGTGGCTAGCGGGCGTGATTAAAAGTTTTAAAATCATTCATTCGCCGGGATATACGGATGCGATCAAAATACCGGTTCTTGTGCTGCTGGCCGAGCAGGAATTTGTGGTCAATAATGAAACCACTTTACGTATTTTTAAAAATGCCGCTCATGTCGAAATTGAAACCATTGCCGGTACCCGCCATGAAATGTACCGGGAAATAGATCCCATCAGGAACAGGGTGCTGGAAAAAATTGTAAATTTTTTTAGCCCTTAATTTCATAATCGCACCATATTTCTTTTTCCCTATCTCATAACGGTTTTCCTGCTGGACGCATGGCAAACTCAGGCGTAGAGTTTTTAATGATATTGGGGTCATTTTTGAGGGAGAGGAAAATGTACGCTTTTACACTGGAAAATCCTATTTTTGCTAGCTATATGATTGCGGCGGCCATTATGGTTCTGAAAATAATGGGGCAGGGCTGGATGACCGTTTACCGGATGCTAAAAAGTAATTCCGGACTTGTAAGTCCGGAAGATATTCAGGTGGGTCTGATCAATAAGGACCCAAGCCCTGAGCAGCTTGAAATCAATGATTATGTTGATCGTTCACGTCGGCTTCACCGTAATGATCTTGAAAATATTCCGGCCTTTCTGGCAATAGGGCTTCTTTATGTTGTGACTGGCCCCACTTTGATGATGGCACAGATTATGTTTTATGGGTTTGTTGCCACCAGGCTTATTCACACGATAGTGTATGCCACCAAACAGACCCATGAGGTGCGGGCGACATTTTATACGATCGGTTCGGTGATTGTGATTATAATGGCGGTGCAGGTGATTTTGGCCAGTCTTGATTATCTGTAAGTCACTAGATTATTTGTAAGTCACTGGATTACTTATAATTCATCTGTTGTAATGTTAAGCAGTTTGACGACCTCTTCGTGCAGGCGCTTATCACCGCAAGCCAGGACCTGTCCGCCCTTATCACATGGCTCGCCCTGCCAGTTGGTGACAATGCCGCCTGCGCCTTCTATAATCGGGATAAGGGCCTGAATATCATGAGGTTCAAGGCCGCTTTCAATCACAATATCAATAAAGCCAGCGGCGATCATGGCGTAGGCATAACTGTCATAGCCGTTTCGCATCATTTTTGCTCGTGAAGCGACACGGAAAAAAGCATCCTGTTCAACGGGACCATTAAATAATTGCAACGGGTCTGTGGTTGAAATTGTTGCCTTGAATATATCGTCACAGGGCCGGGTAGAGATTTTAGTGCCGTTAAAGAACGTCCCCTTTGCTGTTCCAACATAGCGTTCTTTTAAATAGGGTTGGTCAAGCAGGCCGACGATCGGTTTATTGCCATCATGGAGCGAGACCAGAGTTGCCCAGGTGGGAATGCCTGTGATATAGGCACGGGTGCCGTCAATCGGGTCAATCACCCAGGTAAAGGTACTGCCCTTCTGTTCTGCGGCCTGTTCTTCGCCGCTGATATTATGGTCGGGAAAGCGCGCACGGATCAGCTCGCGAATGGCTTTTTCGGTATTTTGATCAGCGATCGTGACAGGATCGAAACTGGTGCCAAGTTTGGAGCCTTTGCTTTCAACATCTATATGTTTTTTAAAATATTTCAAACTTACGACAGCGGCAGCATTGGCCAGTTCGTGCATAAAGTCAGTATATATTTTCAGATCGTCCTGATCACTCATAATAAAATCCTTGAAACCACCCCCTGTGTTTCAAGGATTTTAGGAAGTTTGTCAAGCAGGGAGGCATTCATTATTAAAGGTCATCTACATAATTCAAAAAAATAATACAATCTGTTAATTTTCTATATAAATTTTTTAAAATAAAAAAACTTGTCTATCAATCAATATTTCCATAAGCTGTTAGTAAGCATGTACATTTTTATTAAGGGGGGGAGTAAATGTTCTCCAATTCATTCCATAATTTTTTCATTATAATTTCATTGTTTTTATTTGGGGTTTCAAATGCCTATTCGCAGCAGGCTTCTTTAGATGAGCTTAACAATACAATAAAAAGAGGTTCAACTAATGAAAAACTCGAAGCGGCACAATTGATTGAAAAAATGGGACCTGAAGCTGCCAAAGCTGAAAAAAACCTGCTTAAAATATTGAAAAATAACAATGACGCTAAAAACGGAATTGTTTACCTAAAAGCTTTACTGGCTGTGTCAAATGACAACGAAAAAGCGTATAAGGCATTTGAATATAATGCACTGAAGCAAAAGGGCGATAAATATCAGAAGCAGAGAAATTCATATAACTATTTGAGGGAGCTGGCTAATATTTCGCCTGCCCCTCAAAGCCTGGTTGATTATCTGAAATCATTAAGAGACAACAAAAAGCTTTCAAAAGGTTCAGCAGATGGCATTTTAGGGGATTTGGTCGCCAATAACCCTGAGTTAGCGCCCCAATTCGTAAAAGAACTTAAAAATGATCCGCTTGTTAATATTAGAATATTGGCAAAAATGGGAGATGAAGTAAAACAATATCTTCCTGAAATAAAATCAGTGATGGATAAGGCACCTTTGGACAGCTTAAATCTATTTTTAAAACATGATGCTGTTGATGATGATGTATTGGCTTTTGCCATTGAAAAAACTGTTAAACCGAAGTCGGATAATACGATGTTTTTTATGGACCGTCCAACAACTTGGACAGTGTCACTTGATATTCTGGCAAAAAATGTGACTAAATCTCCAAACGCAAAAAACAAACTTTCTGAACTTTTGACGGCAGGAGAGTGGGATGATGTATCGAAAGCCTTAGCAAAATATCCACAGTCAAATGAAATCATGAATGATGAAATACTTGAGGCGGTGTTTGATAAAATGTCCGGCGTCAGTACACCTGACAGAATTACCGGGAGAAGTGATCGATATGATTTGTGTGCCTTTATAGCTGTACAGAAAGTTGTCAAACCTGAACATGAAGAACTTTTGTTGTATAATGCAAAAAACAATCCTGATGTCGGGGCAAAAAGTAGTTGCACTTATGCATTGACTTCAATTGAAAATCCTACTGAAGCAGTTATAGATTATTTGGAGAGCATGCTTAAAGAAGATATTAATGAAACAGTCAATAAAATTAATGCAATATTGAATGTGTCAAATTCTACAGTAAATTCTATGACTGTCCGTCAGTACAAACAAAGTATGGCACCAAATATGACATCATTATATGCTGCGGCGGTAATACTGAAAAATAATCCTGATCATATTTTGGCTGCTAAGGTCGCTCAGGCTTATTTTAATGAAAATTTATCCCTTCTAAAATATGACAGGGATCTTAAATATAAAGCCATTAGTACTAAGGTTGATGGTTTTCCTGCTTCTTTATCAGAGAATGGGACTTTTAAAGCTTTTTTTACTGAGATTACACCGATTGATGTTCTAAATTATGCTTATATGAATGATGATGTAAAAAGGCAAAATTTGATTACTGAGGGATTGAAATCTGATAATTTGGCCAGGTCGATTAACGCAACTAGGATAATCATTGATCAAAAAGAATTACTATTAAATGATCAATTATCAGTTTTAATAAGTAGAATTCAGGATGAAAAATTTAAATCACAATCCGCTATTTATATCCAAGCGCTGGAATTTGCAATTCCTTCAGAAGAAAGCACAGCATTGTTGCAATCATTAGCAAATGAAAAATATATACCAAGAAAAAATGCAGCACAGAAGGTTCTCGAAAATCTTGGAAAGTGATTTTTCTTTTCTCTAACAACAATTAGTTTGTAATATTTATTCTGTACCTATGCGTGGGGCGCCAATTTGACTGGTGCCAAAGCTTTTATTGAGCACCATAGTGCTGTCTTCGGCCAGCGCGATTGATTTTGCCAGCATCCCCAATATTTCGATATTGTTGTTCAGAACATGCTGGGCTTCCGGCCTGTTATCATCCATAATTTTTGTTGCACGATAAATGATATCATTTCGTACTTTTTTTAGAACATCCTCCAGCTTGTGGCCACTGGGGTTCTGGTCAGACGATAAAAAATGGGTCATGTTTTCCTCATTCAGCTAATAAATGTATTAAGCACTATAGCCAAGTTCAGTTAATGATCGGTAAAAGATCATCAATTTTATTCACATGCTGATAGTTTGCTTATTTACTAGTTTGCTGCTCTTGCCGCTTTTTTTCTTTCATGCGGAATAAGGAAACGTTTTCTCAGACGTATGCTTTTCGGCGTCACTTCCACGAGTTCATCATCCTGGATATAGGCAATGGCCTGTTCCAGACTTAATCTGCGTGGAGTGGTCAGCTTTATAGCGTCATCTTTACCAGCTGCACGAATATTGGTCAGCTGTTTTCCTTTAAGCACGTTAACATCAAGATCGTTTGAGCGTGAATGCTCACCGATAATCATGCCTTCGTAAACTTCTTCCTGTGGGTCAATCATTATGACACCGCGGTCTTCAAGTCCCCAGAGGGCGTATGCAACAGCTTTGCCCATACCCATACTGATCAGAACGCCAACCCGGCGGCCCTGTATCGGTCCTTTATAGGGGCCATAGCTGTGATAGGTACGGTTCATTATGCCTGTACCACGGGTATCAGTCAGAAATTCACCGTGATAGCCAATAAGGCCACGGGACGGGGCGATGAATATAATTCTGGTTTTTCCGGCCCCGGAAGAACGCATATCAGTCATTTCAGCTTTGCGTTCTGCCATTTTTTCAACGACGACCCCTGAATATTCCTCGTCCACATCAATGACCACTTCTTCATATGGTTCTGTGCGACCACCATTTTCGTCCTGCTGGTAAAGAACCCGTGGACGGGATATGGAAAGCTCAAAACCCTCACGACGCATGGTTTCAATAAGCACGCCCAGCTGAAGCTCACCACGACCGGCGACATCAAAGCTATCCTTGGTTTCACTTTCAGTAATTTTTACGGCGACATTGCCTTCTGCTTCGCGCTCAAGACGGTCACGGATCATGCGTGATGTGACTTTGGTGCCTTCACGACCGGCAAGTGGGCTGTCATTAACGGAAAAACGCATTGAGAGTGTTGGTGGATCAATCGGTTGAGCCTGTAACGGCTGACTTACTGACGGGGCACAGATGGTGTCTGCAACTGTTCCAATGGAAAGCCCAGCTATGGCAATAATATCACCGGCTATGGCTTCTTCAACGGGTACACGCTCAAGCCCTTCAAATGACATAAGCTTGGTGGCGCGTCCTGTTTCAACCACTTCACCTGTCTGATCGATCACTTTAATCGGGTCGTTCACTTTCACTTTTCCGGTTTGAACGCGGCCGGTAAGCACCCGGCCCATAAAATTATCGCGGTCAAGCAATGTGGCCAGCATGGTAAAGGGCTGATCAATAATTTCCTTTGTCCGCATGGCCGGCTTTTCATAATAATTAATAAGAGTATCAAAAAGCGGATCAAGATTTTCCCGTGGTCCGTCAAGATCAAGGGAGGCCCAGCCGTCACGCCCGGATGCATAAAGCATTGGAAAGTCAAGCTGTTTATCATTGGCATCTAGACTGACAAACAGGTCAAAAATCTCGTCATGGACTTCATCAGGGCGGCGGTCTGGCTTGTCAATTTTATTGATGACAACAATGGGCTTAAGGCCAAGGGCCAGTGCCTTGCCGGTCACAAATTTTGTCTGTGGCATTGGACCTTCGGCACTGTCCACAAGCAGAATGACACCATCAACCATACTTAAGATACGTTCAACCTCACCGCCAAAGTCGGCGTGGCCAGGTGTATCAACAATATTGATGCGGTGATCGCCCCAGTCGACAGCGGTGCATTTGGCAAAAATGGTAATGCCGCGTTCTTTTTCGATGTCGTTGCTGTCCATGGCGCAGTCTTCGACGTGTTCATTGTCGCGGTACATTCCGCTCTGTTTGAACATGGCGTCGACAAGGGTTGTTTTACCGTGGTCAACGTGGGCAATAATGGCAATATTGCGTAAGGTCATAATGGGGGCTCGCTATCTTTGATGCCTGAGTTAAAGTGCGCGCAGTATAGAGATTCTTTGTGACAAGTCCATTTAAACCGAAAAATATTTGATTATTGACTTTTGACTCCTGTTATTCCGGCGCTTTTTCCCATTCAAATTCACGGTTATTGATATATTTTTCAAACCAGGACATTTCAACATTCATTTTTCCCAGATAATGCCTGAGTTCTTTCCAAATATGATTTTCGCGGGGTACAATATAAAGATCCGTGTCCACCCCGTTTGATTTAAGGGCACGGTAAAGTTCAATGGACTGCTGCTGTGGCACGCGGGTATCAGCCCCACCAACAATAATCAATGTCGGTGTTGTGACATTTGAAATATCTTTAAGTGGTGAATTATCCCAATAGCTGTCAATAGGGGCATTTTTTTGCCAGGGTGTGCCACCAAACCATGGTGTACGGTAAATCCGGGTGTCGGATTGGCTATACATGGATATCCAGTTGGCGGCCCCCGCGGCGGATGACGCAGCCTTAAATCTATCGGTAAAAGTAATCAGTTTATTGGTCATATGGCCGCCGGCGCTATAGCCCATTTTGACAAGTTTATCCCCGTCAGCTATTCCCTGATCAATCAGATAATCAATACCGGCCATCACATCCAGATGTGACTGGTTAAAATAATGACCGACCATGTCACGAACAAAAGCATCACCATATCCCAGACTACCGCGGTAGTTTGGCTGTAAAATGACGTATCCGTTAGCAGCCAGCACTGTGGCATAGGATATCGGGTTATAAATTCCCCACTGGTCAGAAGACCGGGGACCACCATGAGTTTGGACCACCAGTGGATAACGGCGACCTTTTTGATACCCGTTCGGATAAATAATTATCCCTTCTACGGATACGCCATCATCACCTTTCCATTGAACCACATCCTGCTCGGGTAGGTCAAAATCCTTTTCCAGATGATCAAAGATGGCGGTTATTTTTTTAAGCTTACCATTATCCAGATACCAGAAATCACCATTATTATGAGCAGTCATTAATGACATTATATGACGGTTTGTATTCGGGTCATATCGCCAGTTTAAAACAGTATGCTTGCCATCAGTCAGTTGGGTAATCTTCCCGTTTGATAAGGTGACGCTGAAAAGTTCATTATGAACGCCGAGGTTCGCTTTAAAATAAATACTTTTACCGTCTTTGGACCAGTGGGCGTCCTGAATATCATGATCAAAACTGCCCAGAAGCTGTTTTATTTCACCGCCGCCTGCAGGAACGATAAACAGGTTACTTTCAAAATAAGGCTGGTCATTTTCATTTGTCCAGGAAAGATAGAGGACCGTTTTATTATCCGGTGACAACTCGGCACCAGATTCAGGGTTTTTATTATCGGTAATTCTTTTTTGATTACGACCGTCACTGTCCATCGTCCAGATTTCAGCGTCAAGGTCAGCATCAAGAAGCGGGTTTGGCGCCTTATGAAATACGATTTGTTTGCCGTCCAGAGACAGGTCAAACCTGCTTATACTGTAATCACCACTGGTTATACGGCTTTCTTCACCATTGATAAGAGAAATTTTCCAAAGGTGACGTTGTTGATAATTTTGTTCAAACTTGAAAATATCATCCTTTTTTTCTTCACGTTTTTTCTCATCAATATCCTGCTCATCATGGGCCAGAAAATATATTTCTTTTCCATCGGCTGACCATTCAGGGGAGGTTATTCCTGTCAAATGATTTGAAAACCGTTCAGCTTCACCGCCATTTGAAGGCATTAAATATATCTGATTGGTTTTGTCATCACCGCGGCTGCTTAAAAATATAATTTTACTGCCATCCGGTGACCAGCGGGCAGACGTGGTGTTCCAATTTTCCGACGTCACCTGTAACAGTCTGCTGCCGTCAAGGGATGCCAGCCAGATTGTTGATATTTCTGTGTTTTTCTGCCAGTCGGCTTGCCGTTTTTCAAACAGAATATTTTTGCCGTCCGGAGAAATCTGTACGTCCCTGATGCTGGGAACGTTTAGCATGTCCACCATTGTCATGGTCTTGGCATTTACGTTAAAGCTAATGAGGATAGCGACTAGTATGGTAAAAAAATATTTCATTAATCTGCCCCTTCGATAAATATGCAATTGAGCCTATCAGGTCATTTTATCAATTGCAAACTTAAGAGAACAACCAGGCAAAACCGATGGGAAGTCCTGGCAGAACAAGCCGGATCAGGGGTGTGGCATATTCATTAGGCAAAAGGTTAATGATATTTTCAGTATAGAAAATTGCTGTCAGAATAATCAGTGAGAATGCAAGACTTGGATCAACATTAAACATCTGCATTGCAACACTGAGAATGATCAAATAGCCCGGATAAAGGGCAGAAGCTCCGAATGTGAATTTAGGCCTTGGAAAATTCAGAATCAGATAGGTTCCAAGAGAAGCAATTAATATCATCATGATATTTTCACTGAGCGGAATGTTTGAGCCTTTGGCGACAACATAAAGCCCGACGGCTGTCCAGAACAGCGCGACTGGTGCCTGCAGATCATTATATTGAATTTCCTCAAGTTTTAAAAACAGGATGATTGATATAATTGTAATATAGGCGAGTGAGAATATATCAGCACGGATAACCGGGAATGCGCCATTATTCGAGTATATCCAAAACACAACCAGTATCATCAGGGCAATATGGATTTGCGGTGAAAGAAAGCTGATTTTGGGATAACGGTCCTGTAGAAAGCCAAAGCAGAGCGAAATCAGGCAAATAAAGAATAACTGATCTGTATTTGTGCGGATCGGCAATGTCGGCACCCCGTAAAAAAGCAGTAATGTGACGATAAAGGCAATGATCAGCGATGAATTGGCAAGCGTATGACCCAGTCCTTCACCGGCAAAAAACCGAAATAGAGCATGCCCGATTACCGTAATCAGACAGGGAAGGACCATCAACATGACAATTGGGTTATTGAAATCAAGCACTTGTTACTTTTCTTTCCGGTTTATGATAACAGGATAAAATTATATGAATTGGACTCGATGAACAACTGCCAATTTATCAGGGATAATTTTTTTCGACTTTTTTAATTTTTATTGAGATAAAAATTGTGCTCAATATCACAAAAAATTGATAGTGATAATTATGTGGCATTTAACGCAGAAACATAAATAACTGTTTGAATTATAATAGGAAATACACAAAATTCATTTGTTGCATAAAAGACACAGTGTGATATTAATGTAATGCTTAAGTTATTGTAAAATAATAAGAAATTTTGACTTGCAATCCGGGAAATAATTCTTATGTATGTATATACAGGGTTCTTGGTGTAGGAGCCTTGTACCGCTCAACAGAGCATTTCCTCCCTAAACTTGGGCCATCCTGATTTTCAGGATGGCCATTTTTATTTGGGTGCCCCATTTTGACTGACGAGTGCTTCTATATTCTTATCAAGATGATAACAAAGTGAGCTAATAATTATTTTTAGTGGTTCAAAATATTTATTCAGTATCCGGTTTTTCTCATCCATATAAAGTGACTTTTTAATTTCAATCTGGATGGCATGGCGGTTGGAGGCAGGATCAGAGTAATGATCCGTGTTGTAACCGCCGGCGAATGGCGTGTTATGAGCAACGATAAGATCGTATTTTTTAAAATGATCGGCAACAAAGCGGGTAATGGCGCAATGGCAGCTTTTGCCATGTAAATCGCCCAGTATGATATCGGGTTGTTTCGCTGAGGATATCTTGTGGTCCAGAAATTCATAAGATGGCATGGAATGACAGTCAACGAGCAATGAATAACCGAATTTCTCGTGGTCCTCATTGATGAGACTGTAGAGTTTTTTATGAACCGGAAAATAATAGTCATCGATAATTTTCTGTGCATAGGAAAAGGGGATTTTATCCCTATAAATTTCTTTTCGGTTATAAGCCAGCCTGGCGATGGACCCGTACCCCAGTTTTACTTTTGCACTTTCAGAAAGAAGCGGTGCAGATATATCACCATAAAACATAGTGGGATCAAGTTCATAGGCTGAGCGGTTTGTGTCAATAAAACTGCGGCCAAAATGATTTTTAAAAAACTGCGAGCCGTTATTGTCAACTTCACTAAACAGTTTATCGACAAAACTGTCGCCGGATAAAAGCAGGGTTTGTTTGTCGATGTCGATCAGATTTAAAAATTCGGAGGGGAATTCTTCACCGCTATGGGGGCAGTTATAAAGAATATTATTTGTTTTTGGGTTTGCCTTATTTACGGAATATAATTTCATATAGTCGTTTTTTGTAAAGATCCTGTATACTGTGTCCGCTACAGGCTATAGGAAGAATGATTAAAAAAACAGAAAAAAGCTTCTTTTGCCCTTAAACTTTACGAATAATTAAACTCGTCAGGCTTATAAGGTGAAAAAAGTAAGGAATAAATTTTTTAGAGGGTGACATATTTTGCAAAGAATATTATTGGCGGAAGATGATGATACAATGCGTAATTTCCTGTCGCGGTCATTAACCAAGGCAGGATATGAAGTGGTTACTGTTTCCCATGGGATCGAAGCAATGCCGCATCTTTCATCCGGTCGTTTTGATCTGCTGCTTACCGACATTGTCATGCCGGGTATGGATGGGATTGAACTGGCCCGGCGGGCAACCAAAATGTATGCAGATCTTCCGGTTATGTTTATTACAGGATTTGCTGCTGTTGCTATGGATCGAAGTTCAGAGCGGCCACCTAATTCAAAGCTGCTTCAAAAACCGTTTCATTTGCGTGATCTGGTTGATGAAGTGGAACGTATCCTGGCTGCATAAAAAGATTTGCAAATATAATTTCGTAATTCACAATAAATTGATTGTCGTAAGGGGACTGTATCTATTATCCTGCCCGACATAATTGATATTTAATGTGAGAAATATTCATGGACATGAAAATTACCGCCTCGGTTCAAAAGAGATATGCCGAGGGAGCCAATGAACGTCAGGCAGAGCTTTGCTGCCCTGTTGATTATAATACCGAATATTTAAAAATTATTCCGCAAGAAGTGATCGAGAAGGATTACGGCTGCGGTGATCCGTCCCAATATGTGCGTGAAGGGGAAGTGGTTCTTGATCTGGGGTCAGGGGGCGGTAAAATCTGTTTCATAGCGTCGCAGGTGGTTGGTGATAAAGGGCGGGTGATTGGTGTTGATATGACCGATGATATGCTTGATCTGGCGCGCAGAAATGCACCGATTGTTGCCAAGGAAATTGGCTACGCCAATGTTGAATTTAAAAAAGGCAATATTCAGGATCTTAAAACCGACATGGGGCAGGTTGATGAATATTTACGTGAAAATCCGGTTCAAAATAGTGAGGATTTTGGCAAGCTGAAGCAGAAAATTCAGGAGATTGGGGAAAAAGCCCCGATGATTGCTGATGACAGCATTGATATTATTGTCAGTAACTGTGTTCTTAATCTGGTATCCGATAATGAAAAAAAACAGTTGTTTCAAGAAATGTACCGGGTTCTTAAAGTCGGTGGCAGAATTGCCATTTCGGATATTGTTTCCGATGAAATGTCACCGGAACATTTAAAAAATGATGAAAAGCTTTGGAGCGGCTGCATTTCAGGGGCGTTCCAGGAATATGAATTTGGCCGACTTCTGGAAGAGGTTGGCTTTTATGGTGTCAGCATTGATAAATTTGATAAAGAACCATGGCAGATAGTTGAAGGCATCGAATATAGATCAATGACAATTCTGGCCTGGAAAGGCGATGACGCTGTATCCTTTGATAAAAACCAGGCGGTGATGTATAAGGGACCGTGGAAAGAAGTCATTGATGAAGCCGGGAATAAATTTCCGCGCGGAAAAAGAATGGCGGTCAGTGATAAACTGTTTACCAAAATGCAGATGGAGCCCTATAAAGATCAGATGATCGCAATTGAGCCCCATGTAGCGGTTACTGATGATATTCCCTTCAAAGGGGGGTGTTGCGGTCTATCTGAACGAAAACCAGAAGAAACCAAGGCGGGAACAAAACGAATAACAACAAACCCCAGCCAGGACGGTTGTTGCTAATATAAAAAAAGTAATGTTTAAGAAAGAATAAGTATGTCAAAAACTGTGGCGAAGTCCGATGCGCCAAAAACCAAATATCTCGCCGATTATAAGAAACCAGATTTTTTAATTGAAACCGTCGATCTTGATTTTGACCTTCATGAAGATGTGACCCATGTGACGTCACGAATGCATTTGAAGCGACAGGGGGCGGCTCACGCGCCGCTTGTTCTTAACGGTTCAAATTTAAAGCTGGTCTCTCTCCAGATTGACGGTAAAAAAATTCCTTATGAACTTAACGAAGACTATTTAACGATCGAAAATGTGCCAGATGACTTTGATCTGGTCATCGTCAATGACATTGACCCTGCCGCCAATACGGCACTTGAGGGACTTTATATGTCAAACGGTATGTTCTGCACCCAGTGTGAGGCCCAGGGCTTCCGCCGAATTACTTATTTCATCGACCGTCCTGATGTTATGGCGATTTATAAGGTGCGCATTGAAGCGGATAAGGATAAATATCCTGTGCTTTTATCAAACGGCAACCAGATAAATGCGGGTGATGCTGAAAATGGCCGCCATTATGTGGTCTGGCACGACCCATATCCGAAACCAAGCTATCTATTTGCCCTCGTTGGTGGCAAGCTGGATTATCTGGAAGATCATTTTATCACCAAAAGTGGCACTGATGTGACGCTACGGATCTATGTTGAGAAAGAAGATTTGGATAAATGTCCCCATGCCATGAAATCGCTGAAAGCGTCCATGAAATGGGACGAGGATGTTTACGGGCTGGAGTATGATCTGGATATTTTTAATATCGTTGCAGTCAGCCATTTCAACATGGGGGCCATGGAAAATAAAAGCCTGAATATTTTTAATACAAAATGCATTCTGGCTAAGGCGGAAACGGCGACGGATACTGATTTCTCCTTTGTTGAGAAAGTTGTCGCGCATGAATATTTTCATAACTGGACTGGAAACAGGGTAACCTGCCGCGACTGGTTTCAATTAAGCCTTAAAGAAGGCTTGACCGTGTTTCGCGATCATGAATTTTCAGCCGATATGGGCAGTCGTGCCGTATGCCGTATTGATGAAGTGCGCAGCCTTCGCCAGCATCAGTTTTCCGAGGATAGCGGGCCGATGGCCCATCCGGTCCGTCCAGAATCCTATATTGAAATCAATAATTTCTATACGATGACCGTTTATGAAAAAGGCTCGGAAGTGATCAGGATGATCCATACGCTGCTGGGGCCGGAAAAATACAGAAAGGGCATTGATCTTTACTTCGAAAGGCATGACGGACAGGCTGTGACCTGTGAAGATTTTGTCCGGGCTATGGAGGATGGTTCAGGTGTTGATCTTGGTCAGTTCCGCCTCTGGTACAGTCAGGCGGGGACACCGGAGCTTACAGCCACTGGTAAATATGATGAGGTGGCCAAAAGCTATGAATTAACAATTGCGCAATTTGTGCCGGATACGCCGGGGCAGAATAATAAAAAGCCAATGCATATTCCGATAGAACTGGGACTTCTTAATAAGGATGGTGGGGAAATGCTGCCCGGTGGAACAGAGCTAATAAACTTGAAAGAGGAAAAGCAGACATTTCATTTTAAGAATATAATAGAGAAACCTGTTCCGTCACTCCTTCGGGGGTTCTCAGCGCCAGTGAAACTGAAAAGCAATTTAAGCCGCGAAGAACAAATCTTTCTGATTGGTCATGACAGTGACAGTTTTAACCGCTGGGAGGCGGTGCAGGAAATATCCACGGATATTATTCTGAAAATGATTGAGGACCAAAAAGAAGGGCGTGCCCCAATGGTTGATGGATCATTTATTAATGCCATGCGACTGGTGCTAAATGATAAAAAAATTGACAGGGCATTTATCGGGGAAATGTTGAGCCTGCCATCAGAAGGGTTGCTGGGTCAGCAGAAAAGCCCGGTTGATGTTGATGGAATTCATTGGTCAAGAAAGCATCTTGTCGGATCACTGGCAAAAGCATTGAAGGATGACTTTCTTCGGATCTATAATGATTGTCAGACCAATGAACCATACGACTATAATTCGGAAGCAACAGGACGCAGGCGATTAAAAAATATGGTACTTGGCTATCTTATGGAAATTGCTGATCAGAATATCGTGACAATATGCAACGAACAGTTTCATTCAGCAACAAATATGACCGATGAAATTGCCGCTTTTACCTATCTGGTGGATAGTGATGTTGAAGGCCGGGAAGAAGCGATCACAAAATTTTATGATAAATGGCATCATGATCAGCTTGTGCTTGATAAATGGTTCAGTGCCCAGGCATTATCATCGCGAAGTGATGTATTGGACCGGGTAGAGTTTTTGAACAGTCATGCTGACTTTGATCTTAAAATGCCTAATCGCGTGCGTTCACTGATCAGCGTATTTTGTGCCCTTAATCAGGTATCCTTCCATGATAAGTCGGGAAGGGGGTATCAATTTCTAGCACGGAATATTAAAGCGCTTGATCCTCTCAACCCGCATATTGCGGCCGGTCTGGCGAAGCAGTTAACGCGTTGGAAAGCCTTCGATGCGGATAGACAGAAACTGATGGTGGAAACGCTGGAAGAAATATTAAAGCAGAAAAATCTTTCTAAACATGTTTATGAAATCGTGTCTAAAAGTCTGAGTTAATTATTTTTTTAATAATATGCGTTTATAGTTGAAAAAAATTATTATAAGGGCAGGATTAATTGGATCAGTCAGACAAAATCTCTTCGCGTGGAAATCGGAAAGTTTGGATATCTTTTATACTGGCAATTTTGTTGCTGGCGGGTGCCGAGGCTGCATTACAGTTTCGCGCTTATATGAAAGGTGATGAAGAAGCACCTGTTGAAACAGTTGACGATGGGGGCATTTATTATTTCAATGAGGATTATAAGCTAAAGCTTATTCAACCGAATATTGATGTTGATGAAGGCTACCGGGTGGTGCGTTCAAATTCGCTTGGGCTCAGAAGTCCTGAAATCCCGGCAAAAAAACAGGATAATGAAATCCGAATTGCCATGCTTGGCGCGTCATCGGTAATGGGAATGCTGAACCCGGTCAATGAAGAGACAATTCCTTACCGGCTGCAGGCTGATCTGCAGGCACAGTTTCCGGACAAAAAAATCAGTGTTATCAACGGCGGAATAGCCGGATATTATTTTGCTGATCAGCAGCAGCTCTTTGAAAAAATACTTGAACCCCTTGATCTGGATCTGGTGGTGTTTTACAGCGGTTTTAACAATGTCTCTCTTTACTGCGATGATGGGGGCGTTCCAGCGGAAAATCATGGCCTGATGAATTTAACATTGCCGAAATGGGTGATGTCAATTGAACTTCTTGTAAAAAACACGGCAATCCTTCGTGCGCTCAGACCGGAAGTTGAGCAGACAACAGACCCGAAAAGTTTAAATGAAAAACCGTTCCGTGATAATTTTGAAGCAGTTTTAAAATCTATTCAGAATGCCGGGGTACCGTTGCTGGTTGTCAGAAACCCCCGTGCCTATACCCGCGATATGTCAGAGGAAGACCAGTATGAGTTATCGGCATTTTCCAGATCAAAAGACGGATGTTTCAGTATTGAGGGACTTCATGATGTCTATGACCGCCATAATGACATTATGGAGGACATCAGCAAAGGGTATGGCATTCCTGTACTGAAGCTAGATCAGTTGGTGCCAGGTGGACATCAGTATTTTGCCGACTCCATTCATTTTAACGCTGAAGGGTCAGAATATGTTGCCAACCTTATGCTTGAAGAAATAAACAAGGATCACTTGCTTTCCAAAGGAGGCGCAAAATGATTTTTCAATCATTCCAATTTCTTACCTTCTTCCTAGTTGTCTTATTCGGCGCAAGAATTGTCCTTGGTAAATTCCCGGAACTCAGAAAGCTGTTTTTGCTGGTTGCCAGTTATTTCTTTTATATGTGCTGGGACTGGCGGTTTGGCGGTCTTATTCTGGCGATAACCTTTATAAATTATTATATAGGACCAAAAATACAGGATGCGGAGGATGACGGGGCTAAAAAACGCTGGCTGGCTTTATCGCTTATTATCAGTATAGCGATCCTGGCCTATTTCAAATATGCCAATTTCTTCATTGACAGCATGAATGATCTGCTTACTTTGCTGGGCTTTAGCGTCAATATACCGCTGCTCAATGTTCTCTTGCCGATAGGTATATCATTTTACACATTCCAGAGCATAAGTTACACGCTTGATATTTATAGAGGCAGAACGGAAGCCGTAAAAAGTTTCAGTGATTTTGCTCTTTTTGTGGCTTTTTTCCCGCAGCTGGTCGCCGGGCCGATTGTCCGGGCGTCCCATTTCCTGCCCCAGCTCAAGAATGATCATAAGGAAGAACCGGATTCTATGGAAACCGGTGTTGCCCTGATGATCCGCGGGTTTATTAAAAAAGTCGCTTTTGCCGATGTCTTAGCTGTGCATTTTGTTGATCCGGCATTTGCAAATCCTGAACTTTATTCACCAATATTTTTGTTGGTCGCTATATACGCATACAGCTATCAGGTCTATATGGATTTTTCCGGCTATACCGATATTGCCCGCGGGGTTGCCAGAACGCTTGGCTATGAACTTCAGATAAACTTTAACAGGCCATATCAGGCTGTCAGCGTATCAAACTTCTGGCAGCGCTGGCATATTTCCATGTCGTCATTCTTTCGGGATTACCTGTTTTTTGGGATTGGTGGTTCCCGTTACGGCAATGTTTACTTTAATTTGATGGTGACCTTCGTCGCTATCGGTATCTGGCATGGCGCCGGATGGAATTTTGTTCTTTATGGTATCCTTCATGGTACCTTCGTCGGGCTTGAACGCTGGCGCCGAAATAAAAGAGCAGCCGAAGGCATCAGTGAGCCAGAATATCACGGCATAAGACTTGCCGCTCAGTGGTTCTGGATATTCAATGTGGTTGCTTTTTCAAGGCTTCTTTTCCGTGGCGGATCACTGGACAGTGCCATCCATTATGCAAAGGCTATGACACATTTTGAGGTCACTTCATTACCAGTTAATATGGTTGGCGGGGCTATATTTGTTTTAGCGTTTATACTGCACTATACGCCGCTTAATTGGACTTATGGCTGGAAATCACTTTATTGCAGGATCCCCGTTGTCATACAGTCTGGATTGATTGTCGGAGTACTTTATTTTCTGGTTGCAATATCAACCACGGAAGCGCCGTTTATTTATTTCCAGTTTTAAGATCTTGAAAGTGTCCAAAGCTGACAATTCTGGCTGAAGGTATGATGAAGGTTGCGGTGGTTCCAACACCATATTCACTGGTCAGGATAAATCGACCGCCATGTAGACTGATCAGATTGTCAACGATGGAAAGGCCGAGTCCTGTTCCTTCTTCGTTTAGAAGTTCATTTTCATGGGCCTGATTAAAGGGCTTTGTGACATGCTCAATCCGTTCAGGGAGTATACCGATTCCTGTATCCTTAATTTCAATTTGAATATTATTTTCAGAATCTGAAAATGCTCTGCATGTTACAGATCCGCCAGGTTTTGTAAACTTAATGGCATTTGATAAAAGATTGATAATCACTCTTTTTAAGCAATTTTCGTCACCACGAATGGTGATGTCGCTTATGTCAGGCATGATGTCACTTTTTAGAGATACCTCATTTTTTTCTGCGATGCCCCGGAACATTTCCATAGAGAACACTATAATCTTGGATATTCTGAATTCTGTTTCATAGAGCTGCCATTTACCGGCATCTATTTTTGATAAGTCCAGGATATCATTGATAACAGTTGCAAGGTGTTTTCCACTATTTTCGATATCTTCCAAATATTCCAGATATTTTGGATTGCCAATTTTACCAAAAAGCCCGGACGTCATTACTTCCGAAAATCCGATTATTGCATTGAGGGGTGTTCTGATTTCATGAGACATATTGGCAAGAAAGGCTGATTTTGCAGAATTAGCCTTTTCTGCTTCAAGTAAAGCCTGTTTGACCTGCTCTCTTGAGCTTTTAAGCTCAATTTCAACTTCAATTCTCCGGTTAATTTCTTTTCGCAGGCTACGGTTCCAGATCACAAAAACGGATATAATTGCAAAAGCGACAATCAGTATCTGCCATATCAAATTATAATTGAGTATTTTTTCAACTGTAAAAGTAAGCCATTTACTTGAAATTCCAGCACGCTCATTTTCATCTATTGAGGCAAGGGCTTTTTGAATGGAGCTTGCAAGCAGTGGGAGTTTATTTGATGTGGCAATGCTGACATATGTTTTTATAGGCGTTTCACCAACCACAGTTAACTGTATAAGTCCGTCGCTGCTAATTATGCTTGTGGCCACTGGTATGTTGCCGATAAATGCGTCAGCAATGCCATCATTTACTGCATGGAGAGCTTCTCTAATGCTATTAAATTGAACAATTTTGACGTCAGGATTATTCGTACTCAGATATTCATTTATTGCAAAACCGTAAACCGTTGCCACTTTATATCCAGAAAGCGAATTGATTGTGTCAAATATTTTGCCGTCAGATCGGCCAAAGATTACACTGGAAATTGTATAATAGGGTTCCGAAAAACTCAGATATTCAAGCCTGTTGGGGGTTGAAGATATTCCAGAAACAATTTCGGCTTTTCCGTCTTTGATCATATTCAGTCCCTGATCAAGATTTTGGTTGCCTGACCAGACAAAATTTACTCCCAATTTTGAGCCAATAATTTTAAGATATTCACCGGCAATGCCGCTTATATTCTGATTTTGATCTATAAAATCAATGGGAGCAGCCCCGGAATCTACGACGACGCGTATTTCCTTGTTTTCTGAAAGCCACTTTAACTCATCAAGGGTTAATCCCAAATTTATTGGGGAATTATATTCCAGTAACCATCGGTTGGAAATTTCAGTTAGTTCTTTTATGGAAATTGCTGCCGCTGCTTTTTTTATTATGCTCGCTAATATGGGCCAGTCTTTTCTTATTCCTAAATGCAGATTCTCACCCTTAATGTCCTCAGGGACAAATTTCTGACCGACGACTTCCAGACCTGATATAAAATTTTTGCTTATGAGATAATTCCCTACCGGGAGCTGGACAATAAAAACATCAATCAGACCAGCAGAAACGGCGTTAAGCCCCGCTAGAGAATCCTTTTGCGGATAAAGCGTTAACTCAGGATAATTTTTTCGGTAAATATTTGTAGTAGACCAGCCATCAATGACACCAATTTTTTTTCCAATCAGGTCTTCGACCTTATTAATCCGATCTGATCCTATGCGAGCAAAATAGACATATGGCAAACTGACATAGGCGTCTGTGAAGTTAATATATTCAAAACGGTCCGTAGTCGGACTTACGCTATGAAGAATATCAATTTTTCTGTTTTTGATATTGTCAATTTGCTCAGCCCATGAATATCCGGTAACAAACTCAAGTTTAAGGTGGGCCTTTTCAGCGACAAGCTTAAGATAATCTATAGAAAAACCTGTTGGTTTACCGTCACGCATAAATTCGATCGGTGGAGATTCGGTTGTTCCTGCTGCGCGAATAACCGGATGTTCAGCAATCCATTCTTTTTCTTCCGGAGAAAGGTTAAGATCCTGGGCAAATGTGGTCTGGACAATATTGGATGTCAGACATAAAAATGCCAAAAGAAAATAGCGCTGTAAAATATCCAATTAAGTACCCCGCTTAGAGGAATAAGTTTTTTAACTTTAATTAAGTCATAAAATTTAGCACATATATTTAACACTTGAAATTAACTATTTGGTTAATGAAACGAAAAAAGGCCGCTCGGATAAAGCGGCCTTTTCGATAAATTAAGAAATAACTTTATTTCTGGAATTTAATGTCACCGTGAACAATGGTCAGAACATTTTGAGATGACATGATCTGATCAAGCGGTATTTTCATCCAGTCTTTGTCGAAGACAGCGACATCGGCAAATTTGCCAACTTCAATAGACCCCAGCTTGTCTTCCTGGAAGGCGGCAATCGCACCCCAGATAGTCAGCATTTTAAGGGCTTCTTCCCGTGTTACTGCTAGTTCTGGATGCCATCCTTCGCCGGAATAGCCATCAAGATCTTTTCGGGCAACGGCCGCATAAAATTCAATGCGCGGATCACCAATTTCCACCGGCTGGTCAGAGCCGCCTGGAACAATGGTTCCCTTGTCAATGAATGTCCGCCAAAGATAGGCATTTGCCAAACGCGGAATACCCAGACGGTCAGCGGCAAAATGAAGATCGCCAATCGCATGTGATGCCTGCATTGATGGGATGATATCAAGATCAATGAAACGGTCTACATCGTTTGGCTGAACATTCTGGGCATGTTCAATGCGCCAGCGCGGATCATTTACCTTACGTTGCGATTTGGGAACCGCTTTCAGTGCAATTTCATAGGCATCAAGAACTTTACGATTGGCATCATCGCCGATCGCATGAGTTTCAACCTGAATCCCGGCTTTAAGTGCCGCTTTTAACATTGGCTCAAGCTCTGCAACTTTGTAGCGCATGAGGCCGCGTGTGTCATAATCGGCATAAGGCTCAATAAAGGCAGCCCCGCGGGAGCCTAGAGCTCCATCCATCACAACCTTAATATCACGGACAGTAAGATAGTCTTCAGGATCTATCTGTGCGCCTTCTTTTATCAGACGTTCTGAATCTTCACCAAAGGCCATTGCTTCATAGACTCGGTGGGCAAGTTTTCCTTCGTTATGGAGTTCTTTCATAAGTCCGAATGTTTCATAGGAACTTCCGGCATCCTGGAAATTGGTCCAGCCGAGTGAAACGTTTCTTTCTGTCCCAGCCTGAAGTGCTGCTTTTGTTTCTGCTATTGTCGGATTTGGAATAAGTCCACGCATATATCCCATAGCGGTATCAATCAGCATACCTGTCGGTTCACCATTTTCATCAAGATTGATATGACCACCAACAGGGTTATCTGATTTTCCTGTAATACCGGCTGCTTCCAGTGCTTTCGTGTTAGCAACAAGGGCATGACCATCTGCGCGGCGCAGTGTTACCGGCCGGTCAGGGACAATGGCGTCGAGGTCCTGACGGTTTGGGAACCGTTTTTCCGGCCATACTTTTTCAATCCAGCCGCGGCCGTTGATCCATTTCTGATCAGGGTTTTCATCCGCATATTTTTTCACAGCTGCTAGCATTTCAGCGAGACTGTCGATACCCTGAAGGTTCAGACTCACAGCGCGGAAACCGACCCCGGCAAGGTGTCCATGACTTTCAATCAGTCCCGGATAAACAGCTTGACCGGCAAGGTCAATGACATTGGCATCGCCACAGGCAAAACGTCCTGCTCCTTCATTGTCGCCGACATAAATGAATTTATGATCTTTGATGGCGAGGGCTTCTGCAGTCGGGTTATTTTCATTAACTGTATAAATTGTCCCATTGGTCAGCACAATATCGGCCGGGGTACAGGCAGCCGCCATATTGGCTTTACTGCTTTGTTCGCCTTCCGGCTCCTTTGCCGTACAGGCGGCAAGCAGGCCAACCGCAGCCGTTGCAAGTAGTAAATTTCTTATCATTCTTATTTCCTCAATGAATTTTGTGATATTTTGTCCCAAGCAGGATAGGCCCGATTGACTGCAAATATCAACGGATTTTTTCACGAAATTATTTAAGCTGATTAGATTTTTAGTTGTTTTACCAATTAAATTTCTGATCAGGTTGTTATTTTATTTTCCCTGTAAACTTCAAAATTTATATTTTCTATTTTATTTGTTCTCAGCATAGTCCCAAGCCCAAGACAAATACATACTTGAAAATAGACGCTTAAGGCTACGGGCTCCCACAGATCCAGCTGATAAAGTTGCAGTGCGCCATAAATAATCATGAAGCAATTGGCGGCTATACTGACATAGACGGTCATTCTGATTACAGATCCAATATATAGTTCTCTCTCTTTCGCGGTTTGAAGAGGATTAATTTTTTTGCCATACATAACCCAGACGACAAGAGTGGCAAAATAAATATGCATAAGTAAAATTGCTGCCAACGATATTACTCCATCACTTAAAAAAGTCTGGTTTAAAATAATCCGGTAGAAACAAAAGGCGATGAAGCACAGAAAAGTTAGTGCGGCGATGATAAAGACCGATGGAGAGATATAATCAAAATAGCGTCGTCTTTTCAATTCGGCAGTTCTTAAACGGCTTTGGTTTTCCTTCCTCATCATACGGTAATGATTTAATTCTGCCTTTTCGAGTAAGGCAAAGGGAATAAACTGAATAAATCCAAAAACCACAACCATACTATCCTTTATTTCAGTATGGGTGAGGTTGGCCAGCAGGAGAAAAATAATACCCAGTATGAGTGTGGAACTTGAAATAATTTTAAATATTCGAAGACTTTTTCTGGCTTTTTCCATTTTGTTGTTGCCCGGGTATAATTTGGGATAGTCGGATGCCGGATAATGGGTCAACATATAATGGATACGGTTTATTATTTTACCGGGAAAATAATAGGACAGTAAAAACAGCTGACTTAAAATCACAATATTTAATAAGATTGGTATATTCATCTTTTTAGCCCTGAGTTCTGTTGTTCATGACATCGGCAAAGGCAATCCTGATTTCGCTGTCTGTTGCCCCTGTACCTTTTAGTTTTTCAATGACTTTGCTTAATTCTGTAAAAATCAAATTGTTTAAATCTTTGGTGCAGTTATTTCGGGCATCTGAATGGATATAGGTGCCGCGATACCCTTTTGTTTTGACAATCTTGTCCCGTTCCAGCATGCGGTAGGCTTTGGCAACAGTTTTGTTATTTAAGTCAAGATCATTGGCAAGTTGTCTTATGGACGGCAGTGGGTCATCAGGAGCCAGAACACCGACTTGAACAGCCCCCTTAATCTGGTCCACCAGTTGGGAAAAAAGCGGTATGTCGCTTTCTGTATCAATTGTTAATTCCATTGCAGATTGCTCATAAAAAATATTTATGTACCATTTGTAGTAAGGGTACAACTGGAATTATAATATTACAAGCAAAAATTTGAAGTTCTAAATAAAAAGGCCGCTGAATGAAGCAGCGGCCAGATTAAATTATTGTTTAAATTTTATTATTTTTGATAAACGATTTTACCATCAACGATGGTCATGACATTGTTTGATGACATGATTTCTTCAGGAGGGATGGTCATCAGGTCTTTATCAAAAATACTGAAATCGGCGAGTTTTCCGACCTCGATTGAGCCCAGTACATCTTCCTGAAACGCTGCTGTAGCGGCCCATATTGTAAACATTTTTAAGGCTTCTTCACGGCTTACAGCCAGTTCAGGATGCCATCCTTCACCGGAAAATCCATCAAGGTCCTTACGGGTTATTGCGGCATAAAATTCAATGCGGGGATCACCAATTTCCACCGGCTGGTCGGTACCACCGGGAATAATCGCACCTTTATCAATGAATGTGCGCCATAAATAGGCATTGGCAAGTCTTGGGATGCCAAGACGCTGCCCGGCAAAGTGCAGATCCCCGATGGCATGGCTTGGCTGCATGGAAGGTAAAATATCCATATCAATGAAGCGGTCAACATCCTCGGGCTGGACATTCTGTGCATGTTCAATGCGCCAGCGCGGATTGATCACTTTACGCTGGGATTTGGGCACTTCGTTAAGGGCCTGCTCATAGGCATTTAGCACCATACGGTTCGCCGCATCCCCGATGGCATGGATCTGAATCTGAATGCCGGTTTTAAGGGCGCGAACCAATATCGGTTTAAGATCATCTTCATTGTATCTTACCAGACCGTACGTATCATAATCGGCATATGGTTCAATAAAACCAGCACCACGGGAGCCAAGGGCGCCATCAACAGTAATTTTAAACTGGCGTAACGTGACATAATGTCCAGGGTCAATTTCCCCGCTTGACTGATAAACTTTTTCCGCGTCTTCCGGATAAAGCATGGGGCGAACGGCATCATAAACCCTGTGTTTCAGTTTCCCTTCTGCATGCAGTTCTTTCATCTGGACGAAATCATCATAAGTGCCCCCTGCATTATGAAATCCGGTCCAGCCCAGCCTGACATCCCGTTCGGTGGCGACGCGGAAGGCTTCCTTGTTTTCTTCACGGGTTACGGGCGGGATCAAAGGGGTAACAAGGTCTTTTGCCTTATCTATCAGCATACCTGTCGGTTCACCATTTTCATCGAGATTGATAGCACCACCTTTTGGTGCTACCGTTTTGCCGGTAATTTTGGCAAGGTTCATTGTGACCGTATTGATAACTGCGGCATGGCCGTCAGCGCGGGTCAGATAAACCGGCCGGTCAGGGACAATGGCATCCAGTTCCTGCCGAGTCGGGAAGCGGTTTTCCGGCCAGACTTTTTCGATCCAGCCACGTCCGTTAATCCAGGCCATATTAGGATTGGCATCAGCATATTCTTTAACCTTAGCAAGCATTTCAGCGAGACTGTTAATACCCTGAAGGTTGAGGGTTGTTTCACGAAAGCCAACCCCGCTTAAATGGCCATGAGCATCAATCAGGCCGGGATAAACAGCCTTTCCTGCCAGATCAATGATATTGGCATCGCCACAGGCATAACGCTCCACGCCGATATTATCCCCAACATAAATGATTTTATTGCCAAGTATGGCCACGGCCTCTGCGGTCGGATTATTTTCATCGACCGTATAGACAGCACCATTCTTAAGAACGATATCAGCGTCCTTACAGCTTTGGGCAAATGACGGGGCCGAAAAAAACGCACCCACGCATGCTGTGATTAAAATTTTTCTGATCATAAACTATCCCCTATATCCTGTTTGATTTTATTAAAATCAGTTTAGACAATATAGGAGGTGTTTTTCAACTTAATATCATTTAACAGGTTGATTATTATGAACGTCCGTATGTGTCTTCAAAGCGGACAATGTCATCTTCACCAAGATAAGAGCCAGACTGAACTTCAACAATGAAAAGCGGAATTTTACCCGGATTTTTAAGCCGATGTGTGGCGCCAATCGGAATATAGCAGCTTTCATTTTCACTTAAAGTTGAGACCTTGTCATTAATGGTGACTTCAGCGGTCCCTTTTACCACAACCCAATGTTCTGCACGGTGATGATGCATTTGCAGTGATAAAATCTGACCGGGGTTAACAACAAGTCTTTTTACCTGGAAGCGCTCATCAGCATCTGAAGTCTGGTATGATCCCCAGGGCCGGTAAACAACGGTATGACTGATATGTTCTGCCCGACCGCTTGCTTTTAACCTGTCAACAATCGCTTTAACATCCTGGGTTTTATGTTTGTCACAAACCAGAACCGCATCTTTTGTCGCGACGACAATAAGATTTTCAAGGCCGACACTGGCGAGAGCCGGACCATCGGTTTTTAAAAGACAATTTTTGCTTTCATGGGAAATAACATCGCCGCTAACGACATTGCCGTCCTTATCCTTTTCAGAAATATCCCAAAGCGCGTTCCATGATCCGACATCATTCCAGCCCATGTCAACGGGAACCACAGCGGCCCGATCGGTTTTTTCCATTACCGCATAGTCAATTGAGTTAGAAGGACATTTCAGAAAACTTTCCTTATCAGGGCGAATAAATGTCATATCATTTTTAGCGCCATCAATGGCTTTTTTACAGGCGATAAGCATTTCCGGCTCGTTTGCCGCCAGAATATCCAGATACTGGGCAACCGGGAAAAGAAAAATTCCACTGTTCCAGTAATAACCGCCGGCATTTAAATATTCATTCGCTGTTTTAAGATCAGGTTTTTCCACGAATTTATCGACCATGTTGCAGCCATATACGCTTTCCAGATTGTCGCCACATTTGATATAGCCGTAGCCGGTTTCCGGTTTGTCAGGAACAATACCGAAGGCGGTTAGCATTTTTTCCTCCTCGGCAGCCTGTTTGGCAATATTTAGAGCGATCTGAAAAGCTTCCTCATGGGCGATAACATGATCTGATGGCATAATGAGCATTAGACCGGCAGGATCCGACATTTGAATATAAAGAGCGGCAAGTGCTGCCGCAGGGGCGGTATTTCGACCCTCTGGTTCCAGTATTATTTTTGCATCTTCAAAACCGATTTTTCTTAGTTGTTCGGCAATGATAAAGCGGTGTTCTTCATTGGCAATAAAAAGCGGCTGATTAAAATGGTCAGGATTTTTTACCCTTAAAACCGTTTCCTGAATCATTGTCTGCTCACTGACCAATGGAAGCAGTTGTTTTGGATAAAGTGAACGGGAAACGGGCCACAGGCGGGTACCTGAGCCACCGGATAAAATTACGGGCGTTATTTTTCTGTTTGTCATGACTTTAATTTTGCCTTTTGTGCCGTTTTATAAATTATTCCTATTTTATATAGTGATAAATTTAATTCATTATTAATGACGGACAGTTGTTTTAATTCAAATATTTATATATGTAATGGCGCTTAACAGTTTTTTCACAAAGCTGTGATAGTTTTCCATAGTTTATAACCAAATAATAACAACAAGTTAAATTGAATATGAACGAATCGTGTGATTTTTTTTTAAATAACGGCTGATTTATTCAATTTAGCGAGAAAGGAAATAAAATAGTATACCTGAGTTGATCATTTAGAAGATCGGGTCATGTGAAAAATACTGTTCAAAAATATTTCAATGATTAGAATTTTTAAACATTATATCCCAAAATCGATACTTTATCTTGCGGCAATTGAATGCATCATGCTGTATCTTGTTATCTGGCTGGCACTCGCGATCAGGTTTGATCAGATTGGCGATCCGGTTCCGGGATTTAATGATTATACAGCCGAAAAAATATTTTATGTTGTTATCGTTTACCTGGTTTTGTTGGCGACAGGGCTTTACCGGCTGGAAACCTGCCGGGATATCAGAATCTCAGTTGTTCGATTATCAGTCAGTATGATCCTGTCCTTTTTTGCTATATCCATTGCACTTTATATGTTTCCCAACATCGATATCTGGCGAAGTGTATCGGTTTACGCGATCATTCTGACCTATCTGATGCTGATCAGCGTACGGTTTTTCTTTTTACATTTTGTGGATCATGAAAGCATTGAAACCAGGGTTATTGTTCTTGGGGCTGGCAAAAGGGCCAAACGAGTTCTTGAAAGCGATGATAAGTCTACGTCAAATGTGAAATTTATTGCCTTTTTAAGGATGGGTGAAAATGAGAACGAAATAGAAGGGGCTATTGATTATAAGGATATTGAAAGCCTTGAAGGGCTGGTGGAAAAGAGAGCCTGTCAGGAAATTGTTGTCGCCATTGAAGAAAGGCGCGGTACGCTTCCGGTCAGTGATCTTCTAGCCTGTAAAATAAACGGCACATATATTTCTGAAGCGGCAAGCTTTATCGAAAGACAGGTTGGTGCCCTTAATCTGGCAATGTTTAACCCGAGCTGGATGATCTTTTCTGATGGCTTTGATAATACCAAAAAGCGTGATCTGTTTGTAAAAAGGCTATTCGATGTACTTGCAAGTGCGACACTGCTTATTGTCAGTATGCCGCTTTTACTTATTACGGCCATTGCTGTGAAGCTGTCCAGCAAGGGGCCGGTCTTTTACCGCCAGGAACGGACTGGACTGATGGGTAAAAAATTTGACGTGCTCAAATTCCGCAGCATGACCCAAAATGCCGAGGCCGATGGGGTGCCGCAATGGGCACAAAAAAATGATGCCAGAGTAACACTCGTCGGTAAATTTATAAGAAAAACCCGAATTGATGAAATTCCACAGATTTTCAATGTGTTGCGTGGTGACATGAGCTTTGTCGGCCCAAGACCGGAGCGCCCTTATTTTGTTGAGCAATTGACACAGAAAATTCCAATGTTTGATAAACGTCATACGGTAAAACCGGGGATAACAGGCTGGGCACAGCTTAATTATCCTTATGGTGCATCAGAGGAAGACAGTCGCCGTAAACTGGAGTATGATCTTTATTACATTAAAAATTATTCAATATTTCTAGATTTACTCATCCTGGTTCAAACAATCCGCGTAGTGTTATGGCCCGATGGGGTTAGGTAATATAAGTGGGGAGTTTAGCTCTTAACATCAGTTTTATGACCTATGGATTGGCGGCTATGGCCTATGCCGTTCTGTTTGGGCTACTTATTGATAAGAAACAGTATAAAGAGGAAAATATATGGCTGTCGGTGGCTGTGCTTGCAAGCATTTTATGGGGTTTTATCCACGTAATTGATGCCGTTGCCGGAGCTTATACCACCAATATAGTTTTATTAACGCTATCTTATCTTGTGCCCTTTATCGACTGGCTTAAGGGCGTCTTATGGGCACTGTTCCTTTATAATCATTTGCGTCATATCTGGAATTCGCAAGGAAATCAAAATTATAGTAAAAACGCGGGGATGATAATTGCCACTTTTATCGGAGTCGGCTTTTTCATTGAAGGGGCTAACTTTGCTTCCCAATGGGGATTATTTGACCGTGACATAGTTGGCAGATTGCCACTTTTTAATAAATTACTGGTTTCATTTTCCATTTTGCTGCTGGTTGAAAATTTATACAGAAATATTGCCAGCGAAAACCGCTGGGGGGTGCGTTTCTTTTGTCTGGGGCTGGGATCAATTTATGCCTTTAATTTCCTTCTTTACAGTGA
>Ga0116152_10000421_pt1 | contig 34209 bp, 27 predicted proteins | sample AD_UKC119_MetaG_FD_89894 | JGI IMG/M metagenome (GOLD analysis project Ga0116152, IMG submission 89894) | Active sludge microbial communities of municipal wastewater-treating anaerobic digesters from Hong Kong - AD_UKC119_MetaG | ecosystem: Engineered > Bioreactor > Anaerobic > Digestate... | reverse complement strand
TTGAGGTCAACCCCATTCGCATTGTAGCGGATGGCGCCGTTTACGGTATTGTTACCTCCATGGAAAGTTCCGTCGGGATTGGCCAAAGGATTGATCCAAATATCGAGATTGTTAACCAGGTTGTCAACTTTTGGATCGGAGCCATAATTGGAGAGCAAATAATCAATCAGCCGAAGGGTAAGTACATATCCAACCAATTCGTCGCCATGAATGGACGAAACATACAGGAACTGAGGTTCTCCTTCGTCAACGCCAACATTGTCAGAAATCCTTGCAAATAATAACTCCCTGCCCTGCATTGATTGACCGATGGAAATGATTTCTACAAGGTCAGGATAATCGGCTTCAAACTGGTACATCATATCGAGATAAGCCTGGTAGGTCGGATAAAAATCCCAGTCCTGAATGGATTTAACATTTATGTTATCAAGCATGGTTGCGGGGTACATTAAACTGGGAGGTGTTAAAACTTCAAATGCCAGATTAAACCCAAGAAATGCATCAAATTCTTTTTGATTGGCATAGGCCGTTACCTCTGATTTATTAACCTGGTCCAGTGAAATGATCCCTGACAAGACAATCAGCGTTTTTGCATCCGGGTTTTCAAATTGAAAATATACCTCACCCCTTTCCTTTAAAAATGCTTGTGCAATTGCAGTTTGTTGGGCTGTTGACAGTGTGATGGTAAACATCACGAAGAAAAATAAAGCAACGATTTTTTTCATTTTGTTCCGATAAAATTGAAAAGCTAAATTATACAAATAAGGCGGGTTTCAAAACCCAATGTGTTGACAGGTCAAAAGCCTCAAAGGTTGCGCTGAAATTGAGTGGTCATTAAAGGGAATTAACTTTTAAACATGCGCAGATAATGAAGAATCTGCAGGATGTATTCTTCTTCTCGTGTATTGTTGTCCATTTTGATCATCATATCCAGAAAATCCTGGTTAAAACCGAGTTCCGGCCCCACTTTAAATCTTGACCGCGATAACGAGCTTGTATACCTGTTGATGAAAACGTTTTCGAGGGTGAGATCAATTAAAATATCAAACTCTTTATTAATAAATGTTTTTATATAATCACTTTTAGGGCCCCCAAACCAGTTGATATCTTTCCTTGAAAAATAAAACCCGGCATTAGCTGCAACACAATAATTCGGAATTTCATTACGATCAACAAACCCGATGGCCAGAACCTGTTTTTTTGTGGTGGTTAATGCTTTGGTTAGGTCTTTAACAGCATTAAATTCCCGCTCGCTGTTCACTTTGTAAACGATCCCGATGTTTTTGGCCTCATCCAGGTTGACCAGCGATTTATGCCTCGAAACTTTTCCAAACTGGCTTTTTAAAATCCAGTTGCCATAAGTTGATTTTATATTTTCAAAAATACCTGCCATTTACAAATTTTCAATCCCGATTTATAATATGCTAGGTTTCATCTTCATTCACCAGGCACTTCATCACCTTTCCGATATACATACGATGATAATCCTTTTTGGGGTAGTTTCGCTGGATTAACCTATCTGCAAAATGTTCGGGTTTAATGTCATCATAATAGAGTTTTTTACATTCAAAAACCAGTCGTGCCTGTTCAAAATAAATGTTCCCCAAATCTGTTTCCAACAGAACAAGGCCTGTATCTTTAGTTTTGTTATAATCCTTCCCTGAATGAGTGCCACAATAGGTTAAAATGTTTTTATGTTTTTTTTCAAAAAATGAAAGTGTATAAAAATCATTCTTTTCAGTAAATTCGAATGTATATCGCTGAGGACGGATAAAAATGGAAGTAACCGGAAGATTCCACAAGTAACCGAATCCTCCCCAGGCAGCAGTCATGGTATTGAATGAATCTGGCCCTCCGGCAGTGATCAGCATCCATTGTTTGCCAATGAGGTGAAACGGATTTTCTTCTATTTTATTGACACTTATTTCCTTAAACATTGAGCAGTAGTGTTCATTTGTAAAATTCAAACATACAAAAATAATGATTCATAAACAGACTCCTAAAAATCGGCACAAAGTGCTTAATCATTTTGCGGGCAATGTTGATTGAAAAGTTTAATTACCAGTTCAAAAACTTCACGTTCGGAGGTTACTTCATCCTTGAATAATTCAGTAAATGACTCGCATTTCAATAAAAATGGCATAATGGTCTTATTCAGCTTTTTATCGGTAACCTCTACATAAATATCATCTTCCAACTGAACGGTGTAGATAATTTCATCAGTGCCGCCCGCAGGGTTAGTATTAAGTGGTCGTTCCATCCCGCGCATTTCCCTGAAATAATCATATAGTTTTATCCGTCCGTTAATTTTACGCCACACATGCATTTTCCCTCTGCCAGGTTCACCCGGCTTAAGCGGAATTAAATCAAATACCTGTTTGTTAATAGAAAATGAGCGATATTGCTCGCAGTTATTCCTGCCCGATATGGTATAAACCCGACCCGCAGGCACGGTATACCTGATCTCATTTACAAAGCCGGTGCTTCGTCTGATCTCTACTGAATGACAAAAAACTGTATCACCCTGCATATCCACAATATAATCGCTGTTTTCTCTGAAGTCGTTATTCGGTTCGTACACACAGTTTGCATTGTACACTTTGATCATGTTATCAAGTTCGTCCATTGAAAACTTACCGTAATAACCCGATCGAAATCCTTCGCAAGCAGAAAATGTGGGTAAAAGAATTTGCTGGATATTTCTTTTATTACGTATATGGTAAAGGTTATCGTGAAGCTTAACAAACTTCTGAGTTTCAGTTTCAGGCATGTTTTGATCATACCATTGTGTTTCCGTAAAATCCTGAACATACAAGGAGATCATCCCATCAATCTTTTTCCACAGATACCTTTTTTTCTCATTTTTAATTTCAACCAGTTCGTAATCCCTCCCATTCATTCCAAAAGCGGTAACGCCATTTTCGGCAATACAATTTAGGGTAGTAGCTATGCCGTCGCGATCATACCATTTCAGTTTTTTACAGGTATCACCTGAAAAGAAAATAAGGTGGGTGCACCTTGTTGTATCATTGTTTTGAACATAATAATCCGAATTATGGTGGCCCTGGCCATTCACCTGAACGATGTTGAAAAAAGTAAAAACAGACAACCCGATGAAAGAAAATAATTTGGTGAATGAATTAATGAATTTACCTGCGATGCTCATTGAAAAATCGATAGTTTTAAGGATTGTTCGGCATTGAACCATCATTTCAAATAACAAATTTAAGTATAAGGTGTTGATTTAGGATAACAATATTTCTTTTGAATTTGAAGTAACAATACCAAAGCTTCAATTAAATTAAAAATTACCTATTTTTGGATTTTGATCGAATAGTGATTCATGGCCAGTAAAAATACGAAAAGGGTTCCCCGGTTTTTCGGATTCAGAATTTATTTTTCTGCAACGATGTTGTATTATTGGCTTGTGCTACCCTTCTTACTGATTTTATCAATAAAATATGCACCTGAACTAAAAGAACGCAGCGATAAACGCAAATCTGCGTTGCAAACGGAATCCCGTGGGAGAAATGATTCCATCGGTCAATTTATTGCTAAGTTAAGTCAGGATACAATAGAGTCAGCCTTATATGGAGGTTCTGACAGTACAAGCAATGAAACAAAACCTGGGATTCGAATTTCCCCAAATCAGGGGGTGGTTATTGGCAATACTGATCAAATTGATGAAAGTTCGGATGACGGCAGTCAGATCGGCAAGGCATTCAACCTGCTTTTTAATTTGCTATTGGTGAGCTTTTTCCTGGGGCTTATTTTTAACCTGCCCTTTAAGAGGCTTTTTTCGCGAAAACGAAACAACAAATCTATCTCACCAAAGCTTTTCAGGTTTTGCAAGCGTTTTTTATTAAAATCACCCTGGATCAATGCCGGTATTTTAGGTCTCGCCTTTGTTATTGCCCATGTTTCCATGCTCGTAAAAATGCTGACGCCAGATAGCTTTAATGAGGAGCTTGAGCGAACCTTGTTTATCCACTTCTTTTACATATCACTCACCGCATCTGTTTTATCACTTTTATTTGTGTATTATTGGGAAAAGCACAGGGTTCATATTCGCTATATCGAATTGATCTTTACCCGGGAGGAGCTTCGTAAAAGGATATTTAACATACGGGTGGGCAGAATCCGCAACCGCATGTTTCTTTCGGCAGCAATGACTACCCTGCTTCCCCTCACTATTGTGATTTTTTACCTGTTTCTGAGCATCACTCATTTAAGGGATCTGAATATTGGAGATTATACGCCCGAACAGAAAGATATCTTAATGGGCGACACAGAGCGTTTCATAAAAATGTTTGGTGGCAGTGAAAACGATTTTAATATGCCGGGCTGGATGTTTTACATCAATGCCCTGAATGCATTTTTTATGTTTATTGGTATTTACAGCAGCATTTTTATTGCCTTTATTTACATCCTGTTCCTGGTGAAATGGACCACCCAGGATATTGTGCATCCCGTTAAAGAGCTTTTGTACAACATGCGTCAAACGGGCAAAGGTGAGATGCATAATTATGGAATCGTACGAACCAATGACGAAATTGGGGAATTAACCGAAGGTTATAATGAGATGACTCACCGACTGGGGCAGTATATTCAAAATATGTCGAATATGACAGAGGCATACTCTCATTTTGTGCCCAAACAATTTCTTGAATTTTTAGGCAAGGAGAGTTTTGTGGATATCCGCCTGGGCGATCAGGTGGAAAAAGAAATGACTGTGCTTTTTAGTGATATTCGTTCATTTACCGAAATTTCGGAACAAATGACCCCCAAGGAAAATTTTGATTTTATCAATTATTACCTGGGTTATATGGAGCCGGTTATTCGTAATAATAATGGTTTTATTGATAAATATATTGGCGATAGCATCATGGCTTTGTTCAGCGAATCGGTTGAAGACGCAATCAATGCCTCCATCGAAATGAGGATCAAATTATCGCAGTTCAACCAGGTTATGGATCAGTTTGACAAACCCTCTATCAATAGCGGGATTGGCATACACACCGGCTCATTAATGTTGGGTGTGGTAGGAGGCGAAGGACGGATGGACGGAACCGTTATTTCCGATGCTGTTAATCTTGCCGCCCGCCTTGAAGGGCTAACAAAAGTTTACGGAAGCTCCATCATCATCAGCCAGGATACGTTAATCAAATTAAATGATCCGGGTCAATACAATTATCGTTTTCTGGATATTGTAAAGGTGAAAGGGAAAAAAGAGGCAGTATATATATTTGAGATCATTGATGGAGATCCGGAGGATGTTCGAAATTTGAAACTGGAAACCAAGGCTCTTTTTGCCGAAGGAATCAATCATTATAAAACCCGGCGTTTTGCCGAAGCAAATAAATGCTTTAAGCAGGTAAGCAAAGTCAATCCGGGCGACCGTGCTGCCTTGGAATATGTTAAAAGATGTAGCCGGTTTATCGATCAGGGCGTCCCTGAAAATTGGGATGGCATACAGTCGGTAGGTTGGGATCAGAACAAATAAGCAAATCAAGCGTTTATAAAATAATTGACTAGAAAATATGGATTTTGAATCATTAAAAACATACATTCTTGATCGCCTGAAAAGTGAGCTGAATGAAGACCTTATGTATCATTCGCCCGGTCATACCAAGGATGTGATAAAGGCTGTGGAGCGCTACGCAGAATTGGAAGGGGTAAACGGTCATGATAAAATGCTCCTGAAAACGGCAGCACTTTTCCATGATATCGGCTTCACGCGGGTGTACAAAGGCCATGAGGATGAATCCATAAAAATCGCGAGGGATGTTTTACCCGGATATGGTTATTCGGAAAAAGATATTCAAGCTATCACCGGAATGATCAATGCCACCAAGTTGCCTCAAAACCCAACCAATCATCTGGAGGAGATCATGGCCGATGCCGATCTAGATTACATCGGGCGCGACGACCTTTTTATGATCGGGCAAAAATTGCAATTTGAATGGAAAAAAGTTGGGATCATTTCTTCCATCCGCGAATGGCACGAAAAACAGCTTGCATTCCTGAAAAATCATCAATATTTTACGGCATCAGCCCGACAATTAAGAGAAGAAAAGAAACAAGAAAACATCCGTGAACTTGAAGAGCTGATCTGCCCAAAAAATTAAAAAGATCAATACTTGCGAACAAAAAATTTCTATTTTTGTCTGAAATAATAACCCTTACCCAAATTTGTAAAACAAATGGATTCAAAAATGAATGATATTATTCTGGTTCCCACCGACTTTTCAGAAGTTTGTAACAACGCTATGAATCAGGCTGTGGAAGCAGCAAAGTTTTTAAATAATAAGATTGCATTGCTTCATGTAATCGACAAAAATACCAGGGCACAGCTAAAAAAAGACGGTGAAGGAGAAGACGCCATTGAGAAAAAACTCAATGAAATTGCTTCTTCCATCCATTCTGAGCACAATGTTGAGGTTGAAACCATTTCCAAAGAGGGTGACATTTTTACAACCATTGCAGAAGTAGCAAAAGGCCTGGGTGCAAACCTCATGTATTTGGGAACACATGGAAAAGTTGGAATGCAAAAACTAACCGGTAGCTTTGCACTGAAAGTTGTGACCAGTTCACCTGTTCCGGTGGTTGTGGTTCAAAAGCGTCCCTTTGATAAAGGGTATAAAAAAATAATTTTACCCATAACCAGCGATTCAGGACCATGGGAAAAAACAAGATGGGCGACCTATATTGCCAAAAGTTTTGGAGCTGAAATACATATATACTCCATTAAATCTCCTGAACTGGCCGAAGCCGTTAAGATCATCACCAATCATTTCGACAATGAAATGGTAACTTATAAGGTAATTGAAACCGACGGAAGTAATTTCTCAAAACAAGTGATCGATTATGCTACCGCGAATGTGGCAGACATGATCATGATCATGACCAATCCCGATAAGAGTTTTTCAACCTTCCTGTTGGGAAGTTATGATGAAGAGATGATTTTCAACACGTCACAAATACCTGTAATGTGTATCAATCCCCGTAAATATAACTGGGAAAAAATCTTTAAGATTTAAGAAACAACAGGTATCTAAATTACAGGCCAGGCTTTTTTGAGTCTGGCTTTTTTGTTAAATGGATGTTAAGTTTGAACCTATGGCTTTTTGATTTTGTATTTTGTAAATATCTCCGCTTCAAAATATTAATCAAATAGTTTAGATATGAAAAAAATCCTACTATCAACAATCCTACTCGTTTTATTTACTCCGCTACTTTCAACTGCCCAAATGTGGGAACAATTGCCAACAGAGCCAGATGGGGGTGGCGTAACCGACATTTGTTATGATGAGAATTTGGAAATAATATTTGTTGCAACCGGTTCCTACAACTGGCCCAATGGGGAGGATGGAGGAATACGCCGGTCAATTAACGACGGGCTAAGCTGGGATAATCTATTTGACGCCTATACCAGTCGTGTGGTGATGATCGGACCGGATAATAACCTGTATGCTTCGGTTTGGGATTATCCCTCAGATGAGGGCCTTTACCGTTCATCCAACCAGGGAAGCACCTGGGATTTATTGGTTTCTGTTCCTTCCGGAAATAATATATTCTCCATAGCTGTAAAGGAAGGCAGTCCCAATATCATATTTGCCGGAACAAGGCAGGGTGTTTACCGGTCACTCGACAACGGTACTTCATGGGCTTACGCAAACGATATTATCCCTTCTGATGCGTGGGTGCGAGGGCTGGCTGTTGGGCCTGACGGAACCATTGCTGCTGCTACCAGTTATGGTTGTTATACTTCGTCTGATGATGGCGATACCTGGGATAAAGTTACCGGAGATGGCGAAAACGAATATGCCATCAGTGTTGAGTTTGATCAGGAACCGGCACAGGGTGATGAAATGCCTACCACATACCTGATGATCGGTACAACCGAAGGCAATCTATATATAACTGATGTATTTACGGCATTTACGGTATCAACATTTGTAGTGGCAATGGCCGCCCAAAAGGAATTAACCAGGATAAGGGCTTTGCGGATAGCGGCTACCTTATTGCCAATATACATGTTTAGCTTTTATGCTGCTACCGGAGGCAACTTTTTCTATTCATTGGCCCTGCTCAGTGGCTGGACTCCCATGCTTGCAGGATTGCCGGCCAATGCCCTTATTTCGATATTTACCAGTTATATTGTGACCGGTTCGGCCATTGCGGTGGCCTACCTTGCGCTTTACGGAAACCTGATAAATCTTGGCACAACTATATTTAAGATAATATTTAATTTCCCACTGGCTGTTGGTGAACAACCGATCGCCAATAATTTGCCCTCACTTTATCAAAATATCCCGAATCCGTTCAAGGATCAAACCCGGATAAACTTTGAACTGCCCGAGTCAGGCTCTGCTCAACTGATACTTTATGACATGGCAGGAAACCAGGTGAGTGTATTGGCTGATGAAGTGATGAACCGGGGTAAACACAGTGTTTTGGTTGAAAAACAAGGATTAGCTCCCGGCATGTATTATTATAGGCTTTCTGCTAATAATACTGTGCAAGCAAAAAAATTGATCATTCAATAATTTTAATATGAGCATGGAAAGCCACCTTTATTTGAAAGGTGGCTTTTTTATGCATCCTGATGGCGGCAAATTCGTTAAATTAGCTTCGAAATCAAAAATTCATGAGGCATACCCTCCTATTAATACTATCCTTATCTGTAGGTCTGAATTGTTTTAGTCAAAAGGCTCAAATAGGTTTACCAATAATTTTCGATCCTGATTCAGTTTTAAAACTGATGTATCGGGTTAACGGGCATTTTGCTGAGAATGCCTGGAAACAAAACGACCGAAACTGGATCCGGGCAACTTATTATACCGGCCTCATGGCTTTTTACCAGGTTACAAATGATTCTATAGTGCTAAACCAAATGATGGCATGGGGCCAAAAACATGGCTGGAAAACCGGATCGGAATGGATCTATCCTGCCAACCGGCTCACTTGCTCACAAACCTGGATACAGCTTTATCAACTTGATCAAAAGCCTTACATGATAGAAAACACAAGGGCTTTTATGGATAAGCGGATTGAAAGAAACGAACACGCATTTGATGCCGGATGGGATTATGTGGACGCGTTGTACGTAGGTGCGCCGGCTTATTTCATGATGAGTGAAATCACCGGGGATTCAAAATATAAAATTTATGCCGACCGGATTTTCAGGGAGGTCACCGATCAGCTTTATGATACCACTTACCATCTCTATTTTCGTGATCTGAAAGCAAAATTGACTACTTCAGAAAATGGTAAACCTGAATTTTGGTCAAGGGGAAATGGCTGGGCCTTTGCAGCAATAACTAAAATTTTAACAATACTCCCGGAATCTGATCCAATGACGGATTATTATAAAAAGTTCTATTTTCAAATGGCTGAAAGTCTTGCCCAAAGCCAGGGTAAAGACGGTTTCTGGCGAAGCAGCCTGCTCGATCCTGATGACTATCCTGACCCCGAAAGCAGCGGAACCGCCTTTTTTACTTACGGATTGGCCTGGGGAATTAATACGGGTATCTTAGAAAGAGAATCCTACCTCCCGGTTTTAATCAAATCGTGGGATGCACTTTACCATGCCGTCGATGAAAATGGTAAGGTTTGCCGGGGACAGGATGTTGCCCGCGCCCCGGGCAATGTTAGCAAGTCGGATAGCCGTGAATTCGTTTCAGGTGCCTTTTTACTCGCAGCCTCTGAAGTTTACAAGTTATCCCTTAATCAGTTCAAAAAGGAGTAGTCCTTTGAATAGCGGAGCATTTGCTCGGCATAGCCTTCGGTGTAGGTAACTTCAATATCCACGATCTGATCATTTTCATAAACAGGTTTGAATACCGGGTTGATAAATCCACCATAAGGAGCCAGGTTTAGTTTTTCATAACGGGCCTTCACTTCCTTGTGAATTTCCGGGTCAATTTGCACACCATAGGTTTCTACCAGCGCTTTTCCTGCCTCGTAATCTCCTTCCGATTTGATGCGTTGAACTTCTGCAAGCAATGCTCCAAATAAATCGCGTAACTTATTGTAATCGTTTATGATGTAAAATGTTTTCCCGTCCTTTTCAACACGTTCGATCACGTTGTCAGCCTGTCCTTTTTCGAAGCACCATTTGGAGATCAGTTGCCTGTTGCGCATATGTGCCTGCTCGATGTTTTTACCCAAATCAATACGAGCAAGCTGGGTCATCAAACCATTACGGATGTATCCGTTGTATTCGGTTTTAGCCACATCAAAATTGGGCATGATTCCCAAATCAATCATCTTCTGGTCCATCAGGTAATAAAGCGCAAAAAGATCAGCACGGGCCTCCTCCAGTGCTGATGAGTAATTTTTAAGGGCTTCGGAGCTTGTCCCTTCCAGCAAAATACCAGAGCCATGACCCAAACACTCATGAAGATCAGTATGCAAATTTCCTGAAAGAAACCCATACTTTTTCGAAAGCTCGATCTCCTCCGGTGAATAACAAAACTCCTCCAGAAAACCGTTACCCAGCGCAGCCATATCGTAAGCATAAGTAATATTTTCAATGGTAACCGATTTTGAACCATGCTCTTTCCTGATCCAATCGGCATTGGGCAGATTGATACCGATGGGTGTGGACGGATAACAATCGCCACCCAGTTGTGTAACAGTGATCACCTTGGCAGTAACACCTTTAACCTCTTTCTTTTTGAAGCGGTCATCCACCGGTGAATGATCCTCAAACCATTGTGCATTTTCGCTGATGATCTGCGTGCGTTTGGTAGCTTCCAAATCCTTAAAATTAACGATGGATTCCCAGGTTGCCTTCATGCCCATTGGGTCGCCATAGGTTTCGGTAAATCCGTTTACAAAATCAACACGGCTCTCCAGGTCTTCCACCCACAAAATATTAAATTCATCAAAGGTTTTAAGATCGCCTGTTTGATAAAACTCAATCAGTTTATGAATCGCTTTCTGCTGGTTCTCATTTTCGGCAACACCCGCAGCTTTGTCGAGCCAGTAAACTATCTTAGCCAAAGCAGGTCCATAAAGTCCTCCAACCTTATAAACTTCTTCCCGCACTTTTCCATCCACTTTTACCAGCTTCGAATTAAGGCCATAGGAAATGGGTTGGGGTTTGGTTGTGTCGATCATTTTTGCATAAAAAGCCTCCGCTTCTTTTTGTGTTACATTTTCATAAAAGTTGCAAGCCGAATTTTTGATCATATCCTCGTTCGAATTAAGACTGATTCGCTTGGGCGCAATGTTCGGGTCGAAAAGCAAACTTTGCATTTCCTGGGTAAACTGTTTCAAATCCGAACCTTCTTCCACCGGGAAACTGGCTTCTGGAGAATTATCTACCAGTTCTTTAAAATACTCCACCGGGAAATCCGGGAAAAACTTATCCGTTGAATAATGGTGGTGAATACCGTTCGAAAACCAAACCCTTTTGAGATAAATCTCAAAGTTTTTAAAATTATCAGTTTCACGGTCGCCAGTATAGTTCATGTAAATTTTCTCCAGTGTTTTTCTTATCCTCAGGTTCTCAGCATAATTCTGATCAAAAAGTATATCCCTGCCGCAAAGTGCGGCTTCATTGAGGTAATAAACCAGTTTTTTCTGTTCCAGGCTCAACTCATCAAATCCGGGAACCTGGTAGCGCATGATCTTGAGATCAGCAAATTTTTCAACGAAGTACTGGAAATTGTCCTGTGTCTCTGTTTTTGTATTTGAATCTGTTTTTGTTCTCATTTCTCCTCCTGAATTACATGCTGTAACAATGATTGTAAGTGTAACAACCAATCCGATGATCTGTTTTTTCATCTTCCTTTAATTTTATAAATTATTAAGTAAAAATCCATCTTTGAAAATGGGTATGACGTTTGAATTGTCTATGCTCAGTGCAAAGTCGATATCTCTTTCCGCTCCCAGTTTTAACAGTCGCTGAAAATGTGTTCCCTGTTGTAAAAATCCTTTCAAATCATTTTTGGCTTCGCTCCATAGTTTTTGTGCCATAAAAGCTTCGTCATTTAACAATTTTAAGTTGATCTGTTCGATCAAAGCCCCCGCAAAAACCGTATCTTCCAGGCTCATGGACCCCATCCATCCCGAGCAAAGGATCAGCACATTTTTGTTTTGATTTAAAAGCCACTTACTGATTGCGCCCATATTATTAAATCCTCCAACGATAATATCCCCCGCATCTTTTGAAACTTCTATCGCTTTTGTCCCATTAGAAGTAGTGAGTATCAAAGGAACCCCGGAATGTTTAACGCCGGCGAGCGCTACAGGCGAATTGCCATAATCGGTGAAGGGTAATTTAACTCCGTTTCGTTCTCCGGCGGCAGGCCAGCCATTTTCTCTTTTAAGTTTTTCAGCTTCCGCTAAATCCGAAACCGGTTTTACTTTTTGAAAGCCATTTGACAAAGCTGCGCAAACCGTTGACCCTGCCCGGAAAATATCCACCACAACGATCAAAATCGGATCACTGCTCTGTCTGTATTTAAACAGATCAGGTGTGAAGCATACTTCAATGGTAGGTGAATGATGCGTGCTCATGAATTATGCTGACTTTGAAAAATAATTACATTCACTTTTTTTGCACTGTTTATTGCGATCACTGTGCAGACAGGTAATCGGAGACAAAGGCAATTCAACCTCAAAATGTTTTTTCAAATAATCCACAGCCGCCTGAATAGCGATATAGCTATCGCGTTTACAGCAACGAGGACCACCTGCATCGGCAATATGGAGCAGCGCGATGGCAGTCATTTTATTGCTGAGTTGCCATTCCTTTTCACCCAGGGGGGTGTTGGCCGTAATAATAGAAATAAATATTCCTGTTCCAACGGCGGCACCACAGTTCCCGTGTGAACCGCAAAATCCGCCTAAGACTGCAGAAGCTCTGTTTCGCGCAGTACTGATTTTGCCGGGTTTCAGAGCGGGTTTATTCGTTTGGTTATAATAAGCCGTTAGCAGGGATGCCGGAACAAGGAAATGATGTTCAGGACCATGCATATGCACCGATGGATGATTCATTAAATGCCGGGCGATTTTACCCGGATCCTTTTCATCGGTTTGGTTGCAATAGTTTTCAATAACCTCAAATGCTGATGACTGATGGCATGTATCACAAATAAAATGACCATCCGGGCATTGTACATTTCCCTCCTGTTCCACACCACAAAACAAACATTTTACCTTGTTGGTATCTTCGGAATAGATCAGTTCTTTTCCACAAATTATGCAACCTTCGGTAAATAGCATCAGCCTTTATAAAAGGGAAGTTTAACGATTTGTGCTTTTAAATCCTTGTTTCGGATGCGGATGAAAATTTCGCTGCCAAATTTGGCGAATTCATCCTTGATGTATCCCATGCCAATTCCTTTTCCAACGGCAGGAGCCATGGTACCTGAAGTAACTTCCCCAATAATTTCACCCGCTGCATTGCAAATTTCATAATGTTGCCTTGGGATGCCTTTATCGATCATTTCGAAACCACGCAATCGCCGGCTTACACCTTCTTCCTTTTGTTTCAACAGAACTGCTTTATCAATAAAATCGTTGGCATCTGAAAATTTGGTAATCCAGCCCAATCCCGCTTCGATAGGAGAAGTGCTGTCGGTAATGTCGTTGCCATATAAACAAAAGCCCATTTCGAGCCGCAGCGTGTCGCGCGCACCCAAACCAATCGGTTTAATGCCAAACTCCGCTCCCGCTTCAAATACAGCTTTCCAGATGGTTTCGGCAGCGTCGTTGGGCAAGTAGATCTCGCAGCCACCCGAGCCAGTATATCCGGTTGTTGATAAAAAAATGTTTTCAACTCCTGCAAAAGTGAGCTCTTTGAAGGTGTAATAATCCATGTCTTCAATGGGTTCATTGGTGAGTTTTTGCATGGCTTTTAATGCAAGCGGTCCCTGGATTGCCAATTGGGCAATATCATCGGAAGCATTGATCAGCTCTTTACCAATTTCCAGGCTAAATTGCTTAGATTGCTCTAGAAGCCAGTTCCAGTCTTTTTCAATGTTTGCTGCATTGATCACCAGTAAATATTTTTCGGGGCCAAAACGATAAACCAGAAGATCATCCACGATTCCACCTTTTCCATTCGGAAAGCAGGAATACTGAACTTTACCATCATAAAGCGCCGTAACATCATTGGAGGTTACCCACTGCACAAATTTTTCAGCTTTGGGACCATTCACCCAAACCTCTCCCATGTGTGAAACGTCGAATACACCCACTGCTTCGCGAACGGTCATGTGCTCTTTGATCAAACCCTCGTACTGAATGGGCATGTAATAACCTGCAAACTCCACCATTTTGGCACCCATGGCCTCGTGGAATCCGGTAAATGCTGTATGTTTCATTCTTAATTTGTATTAAATCTGTTGCTGCCGGCAAATGTATAAAAAAACATGGCGGTTATTTGCTTGATCGATTCTAAATTATCGACATTGGATCAATATGACGAAATCGGGTTGATTTAAAATTAGTTTAACTTTGTGCATCGAAAAGAAATTGCATGCTGTTTTCCAATCATAATATGCCCCGCTGGCTGATCTTCCTGATCGATATGGCCATCGTTTTATTTTCGGTAATTGTGGCTTACCTGCTCCGTTTTAACTTTCATGTTCCCGAAGTGGAAATGCGGCAGTGGCCCCTCGTTTTCACAACGGTGCTCACGGTTCGGGCACTGAGTTTTATCATTTCCAAAACCTATGCGGGCATCATCCGCTACACCTCCACCGAAGACGCCATTCGTATCTTTCTGGTGATCCTGGCCGGGAGCGTGTTGTTTGGGATACTCAACCTGCTTTCCTTTTATTTTATCAACGAAAAATACGTTGTTCCCTTTTCCATCATCATCATTGAATTTATCACGGTGATCTTTGCCATGGTCACCTTTCGGATCGTAGTAAAAATTGCTTACCTCGAGATCACTAATCCTTCAGGAAGCAGAACCCGTGTATTGATCTTTGGTGCCGGTGAAGCCGGGCTAATCGCCAAGCGTGCACTCGACCGCGACGCCGGTTCAAGATATAAAGTAGTGGCATTTGTGGATGACGACCGCAGCAAATGGGGCAAAAAGATTGAAGGAACCACCATTCAGCCTTTTGATAAACTCGAATCCTTGATCGAGGAGCATAAGGTTGAAAATGTGATCATCGCGGTTCAAAAACTTCGACCCGGCAAAAAGCAGGAAATCGTTGATATTTGCCTGAAACACAATGCCCGGGTGCTGACAGTTCCGCCGGTCTCCACCTGGATCAATGGGGAGCTGAGTTTTAACCAGATCAGGAAAGTAAAGATTGAGGACCTGCTGGAACGGGATGAGATTCAGATCAGTTATGAGAAGATATCGCAGGATTTGCGTGATAAAGTCGTGTTGGTCACCGGCGCATCAGGCAGCATTGGTTCCGAGCTGGTGCGGCAGATCGCCCGTTTTGATCCCCAACGGATCATCCTGATCGATCAGGCCGAAAGTGCCATGTTCGACCTGGAGATTGAATTGCTCGACCGGTTTAAAGGGCAGAACTTCGAAATCGCTATAGCCGATATTCGCAATGCTTCGAGAATGGAAAATGCGTTCCGGACTTTTAAACCTGAGATCGTTTTCCATGCGGCAGCCTACAAGCACGTTCCGATGATGGAGAACAATCCCTCCGAAGCGATCCAGACCAACGTAAGGGGTACGCGCATCCTGGCCGACCTGGCTGTAAAGTATGGCGTAGAGAAATTCATCATGATCTCCACCGATAAGGCCGTGAACCCAACCAATGTGATGGGGGCCTCCAAGCGTATCGCCGAGATCTATACGCAGTCGCTGAACCAGGAGGGTAAAACCAAATTTATTACCACCCGTTTCGGTAATGTGCTGGGATCAAACGGATCGGCCGTGAATCTTTTCAGAACACAGATTGAAGGCGGCGGACCTGTTACCGTTACCCATCCTGAGATCATTCGCTATTTTATGACCATCCCCGAGGCCTGCCGGTTGGTGCTGGAAGCTGCGACTATGGGTAAAGGCGGGGAAATCTACCTGTTTGATATGGGAAAACCGGTGAAGATCCTCGACCTGGCAGAGCGGATGATCCGCCTTTCCGGTCTGGAAGTCGGGCGAGATATTGAAGTACGGTTTACCGGCCTGCGACCCGGTGAAAAATTGTTTGAAGAGCTGCTGAATGATGGTGAAAATGTGATCGGAACAGATCATGCGCACATCATGATTGGCAAGGTACGCACTTACGATCTTGCGGATATTACGCAAAAGATTTCCGCCCTGGAACAGATGTTTGATGAACAGGATAATTTTGCGATTGTTAAGAAAATGAAAGAAATCGTGCCGGAGTTTATTTCTCAAAACTCGGTTTACGAAAAACTGGACAAGCATGAAGGAAGCAGCAAAGTTTAAAAGAGGAAACATCATCCTTATCTCCCTCACCCACCATCTCCACGACATCTACTCTTCTTTCCTCGCCCCGCTCCGCCCCCTGCTGATCGAAAAGTTTGAACTCACCTACAGCCTCAGTGCTTTGTGGGACATCATCATCCGGATTCCCTGGTTCCTGAATCCGCTATTTGGCATCATTGCTGAAAAAACGGCGGCACGTTACATCGTAATATTTACGCCTGCCGTTACAGCGATAGCTATGAGCCTGCTGGGTGTGGCGCCCACTTTTGCAGCGATCTCCATCCTGCTTTTTGTAGCCGGCATCAGCAGCGGGATGTTCCATGTGCCTACACCGGTTATGGTGCAGCAACTCTCAGGAAAATTCGTGGGCAAGGGTATGAGTTATTATATGTTTGGCGGTGAAATGGCACGAACCATTGCTCCGCTGGTGATTACCGGCGCCATTTCACTTTGGGGACTTGAAGGTATCTGGAAACTCTTTCCATTTGGCATTGTAGCGTCACTGGTATTGTATTACCGGTTGAAGGATATCCACATCACGCAAAACATCAAAAAGGAGAAGAAAACCGGCATCTGGAAGGCCTTTGTGCGCTTGCTGCCTTTCTTCGCTATTTTGATCGGGATCACTTTCTTCAGGGCGATCATGAAGGCGGGGCTCACCAACTTCATTCCAACCTATTATTATACTGAGAAGGGCGATACTTATTTCTTTGCCAATTCGGCTTTGTCGGTATTTCAGTTTGCGGGCGCCATCGGGGCCCTCTTTTCAGGAACCCTCTCCGACCGGATCGGAAGAAAACGCTCTTTGCTGATCATTGCGGTGATCACACCTTTGCTGTTGCTGGCTTTTGTGGAAACCAGCGGATTGCTCAGCTTTTTCTTTCTGATCGTGCTTGGGTTTTTTATTGTTGCCCCTACTCCTATTTTGCTTGCCCTTGTGCAGGATCGGGAGAAGGAAAACAAGGTGTTTGCCAACAGCATTTACATGACCATCAGTTTTGTGACCAGCGCCATTTCGGTTTATTTTGCCGGTGCAATCGGTGATCGTGTGGGATTGGAAAATGCTTACCGGATTGCAGCCTTTATTGCTTTTGGCGCAGTGCCTTTTGTACTGATGCTTAAAACGCGGGATTAAGTGTTTGTTATTTTCGCTACGAAAGCACTAAAACTCTAAATCCCACGAAATTGTGAACAGAAATCTTTTGTGTTTATCGCCGATAGACGGCTTTGTGCCTTTGTGTATTTGTGGCAAAAAACGTATGCCACTAAAGCACTAAAACTCTAAATCCCACTAAAATGTAAATTGAACTCATTTTTGTGTTTGCCGCCGACAGGCGGCTTTGTGCTTTAGAGATTTAGTGGCGAAAAGGAAATGCCACGAAAGCACGAAAACGCCAAATCCCACTAAAATATAAATTGATCTCCTTTTTGTGTTTGCCGCCGACAGATGGCTTTGTGCTTTAGATATTTAGTGGCGAATAGGAAATGCCACTAAAGCACTAAAACTCTAAATCCCACTAAAATGTAAATTGATCTCCTTTTTGTGTTTGCCACTCATAGGTGGCTTTGTGCTTTAGAGATTTGGTGGCGAAAAGGAAATGCCACGAAAGCACGAAAACTCCAAATCCCACTAAAATATAAATTGCTCTCCTTTTTGTGTTTGCCGCCGACAGGTGGCTTTGTGCTTTAGATATTTAGTGGCGAATAGGAAATGCCACGAAAGCACGAAAACTCCAAATCCCACTAAATTGTGAACAGAAATCTTTTGTGTTTACCGCCGATAGGCGGCTTTGTGCCTTTGTGTATTTGTGGCAAAAAACGTATGCCACTAAAGCACGAAAACTCCAAATCCCACTAAGTTGTAAATTGATCTCTTTTTTGTGTTTGCCTCCGACAGGCGGCTTTGTGCTTTAGATATTTAGTGGCGAAAAGGAAATGCCACTAAAGCACGAAAACTCCAAATCCCACTAAAATGTAAATTGATCTCCCCTGTGTTTTTGCCGCCCTCAGGTGTCTTTGTGCCTTTGTGTATTTGTGGCAAAAAACGTATGCCACTAAAGCACGAAAACTCCAAATCCCACTAAAATATAAATTGATCTCTTTTTTGTGTTTGCCGCCGACAGATGGCTTTGTGCTTTAGATATTTAGTGGCGAATAGGAAATGCCACGAAAGCACGAAAACTCTAAATCCCACTAAAATGTAAATTGATCTTCTTTTTGTGTTTGCCGCCGACAGGTGGCTTTGTGCTTTAGATAATTAGTGGCGAAAAGGAAATGCCACGAAAGCACTAAAACTCCAAATCCCACTAAAATGTAAATTGATCTCTTTTTGTGTTTGCCGCCCACAGGTGGCTTTGCGCTTTAGATATCCTGCCTGCCGATCGTGGCGTCTTAATAATTCATTCTATTCCGTTTTATTCATAAAGAATCTAAATTAACCCCTATTGTTAAAAAAATAACATACTTTGCTAACTTCGCAACGAACCATTCGGGTTTTCGTAGTGTCTTGAGTTCAAAGCTATCTAGTCAAGTTCGTTTAAGACTAAAAACTAAGAACCCGCCAGTTGGCGGACAGGCAAAAAACAAAAAAACAAAAAACATGAAGCGGTTATCTACTTTTCTAATTATTCTATTTTTCGGGTTGCAATCATTCTCACAGGAATACAACCCTGTTGTTTCCAACGTAATTAATTCGGTCGATCTTGACTCACTCACCATGTGGTTGCGTAATATTTCCGGAGAAGATCCGGTAATGATCAACGGTGTGGAAGAAACCATCGATCACCGGGTGGATTCATGGGGCAATGATCTGGCCATGGAATACATTGCAGATGTGCTGGAAAGTTATGGACTTGAACCCACCATCGATAACTACAATGCCAATGGGAAAAACGTGTACGCAACTCAGCTTGGGACTACCTATCCTGATCAGTACTACATGATATGCGCCCATTACGATGCCGTGGATTATTACTGTGCCGACGATAATGGCAGTGGTACCGCAGCTGTGTTTGAGGCAGTGCGCATCCTCACACAAATGAGTTTTGAATATTCAATCATTTATGCCCTTTGGGATCAGGAGGAGATCGGTTTGGTTGGCAGCGGAAATTATGCGCAAAATGCCAGTAACATGGGCATGGACATTCTTGGTGTGATCAACATGGACATGATCGCATACGACAGTGATAATGATATGGTGGCTGAGATTCACCGTAACAGCGCCAGCAATACTGTTGAACTCTCCAACTACCTCGTGGCAATTGATGAAATTTATGAAATTCCTGTTGTGCCCGAGGTGCAGTACCCTGGTGCCACAGCCAGCGACCATTCCCGTTTTTGGAACTACGGATATGCTGCCGTGCTAATGATCGAAGAGTATTTTGGTGGAAACTTTAATCCTTACTATCACACCGAAAATGATCGCATTGATATTTGTAACCTCGATTATTTTCACGGTATGTCACAACTGGCCATTGGAACCCTCAGCTCCCTGGCCTCCCCTGTTAGTTTTGGTACCGGCGTGAATGAGTTGTATGTAGGCAGTTCTTTGATTTTGGGCAACTATCCCAATCCTTTCTCAGGACAAACCACTGTTACTTATGAGCTGACTAATAGCAGCGACCTGAACCTCCAACTTGTAAACAGCCAGGGTTCAACAGTACAAACACTTGTGAATGGGCAGCAAAACGCCGGCAAGCACCATTACGAGCTTAATGTAAACGAACTTCCCAAAGGGATCTACTTCCTTGTAGGAACCACCCAGCAAGGATCACAAACACACAAGTTGGTGATACAATAGTTCAAAAACGAAAACTTATTAACTGCCTGTTTTGCTCGCGCGAAGCAGGCAGTTTTGTTTGAGGGAATTTTGATCGTTTCTAAATTACATGCATGGGGATTTTTGAGCGGTAACTTTTGTATTTTAGCAAGGCTTAATAAAATGACATTAAAACCGATTGGCAGTTTTTAGTAATAATAAATAGAGAAAAAGTTGTTATTTTTTCCGGTATTGGGCGGATAATATAACTTTTTGTATGCATATAGACAAGCTATAGGCAATTTTAATAAATTAACAATCAAATTATTTGAACTACTATGAAAAGAATTATTATTTTCCTAATAATCTTACAGGCAATAAGTATCGACACCAATGCACAGAATGTAGGTACAATCGACCAACTTTTAAGAAAAGTTGAGGAAATTCAAAAACAAGAATCATTAGCAAGTAAGATAACAAGTAAGAAAAGATCATCGAATAGAGTATTCAAAATTTCGATAGAAATGGACTCTTTGAAAAACAAATGTGTACGAAAAATAAAATACTACAAGGGAGGGCTGAAAAAAGAACGAATAAAATACTATCACATTCAGCAAAATTTTATGTTCTTAGAAATAGTCAGAATTAACGATAAAATTGAATACATCAAATATAAAGATACAATAATTGACTATTCTGGAAAAGTTAAAGTTAAGAGTATTGAAATTTTTATGGACAACAAATTTTATAAGAAGATGAAAGTTGATAATTTCAATAAAACAATAGAGGAAAAATATATAATAATTACTGAAAATGAAAAAATTGCTTGTAATCGAATAGACAGCCAGTGAGCCGTTAGACCCACCGGAGCGCCCCCGACTGAATGACATCAGTCGGGCAGGTCTCACACCACCATACGTCCCGACGGTACCGTCGGGATATGGCGGTTCGTTAAGCTTCAATGTCATGCTCCTTCAACGGCTCGTTACCAGTACCCCAAATAGCGCAGGACTTAGCGCAAGCAGGCACCACAGCAGACTTGTGCAAAGATGATTATCATGGAAAGACATGTAGTTAAAAACAGCAATCAAACTAAGCAGCATCCAGAGAGAGAAGCAGAAAATGACCGGGTCGTGGGAAAGATAGCAACAACATAAATGAAAAGGCAAGCTAAATACATAACATTAATAATTATAGGACTATTTGTTATTTCCTGTAATAATGGAAACCTAAAGACGAAAAATCAGATTTTAACATCTAAACCTAAAATTACGGTTTATGATTATCAAATTTGGATATCTAACTTGAATAAAAAAGAATTACGTGATTCATTTATTGTATATCTCGATACTCTAACTTTCAACAGTCGAAAGAATTATATTTATTGCGATTCATTAAGAGATGATTCAATTTTTAGATATTCATTCTCCATTGTTAACGATTCCTTCTTCTTTTATAATGAGTTCTGTAAAAATATTGACACGGTTTTTTTTGATTATAAAAATGATAAAATTGAGTTAATAAAGAGCTATTATGATGTTATAAATAGCGCCGATGAAGAGTGTTATATTTATTGGAACAAAAAGTATGGACTTATTTCAATTTACAATTATCCCTGGGGAGCATTAATTCTATTTGACCACGAAGAAATTCCAGGTTTTGCGAAGGAAACATTTTATAACTTCATAATAATTCAAGAAAAGGAAATACAAAAAGAGATGCCTTACCAAATATTAAAAAATGAAAAATAATAAGTAAATGAAGGTGCTAACAAATCGTTATTGCACTTATGTCTGGTAACATTATTCCCAAAACAGTAATAATTATTAAAGAATTTAATCGGTATATTCGTATTATTACGATAAAATAAAGAACAATAAAATGTCAATTAAAAAATATGAAACATTTAATAACTCTAATTTCGATCTTGTTTTTAGCATCTTGTGTTTCTGATCAGACAGACCAATATGACTTAGTGATAAGCAATGTAAATCTAATTGATGGAACGGGTGAACCTCTTCAGGCCGGAGTTTCAATAGGGATCATCGGAGGAAAAATTGCTGCAATTGATACTGCATTGCCAGGCAATGAAAAGAACAGGATAGACGGATCCGGAAAATTTCTTATTCCCGGTTTGTTTGATTGCCATGTGCATACAGGAAATTTTGAAAGAGATTTCCCCAGATTTATTCATTACGGAGTAACTTCAATCTTTATTACCGGAGGAAGCTTGTGTACAAATGAATTCTATGCTGCAATGCGCAAACAAGGCAATCAGGATTCTATACCGGCACCTATCGTATTTCATACAAGCCAACACTTTTCTATGGAGGGTCGGCATCCTTCCAAAACCTATTCAAATAACAATTGGCGAGATGGAGCATCTATCTTTTATCTAAAAGACACCCTGCAAATCCAACGGCTTGTTCAAGAAGCGTGTAAATATCCGATTGTTGGAATAAAGCTAACGATTGAAGATGGTCCGGCTCCTCCTTTTGTTGAAAGGATACCTCAATCGTTTATTAACCAAACTGTAAAGGAGGCTTCAAAATATGGTATGGAAGTATTTGCTCACATAAGTGATAACATAGAGCTTGAAATGGCTATCAATGGTGGAGTTCAAAACCTTGTCCATTTTACTGGGGTAAACATTGATCCTATGGATAGCATTCAAATGAAACTCCTCCAAAAGTTTATAAAAATAAACCCATCCTGGGTAACTACCTTAATGATTGACAAGTCGTTTCTGTACCCGATACATATGGAATGGTTTGATTCTCCATATATGCTAAATGCCTACAAAGAGTCAAAATATGAAATTAATCCAGGTTCAATTGAGCAAGCAAAACGCTACATTCGCATTCTGATGGATGAATACGGACTATCTAATAATAGTCTTGAATCATTCATCATTCCACAAGTTGAGGACATCCGATTTTTAGATGAAATGGGATTTAATATGGTTTTGGGTACCGATACAGGGAATGACTTCAATTTTCCCGGTTACAGTCTACATGAAGAAATGCAGCTTTTAAATCTTGGAGGAATGAAACCTTTAAATATCATTAAAATGGGATCCTTGAATGCGGCCAAAATGATGAACGCTCAAGATAGTTTGGGGTCCATAGAAGTTGGGAAAATTGCGAATATGGTATTGCTCGATAAAAACCCTTTAGAAGAAATAAGCAATACTTTATCGATTAATTCGGTGATAAAAAGAGGTATAATTCAAGAACGAATTAATGAATGAACGGACCACAACAATATGTTTTAGATCAAATACTCCTTCAGCCGCTGAGCTTCATATACAAACCAATAAATAAGGTATAAAATGTACCAAAGCAGCACCTATAGCTATGTGAATGTAAAATTTATTCCATTGATAATTGGTCTATTGTTCATAGTTATTTCAATCTGGATCATGTTTGACCCCTCTATTGAAATTACAGTGAACGGAGTAAAACGTAATGCAGCATTGGGTGACAGTTTTTTTCCATTGTTACTAGGACTTCTATGCATTCTCTTTCATCTTGCCATTGGTCATAAAATTATAAAATTGAGAATCAGCAACAACGAACTTGAATTCATGGCAAATGGAAAAAAATATGTTAAAAAATGGAGCGAAGTAAGTGATCTTAAAAAATATTGGCTTATTGCACCACCTGTTTATTCAATCAAGTTTAAAAACGAAAAAAAAACGTATTACTTCACCACCAGCTACTTCTGTATCGTGACCCCCATAAAAGTGTTCGACCTGAGTGAAATGGGGAATTTTATTAAAAAAAAGAAAAGTGAAATTCTGATGCATAAAGATTAATTACCCAATCGCGCAGGTCTTAGCACAAGCTGGCAGCGCAGCAGACTTGTGCGAAGATTATTACTATGAAAAGAAATTGTAGTTAAAAACGGCAATCAAACTAACCAGCATCCTGCGAAAGAAGCGCCAACTATCCAAATCACAGAAACGTTAGCTCCTCCCCGATTATCAAACTTGCCGCACCCCTTATCAAACTCTTTCCAAATTCCATTGTTTATTATTCCATGTTGCCAATGCTATTCTTCAATAAGAACGATGATGGAATTCATCATCCATTATCTAAACCAACTACTTCTTCCCCTTACCAACTAAAAAAACATTACTATGGAAAAGATCAAATCGTCGCGGATAGAATCGATTGATATCCTGCGCGGACTGGCTATGGTGATCATGGCACTGGATCATGTGCGGGATTATTTTCATTTCGGGTCTTTCTTTGTTGACCCTACCGACCTGGAAACCACTACTCCTTTTGTGTTTTTCACACGTTTTATAACTCACAACTGTGCCCCGGCTTTTATTTTCCTGGCCGGCACCTCGGCTTTTTTATACGGAAGTAAAAAATCGAATAAAGAGCTATCCCGCTTTCTTTGGACCCGCGGGGTTTGGCTTATCTTTCTGGAGGTTACTGTAAATAACCTGATCTGGACCTTCAATATCACCTATAGTTTTTTGATCTTCCAGGTGATATGGGCCATTGGTGTTAGCATGATTGTGCTGTCTTTACTGATTTATTTGCCTAAAAAGGTTTTGCTGATAACCGGATTTGTGTTGGTGGCCGGACATAACCTGCTCGATCAGTTTACGGTGGAAGGATCTAGCTTTAGTTCGATCATCTGGTACATTCTCCACCAGCGTGCCCGCTTGCAGTTAACACCTGATTTCCTGGTTTTAATTGGATACCCTGTTATTCCCTGGATCGGACTGATGGTGCTTGGCTACTGCTTCGGCACTTTATACAAACCCGATTTTAACCCCAAACGCAGGAGGAAGTGGTTGTTGGGAATGGGCTTCGGAGCTATTGCTCTGTTCTATGTGCTTCGTGGGATTAATGTGTATGGCGACCTTCATCCCTGGTCGGAGCAGCGCAATTTCCTTTACACGATGTTGTCATTTTTCAATGTAACCAAATACCCGCCTTCAATTGTTTATTTGTTGATCACCATCGGACCGGCCTTGTTATTTCTGGCAGTGATTGAACCGGTCAAAAATCGTGTTACCAATTTCCTGCTGGTTTTTGGAAGGGTGCCGCTGTTTTATTATTTCCTCCACATGATCGTAATCCATTCGCTGGCTGTTTTGGGAATGGTGATCACCGGTGGCGACTGGCACAAAATGATATTTACAGGAAGCAACTTTCTGAAAGCCCCGCTGCTTGATTATGGCTACCCGCTTTGGGTAGTTTATGTTATTTGGATGGCTGTAGTGCTGCTGCTATATCCGTTCTGCAAAAAATACATGATCTACAAAGCCAAAAATAAGGATAAATGGTGGCTGAGTTATTTATAGTTGATGCCTTTGTATTTTAGAATAGTTCTTTCTAAAATTCATTTGCAAAGCAATTTCTGCAACTCAATACATTCATCCAACAATTCATTACAATTTGTTTTTTTTCGCCTTGAACTCATCTTTTCTTTGTAGCGTCAAAAATTGAATCATTAAACAATTTAAACCATGAAAACGCTTCAAATTAAAATGAGACAAACGCTCCTCTTACTTGCGATCTTAATCTCAGGAACAGCCTTACTGGCGCAGGATATCACTTTTAACTCCACCTGCAACGATGATCGTAGATCCATTCGTTATTCCGATTCATTTACCGATTATGATGTTCAGGTAAAGGGTGATGTATCGGTGAACGACGATGACACGCGAATCACTGCCATTACTCCTGGTGGTTATTTAAAGATCAGTAAAAAAACCTTTGGCAACCGCCGCGCCATTATCATCGAAAGTGATTCGAAAGGCTCACTTACCTATGAATATTATGAAGGCCGCAAAGAAGTGCCCTATGACCCTGAAGGTAAAAAATGGCTGGCCGATGTGTTGCTGGAAGTCGTCCGTATTTCAGGCATAGCCGCAGAAGACCGTACCAAACGGATTTATAACAAAGGCGGTATTGATGCCTTCCTGAAAGAGATCCACATGATCGAATCCAATACCGTGATGGGTGCCTATTTTTCTGCATTGTTCGATCAGTTTAAACTGAATGAAAATGAAACCATGGCCGCTTGTGAGGCCATTGGGTCGGAGATCAGCTCCAATACTGAAAGGGGTAGTTTGCTCAGGAAATACAGCGATCAGTTTATGCAAAGCAATGCCACCATGGTGGTTTATTTTAAAAGCATTTCAAAACTGAGCAGCAATACCGAAAGAGGTTCCGTATTGCGCAAGATTTCCAAAGAGATAGACTTCAATGATCCGAAAATTATCAGTGCCTATTTTGGCTGTGTTGATGGCATGTCGAGCAATACTGAACGCGGCAGTGTGCTGCGAAACCTTGAAAAAACACAGGACCTTTCTGAAGGAGCTTATGTTCGCCTTTTACAAAGTGTGAAGCATTTCAGCAGCAATACTGAAATGGGATTGGTGATGCGGTCGCTGGAAAACCTGAACATGCAAAACCCGGAGATTACCACAGAATTTTTCAATGCCGTTAATAGCATGAGCAGCAATACAGAAGCCGGTCTCACTCTTCGTCATATTCTAAAAAGGCATGAATTGTCAGACGAGAATATGCTGAAGCTGCTTCAAAGTGTAAAACACCTCACCTCCAATACTGAAACTGATGCTGTGATGACCTCAATCCGGAAGATTAATTTATCGAATGAACAGGTTAACACGTCTTATTTTAATGTGATCAACATGATGACAAGCAACACCTCTGCCGGATCGGTTTTGCGATATACTGTTAAAAATCATAACATGCCAAACAATGCCTGGAAATCGTATTTCAGCGTTGCCGGCCATTTGACATCCAATACAGAAATGGGATCTGTCTTAAGGGCAGCTATTCCAGCTATGCCACATGATCAGGCCGTTTTGGATGCTTTTTTTGCAAGCACCCGCATGTTTACCAGCAACACCGAACACGGTATGGTATTGCGCGCCGTGGTGAAGGATTCTAAGTTTGATAAAGCATCATGCATGGGCGTTTTGGAGAGCGCTAAAATGCTTATTTCCAATACCGAAAAATCAACCGTTTTGAGTGAAGTGGCTAAAACCTCCTTTATCACGGATAAAGAAGTTAAGGATAAATACATGGAATTAGCCAAAACACTCACATCTAATACCGATTACAGAAATGCAGTTGATCGCATCCTGAATTAATTTAGCAGGTGGTAATTTCGAACAAGAAACTTTTAAAATTGTAACTTTATCCAATAAACTTTCCATCGGATATGCACTGGATTTTACGAAGCATTTTGGTAAGCACATTTTTATCCGCAGGCGTTTTTCTGTTCATCTTCTACAGTGAAACCGGAACGATGCCTGCTTTGCAAAACAACTGGATTGGATTATCAATAGCGCTGCTAATGGGCAACCTGGTTGGAGCAGGTTTGCTTTGGCTAAATCAAACTTATAACAAAGTGCTTCCATGGAACAAACACATCACCGGGCGGTTTTTGCTTGAGGTTTTCAGTGGAATTGTACTGGTGATGATTGCTGCATTTATTTACGTGTATGCATTTGTTGATCAGGTGGTGGAAGTTGATGCAGCCGAGAGTTTCTGGGCTGAATACTGGGATGGCATCGTAAAATTCGGTATCGTAGCGCTGGTGCTTGTTTATCTCTTTTCGATGGTGAGTTTTTCGGTGTACTCCTACAATCAATATGCGGTTTATCAAATCAAGGCGTTAAGCCTGGAACGCGAGCAACTCGACCTGCAGTTTGAAGCTTTAAAGAGTCAACTTAGTCCGCATTTCCTGTTTAATTCGTTGAATACGATCTCCTCCCTGATTTACAAGGATATTCACATGGCCGAGGATTTTATCCGTCAACTGGCACATACCTATTCGTATATTCTGGGAAATGATGATGAACGATTGGTAAAACTGGAGGATGAACTCCAAATGACCAGTTCATTTTTTGAGATGCAAAAGACAAGGTATGGTGATGCATTGAAAATGAAAATTGACATTCCGGAAGAAATTCGGCAGTCATGGATCCCCCCTTTGACGCTTCAGATGTTACTTGAAAATGCATTGAAACATAACCTGGTAGATGATCAGAATCCACTTATAATAAATATAGGTTCGGATGCAAAATCTGAACAACTTATCGTATGGAATAATCATGTTCCAAAGCCTGAGCTACTGAAAATCGGTAATAATCTGGTGGACCGTCCAAAGACTGAAAATTCGCATAAAATAGGGCTGAGCAATATTCGCAAGCGCTATGCTTTTTTCACGAATCGGAAACCTGAAGTGCTTTTTGAAAAGGACTTTATTGTTAAACTGCCCCTGATTGAATCGAACCATGAATAGAAGGCTATTTTACAATAATCCGGCATTCAGGTTGGCAGCTCCTCCCCTTTTTGGTGTGGCGATTTACCTGATGATCCTTATGTTTTTTGATTCGGTTGGGATGTTACTCGAAAACTTCTTCAGCCGCGAAATCATGTTCATATTCGGGCTCACATATGTTGTATTTGAGGCCAACCGGGGGATCATCATTCTTTTGAATAAGTTTTTTTCGCTTGATAAATCAGTCAGACTGCGCATTTTAATCCAATATTTAGTAGGTATATCCATCACTGCTTTGCTGGTTTCTTTGATATTGTTTCTTTACTTCAGGTATATTGAGGGATTTACCACCATCCAAACCGAACTTATCACTTTTAACCTGATCTATTTGCTGGTGGTGGCATTTTATCACCTTTATCATTTGAGCATTGTTTTTCTCTATAAACGAAATGACCGGCTGGTTGAGCAGGAATTGCAGCAAAAGCAACATTTACAGCTGGAGCTGAATGCTTTTAAAAACCAGGTAAACCCGGAGTTTTTATTTCAATCGCTTGAAACGGTTATTTCCAGCTTGCATGAAAGTAAAAAAAGGGCGGATGAGTTGGTGGATAACCTGGCCAAAAGTTACCGTTACACGCTGGATAACCGGCATAACGACCTGGTTACATTGAAAACTGAGATTGAATCGTTGGATGCTGTCAGAAAGATTTACGAGGCGCGCTTTCCGGGAGCTATTTTCATTGAATCGGATATCGCGGAATTTAGTAATGAAGCGAACCTGGTGCCTTGCACACTGAATATTTTATTGGAAAAAGCAGTGCTGACGAATATCATTTCTGAAAGTTTGCCCCTCCATTTTAAAACGCAGCTAAAAGGCAATAAGTTGATCATTTGTTACAATGAAAACAAGCGATTGCGCAGGCATGACCCTAAAAATACAAGGATGGAATTTTTAGAAAAGGCGTATAAGTTTTTCTCGAAAGACGGGATTCAAATAAGCCAAAAACAAGATTTTATAAGCTATCAAATACCATTGATCAAAATTGAAGAAGAATAAAATATGAAAGTTATAATCATAGAAGACGAAAAGCCGGCTGTTGAAAAGCTGGAAATGATGTTAAAAGAATACGATCCTGATATTGAGGTGCTGGCGAAGTTTGGATCCGTTATTCAAACGGTGGACTGGATTAAAAATTCAGCTGAGGATGCCGACCTTTTTTTTATGGATATTCTGCTCACCGATGGGCAAAGCTTCGATATTTTTGAACAGGTAGAGATTAACAAACCGGTTATTTTCATCACTGCTTATAACGAATACGCCATCAAAGCATTTAAGGTGAATAGCATCGATTATTTGCTTAAGCCGCTCAATTATGAGGATCTGTACAAAAGCCTTGAAAAGATCAAGGTGCTTCGCGAAAACCTTCCGGCCAACAAAGAACGCATACGCTACGAAGAACTCAGCCGCGCCTTAATGAACATGAACCGCAGTTATAAAAACCGCTTTATGGTGAAGGTAGGCGAACATATCCGATCAGTAAAAACTGAAAATATTTCACTCTTTTATGCCGATGGTCGTACCGTGTATCTGATCACCCAGAAACAACACAAATATATCGTTGATTATACACTCGAAGATTTGGTAAAAACCCTCGATCCCGATATGTTTTTCAGGGTTAACCGAACCTATATCGTTAATATCAATGCCATTCAGGATGTGGTGGTGTATTCAAACAGCCGCTTGCTTATTGAACTGAATTTCGATTTTGAAAATGAAATTATTGTGAGTCGCGACCGGGTGGCCCAGCTAAAAACCTGGTTCGAGGGCGCCTGAGCTTAGTAGTTCTTTTTGGTCAGGTCCTAAACTATCCTGTTCGTAGTACTTTTGATAATCCGTCGACCGGTCAACATCCAACAATTCAATTTCCCAGTCGTGTTCAAGGGTATAAACGCCACCAATAAATGGGTTGAGCATATAACCCCAGGAAGGGCTATCGCCGGCGCGGCATTCCCAGTATTTATCCTCGAAATAGAATTTGAATTTATCTTCATTATGGCGAATAATGCAATGATACACTTTACCCGGTTGAACCGTATCAATTGTGATTTGCTGATCATCGGCTTCGTTGGGGTGAACACCGTTAACATAACAATAGCCACCAATTAAAAGTACAGTATCATTGATGCATTTGTAAACCAATCTTGCTGAACTGCCATCATGATGCATCCCTTTTGAAAATCCACGAAGTTTACTCCAGCCGTTGCGTTCAGGTTCAGGGTAATACCAGCTTGAGTCGGTCTTAAAGTAAAATTCAATCTCCTCTAAATTATATACAAATTTCACAGAGGGATAATAACTATGCTTTCCTGCCGGGATAGTAATGGTTCGCCAGGTATTATTCAAGTTAATGAAAGTAGTGTAGGAAACAAAAAACACTTCAGTGATAGGTAGCAAAACGATAAGGATGGTAAGCGCCTTAATTATAAAACTGGTTTCTTTAAAGCGCTCAAGCAATACTTTAAACCATTGTTTAATTGTATATCGAATACCAAAAATGCTCACTTCCCTATTAGTTTTTTCAATTGCAGGGCTTGCGGGTTGTCTGGGCTTATTTTTTCAATTCTGTAAATCAGTTTTATCACTTCCGCATAGTTTTGTTGTTCGAGCTTTACAGCAGCCTTATTGAGCAATGCCTGAAGATTGTCAGGGTCAAGTGCCAAAGCTTTGTTCAACATGTTTTCTGCGTCATTGATTTGGTTTTGATGCATTTTGATAAATCCCAGATTCACCCATGCGGCTGTATATTTCTCATCCTCATTGAGGATAAATTTGAATACAGCTTCAGCCTCAATAATTTTCCCTCTCTTTACGAACAAACTTCCCAATTTGTTCTGAAATTCAAGGTTATATTTCGCCAGATTAACGGCTTTTTCATAGAAATAAGAGGCCACCATCAGGTTGTTCCCGGCTTCAAAAGCCTGACCAATCCGGTAGGCGGTCCATGCACCACTGTTACTATAATCAATGGTTGTCAACTGCTTATTCAGAATTGTGGTAATTCCCTTCGATTCGGCCAATTGGGTAATGGCTACATAATTATTTTTTAAAAAATAATAATTAACCAGTGCGTTGAAATGATAATCAGAATTGCTGTTGTTTTTTGCCTGCAAATAAATCCACGCTGAATCGAGGTATTGTTCATCAGGGTGATAGGTTTCGTATTCCAACAAATAACCACGCGCCATCGTTAGGCTATCGGCATTGGGATTGTTAACCGCGATCAGCCCCTTAAAAACCCGTTCAGATTTCAATGACTCTTCAGTTGGTGGAATTGAAATCTTATGATCGTGCACCCTAACATGAGGGATATCGCGGGAACCTGATTGTCGCATATGGCATTCAATGCAGTTATCATCTGCTTTTGCCCGAATTTGCAAATCTTCTGTACAAGTGTTTTTCGATTCTGAATGACAACCCATACACACGTTTAGGTACCTTTCAAATTTGGTCTCTTTGGCTGAAATATGCGGATTGTGACAACTGATACAATTGAAACCGTGTTCTGATCCGATGTAACAATTACTTTGGCTCATACGCTCATAATGCGAAGCCATAATAAAATCCTCCTTCCCTCCTTCAAACAAAGGCATGAAAATATCCATCACATCAATAAGCCGCATGCCCGGCCTGAAACTATAAAAGTCTTTTCCGGGCATTAAAACCATGGTACCCTGCAGGTGGCAGCGGGCACAAATATCGGTTTGCCGGTCGATGGGAAGGTCGGTTGGAGTTACAATACTATAGTCGATATATTTGCTAGTGTCAACCGCAATTCCACTTTTGATGTTTTTTACATGAATTTCACCGGGGCCATGGCATCGCTCGCAGTCGATTCCGTCGGGTATGAAATTGTATTTGTTTTCGGAGCCCAGCACAAAATCAGGCAAAGCGTTGTGGCAACTCATGCATTCGAGACCGATCTTACGATCAAAACGGCTGTTGTTTCCATCTTCAAATCCGGGTGGAAAATCAAAGCGACCATCCTGTGTATAATAGGTAAATGGTGCCTGAAATGCATAATCGCCCGAAAGAAAGATATGCGAATTTGTATGGTGCCCCGACCCAACAACATAATCAATTTTTTGAATTCTTTTATGAACGGTATCTCCGTTTATAAGCCGAAATTCCTTCAGGAAAAGTGTGTCATCAATCCAAAATGGTTGATAGGAAAGGTTTTTATACGGATCAAATAAGATGCTGTCGGGGCCAATTACAGCAGCACTTTTGTTCCGGTTTGCTGTATCAAATGAAAGCCCCATCCCGGTTCGGCTGTAACTGAGATAATTGATTATGTGACATGCTTTACAAGCCTCACGCCCTACATACTTAACTGTATCATTCAGGTTAAGGTACACCCCTTCATCATAGGGATTTTCAACATTTTGACGTGAACATGCAAAGAAAATTACAATAAACAACAACAGGAGATTTCTCCCCTTACAGATCATTTTTAAATGCAACATTTACATCACAAATATAGGTCTAATTTTAATGATAAAAAATGCAGCAAATGGATGATCAGATATGCAGAAATCGTATATTTGTTGGATGATGCCACAAATTAAAAAACAACTAACATGAAACAGGTTACTTTACTTTTTGCAACGATATTTATAATTCAATTCTCAATTGGCCAGAAGTCGCCGGTAACTTATGATGAATCCGGGAATACACCCAGAAATAGCTCGATAAAGTCCCTGCCTGAGAATCAGGTAAAGGCGATTTTGGCGAATGCCTGGACTGCCGCGGGTCCTTTTGGAGGAGATGTGATGGACATAGCCATGGATCCAACAAATCCTGATCGGGGTTTTGCAGCTGCCGGTTATCCTTATATCAGGGTTGGAGCCACAGAACAATGGACAGTGGTTCAAAGTTTGCTTCAGTTATCGCCCTCCGGGATTCATTGCATTGAGATCAACAGCAATGGAACCATGTTCGCAGCGGGAAATTATACTTATGGTAAAATATTTATTTCAACTGACGGAGGTGATACATGGGCTCAAAAGTCCCTTGGGATCAGTGCCGGTATACTCAGTATAACAGTTGACCCAACGAACCCGGACATCGTTTATGCGACTACTTCCGGGATTTTAGGATCAACGCAAAGTAAAGTAGTCGTAAAATCAATTGATGAAGGTGCAACCTGGCAACTTCTTGACCTTACTGCGGCCATGCCCGGTGGCTATGGCTGTGTTGGATTAGCTGTTGATCCGGGAGCCCCGGCTACCCTTTTTGCCATCGGTTCAGGAGGCATTAGCGAGGCTACAATTGTCAGTAGCACGGATGGCGGTGAAACATGGCAATCTGCCATGGGGAATCTTCCTGCAAGTAAGCCGCTTAATGCTGTTACCATTGCCAATGGCGCTGTGTATGTTTGTGGTGGCCAGCTTTTCGGTGGCAATGTAATGGGTGTTTACAAATCAGAAAATTACGGAACCACCTGGACATCCATTTCTAACAGCTTTCCTAACAAGGTTGCCAACGATCTGCTGATCAACCCTACGGATGGAAATAAAATGTATGTAGCAACCGAAGGAGATGGGGTTTATTATACCAATGATGGAGGTGCAAACTGGGTGTTTAATACAGGCGGTGCGGGTGATAATGGCTCGGCCCGCAAAGTTATTCTGCATCCTGAAGATGATGCCACCATTATTGCTGGATATCTCAGTTTAGGCGTTTGTTATAGCGGTGATGGAGGTGAAAACTGGGTTTCAGCTA
>Ga0116152_10000420_pt1 | contig 34233 bp, 27 predicted proteins | sample AD_UKC119_MetaG_FD_89894 | JGI IMG/M metagenome (GOLD analysis project Ga0116152, IMG submission 89894) | Active sludge microbial communities of municipal wastewater-treating anaerobic digesters from Hong Kong - AD_UKC119_MetaG | ecosystem: Engineered > Bioreactor > Anaerobic > Digestate... | reverse complement strand
TGTGTCGCCCTTTCAGGGCTAAACCCGAGGAAAAAACGCTAACCACGGGTTGCGCTCCGACCGCTATGCGGTCTCCGCTCCACCCGTGGCTAAAAACTGACGCTCCTTCGGAGCTGTGTTGGCTCTGGAAACACTGGCGTTTACGACGGTTCTGCAAATCGGAAATTCTCACTCGAATTCCCGGACAGCGTCCCCTTCGAGGGGGAGCATGCCACCCGTCGGGTGTGCGGAGTCGCGCGAATCGCCAACTCGCGTGGCATGCGGACGTCCAACGTCGGCCTGCGGAAGTCGCGTGGGCGTGCGATTCACCCGACTGCCGTCAGACGGTTCGCACAGCGAACCCTACAGGGTACCTGTGTCAACAGCCATGCGACGATTTGGTCGGGGTGGCATGCTTGCCCTTCAAGGCAAGCGTGTGAACACGAGCGACCGCAGGCTGGGGCGTCCGGCGTTATGGCAGACCTGACGACGCCCACATGCTCCCCTTGGCGGGGGAGCATGCCACCCGGCCCAGGGCGCCCGGAATGTTCAGGTCTGCCCCCCGCGACAGCTGGTGTCGTCTAGAATGGACTGCGGCGTGGGGACTGCGCGGCTGTACGTGAGCGCCGATTTTCTTTCCGATTCGCCGAGGGCCAGAGATGAGCAAACGCATCCCATTGAGAATGTCAGGGCTTCTGCTGCTGATGGTGTTCAGCTGCGGCGCCGTGTGTGGACTGTCAGGGATCGGGCCCGAATCACCGCGCCCGATGTTCGTCCCAAACGACTTTCAGCCGGAAACGCCTGTTGAGCCGCAGGTTGATATCAGGATTGATGCACAGAGCGAGCTCACTCGATCCAGGATCATTCGTGGGTCGCGAAGTGACGGCTTCGACCCTGACAGTGTGTACCGGCAGTTCTATCTGACGACGGGGCCGATTGGCGACTTTGACGACGTTTCGATCTACATCGCATTTCAGACGGATGATCTTGACGTCTCCAGCGTCGGCGCCGGAATGCAGTTTCCGGATTACCTGACGCAACCCGACGAGCGTTCGGCCCACGGTTCGCTGGACGCCGGGCCGATCATTGACTTCTCGGACGGTCGAGCAGGCGACGCGGAGATTCTGGAGTTCACGAATCAGCGCATTCGGGGCGTCGTCGAAGGGTACATTTACAACATTCAGATCCAGCATGGTGTACGAGACGATCCGGACTGTTCGGCCGGCTCGGACACGCCGCTGACGTGCTACACGAACATCCCTCGGAACCTGCCGGTTCGAATCGAGTTTGATGTGGCTTACTCGGAAGACTGAGCCGACGGACGTTGGCGGCAAATCCGCTGGTCACGGATATCACAATCGAGCCATGGCTGGCCCGGCTCTGCGGTCTCCTCAGCTCATGTTCGAGTGACATGCCGACGCTCAATGTCGGCGTGCGCACGTCGCGCGCGTACGACTCGCTCGTCGGCCGGCGAATGGTTCGAACAGCGAACCCTACAGGGGACTGCCAGCGAACCCTGCGGGTCGTGTGACGACGATTCGCCGACCGCTGAAATCGGAGCTTGCCGGGTGGCGGATGGCCCCGGCGTTGGCGCGGATTTCGGTTCGATCTATATTCCCCACATGAACCACCCGACGATCGCCATCCTCGATTTTGGCTCCCAGTATCTCCAGCTCATCGCCCGCCGTGTCCGTGAGAACCAGGTCCACTCCCTGATCTTCGCGCCTGGGGTATCGCCGCAGACGCTTCGCGACAACAACGTCATCGGAATCATCCTCTCCGGCGGTCCCGCCAGCACCTACGAGGGCGCGGCGCCCCGGCCTGATGCAGGGATTTTCGAACTGGGCGTGCCCGTTCTGGGGATCTGCTACGGCATGCAGGTCGCCTGCCAGGGGTTCGGTTCGCGGGTCGAGGCGGCGGGGGCCCGGGAGTATGGGCGGGCCGGCCTGCGAATCGTGCAGGAGGACGATCCGTTCGTCCGGCACATTCCGGCCAGCACGAATGTCTGGATGTCGCACGGAGACAAAGTCACGGGCCTCGGCTCGGACTTCAAGGTTCTCGCCAGCACGTCCAACTGTGAAAACGCCATCGTCCGCCACACGACGAAGCCCGTCTTCGGCGTCCAGTTTCATCCGGAAGTCACGCATACGAACGAGGGTGGCCAGCTCCTCCGCAACTTCATCTACGAGATCTGCGGGGCGAAGGGGTCGTGGAATCCCGGATCCATCGTCGACACCCTCGTTTCGGACATCCGCGCGAAGGTCGGCGGCAACGATCGTGTCATCTGCGGTCTCTCCGGCGGCGTCGATTCGTCCGTCACGGCGGCGCTGCTCCATCGGGCGATACCGGGGCAGGTCACACCGATTTTTGTCGACAATGGACTGCTTCGCGCGAACGAGCGGATGCGCGTTCGCAGCGTTTTCGAAGGCCACTTCCATATGGACCTGCACGTTGTGGACGCCGCCGAGCGATTTCTCGCAAGGCTGGCCGGCGTGGCGGATCCTCAGGAGAAGCGGATCCGCATCGGTCACGAGTTTGTGGATGTCTTCAGGGAAGAGGCGAAGTCGATCGAGAACGCCCACTTCCTTGCGCAGGGGACGCTCTATCCGGATGTGATCGAGTCGGGCCATTCGGCGGCCGGGACGGCGGCGAACATCAAACTGCATCACAACGTCGGCGGATTGCCGGCGGAACTCGGCTTTGAGCTCGTCGAGCCATTGCGGGACCTGTTCAAGGACGAGGTCCGCATCATCGGCGAACTGCTCGGTCTGCCCGAGGAAATGGTCTGGCGGCATCCCTTCCCCGGGCCTGGCCTGGCGGTCCGCATCATCGGCGAAGTCACGCACGAGCGCTGCGAGTTGCTGCGTCAGGCGGACACGATCATCATCGAGGAGATCACGGCGGCCGGCTGGTATCGGAAGATAGCCCAGGCGTTCGGCGTGCTGCTGCCCGTCTCCAGCGTCGGCGTGATGGGTGATGGGCGGGCCTACGCCGATCAGCACGTTGTGGCCGTCCGCTTCGTGGAGTCCAAGGACTTCATGACGGCCGACTGGGTCCATATCGATCCCGGCGTGTTGTCGAGCATCTCCACGCGGATTACGAACGAGGTGAAGGGGATCAACCGCGTCGTGTACGATATCACGAGCAAGCCGCCCGCGACGATCGAGTGGGAATAGACGCGATGGAGCGGGACGACTGGCGCCGACGTCTCGCTGACGAGCATCAAGGCGCCTGAAAGCCAAGCAACCTATGACGACTGAAAACGTACGAGCCCGTTTTGCGCCCTCCCCGACAGGCTACCTGCATGTCGGCGGGGCGCGTTCCGCCTTGTTCAACTATCTCTTCTGCCGGCGACATGGCGGCAAATTCGTGCTGCGCATCGAAGACACGGACATCGATCGCAATATCGAGGGCGCCGAGAAGAAGATCGTCGAGGATCTGCGATGGCTCGGGATCGAGTGCGACGAGGGACCGGGTGTCGACGGCGCCTATGGTCCCTACTTCCAGAGTCAGCGTCGCGAAACGTATGACGTGGCCTGCGCCAAACTGCTCGCTTCGGGCGATGCGTACTACGCGTTCGACACCAACGAGGAACTCGACGCGCTCCGCAGGCAGGCGGAGGCCGCGAAGACGGGGTTCAGGTACCCGCGACCGAACCCGCTGCCGACGGCCGCCGACGCCGATAAGGCCCGCGCCGAAGGCCGACCGGTCGTCGTGCGGTTCAAGGTTCCGGACGAGGCGATCACGATTCACGACGAGATCCTTGGTGATGTGACGTTCGAGGCGGGGCAGCTGGACGACTTCGTGATCGTGAAATCGAACGGTTGGCCGACGTATCACTTCGCCGTCGTCGTTGATGACGCGCACATGGCGATCTCCCACGTGCTCCGCGCGCAGGAGCACCTGATGAACACGCCGAAGCACGTGTTTATTCAGCGGGCGCTGGGCGTGGCGACACCGAAGTACGCGCACCTGCCGCTGGTGTTCAATATCGACGGCACCAAGATGTCCAAGCGCGACAAGCACAAGGTCGTGCGCCAGGGTGTCAAGGATGCGATCAAACAGAAGAAGATGACCGACGCGGATGTCATGTCGCTGACCGGCGCGGATGAGGCGGCCGTTGAGCGCTGGCTCAGGAAGAAGGCCGACGCGGAACTGGGCATGGACCAGGTCGTGAAGCTGGCTGCTGCGGCGGACGTCACCATCCCCGAGATCGACGTGCACGACTTCCGCATGTCGGGATATCTCCCCGAGGCCCTGCTGAACTTCATTGTGCTGATCGGCTGGTCGCCGGGCGGCGATCGCGAGAAGCTGACGCGTGACGAGATGATCGAGCTGTTCTCGCTGGATCGCATCAACAAGACGGCGGGGCGCTTCGATCGCGAAAAGCTGCTGGCGATGAACCTCGACTGGTGCAGCGCCGCCCCGACGGAGCGGCTTGTCGAGGCGTTCAAAGACTGGGCGACGCTGAACGACTCGCACATGGCAAAGCTCGACGACGCGACGCTCGGCCGCGTTCTCGATTCCTGCCGGGGCTTTCGCACATTCCCCGACGTCGTCGCCAAGGCGGGTGTGCTCTTCGAGCCCGATGAGGCGGTCGTTTACGACGAGAAGGCCGTCGCGAAGGTCCTGGCAAAGAACGACGGCGCGGGATTTGCGACGCTGGAGTCGCTGCTGTCGCCGCTGGAATCGCTCGAATCGTGGACGGCCGAATCGATCGAGGCGTTCGTCAAGAACACGTGCGAGGCGACAGGGGCGAAGATGGGGGACGTGGCCCAGCCGATCCGCGTCGCCGTGGCCGGTCGGCCCGTCAGCCCGGCGATCGGCGAAACGCTGGTTTTCCTCGGGCGGGAGAAGACGCTGAATCGTTTGCGGCAGTGTCTCGAACTTCGGTGAATTGAGTCGAGCTGAATCGTCGGCCCAAAGATGGCGTGCGCCGGTCCGATTGTCGTAGGATGGGCGGCGAGCCGCCGCGCGCTCGGGGATTATCCGCACGGCAGAAGGAAAGGGACCGCCGGCCGATGAGTTCATCTTCCACACAGGCTATCAACACTCCGTCGAATGTAACGGGCGGGCGCCTCTCGGGGGACAGTCTCGCCGAGGCGTTCGAAGGCCGCATTCCGCGCTTTCGATTTCGACTGTTTTACGGCGTCGGCATGCTGATTGTGGCGATCGGGATGATCCTGCTGCCATTGGCGTATGTCGGGCTGATCGGATTCGTCGCATACGGCGTCTGCTACCACGCGATCACGAATGGCTGGCTTTACACGGAATCTCACGGGTCACTTCGAATGAAAGTGCTTCTCGCCGCGATCTACGTGGCGCCGTTCGCGATTGGTCCGCTCATCGTCCTCTTCATGTTGAAGCCGCTCTTCGCCCGTCGGGCCCATAAACACGAGCCGTTGACCCTCGATCCGTCACAGGAACCGGTCCTCTACGCGGTACTCGAGCGATTGTGCGAGGTTGTTGGGGCGCCGATGCCTCGCGAGATCGAGGTCGATTGCCAGTTGAACGCGGCGGCCGGTTTCAAACCCGGGCTTTTCAATTTTCTGGGCCGTCGAATGTCGCTCGTGCTGGGGATGCCGCTCGCCGCGGGACTGACGGTCGAGGAATTCATCGGCGTCGTCGCGCACGAGCTCGGTCACTTCTCCCAGGGATTCGGCATGCGGATGTCGTACATCATCCGCCGTATCAACAACTGGTTCGCCCGCGTCGTCTACGAGCGGGACGCGTGGGACGAGCAACTCGCGGACATCAGCCGGTCGATCGACTTTCGATTTGGGTTGTTCCTCTACATCGCCAGAGCCTGCATCTGGATGACTCGAGTCGTCCTGTGGATCCTGATGTACGTCGGGCATCTGATTTCGTGCGCGTTCCTGCGGCAGATGGAGTATGACGCGGACCGCGTGGCGACGGACGTTGTCGGCGCCGCGACCTATTCGCGCGGCATGATGCGGCTTCAGATGCTGGAAGCGGCCAATGCAAAGGTCGAGTACGGGATGAACGCCGCGTGGCGCGACAAGCGATTGCCTGACAATGTTCCGCTCTACGTCGCGTCTGTTGAGGAGGAGCTGACCTCCGAGCAGCGCGAGAAGATTGAGTCGATCGCAAGGGAAGAACGGACGGGCCTCGTCAGCACGCATCCGTCGCTGTCGCGGCGACTGCGTGAAGTGGAAAAGCGGGGCGGGGCGGGCGTTTTCCACGTCGATGCGCCGGCGACAACGCTGTTCGCCAATTTCAAGATGATCGCCAACGCCGTGACGCTGACGAACTACCGCCGTGGTTACGGATTGGATGTGTCCAGCGATAACCTTGTCCCGACGGAGGACATCATCCGCCAACAGGCGCAGTCGTCTGAGGAAGTCTCTTCCTCGGCAAGGTTCTTCGGCGGCTGCAAGCACTTGTATCTGCCGATCGCGCCGGTCGGCGAGTTGATATCGGCGCCGGCCGCTCCGCGCGAGAGCATCGTGGAATTGAAGAAGCTGCGCGCCAAATTCGACGCGGCGGCGGCGACGCACGCCCGGATGTTTGAGGAGTACGCCGGATTCCAGGAACGACTCTGTGAGCTCCAGGTAGCCGAGTTCCTGCGGCAGGCGGGTTTCAGGAAGCTGGACATGAAGGCCTTCGGCATCCCTCAATCCAACGACATGGCCATCATCGCCGCGCGCCACGAGGTGATGGCGAAGCTCGACGCATTGGCGCCGAAGCTCAACCTAATGACCGAAACGCTTCGGAATCGACTGACGATCGCGCTGCAGCTCGCCTGCGTCCCCGCCATCGCGAGCAAGCTGCAGATGGAGGAGGACCCCGCCGTGGAGATCGAGCGACTGGCGCCGATTGTCAGGCGGTTCGAGGTTCATGCGGCTTCGCTGCCGATCATCGCGTCGAACTTTTCCGCGGCGGCGGCATTGATCCGACACGCGCCGAAGGACGCGGACATCGATCAGACGATGCCGATGTTCATGCCGTTGTTGAAGCGGGTCATTCGGGAGACGCGATCGACGATCGACGGTATCCGCGTTTCCTTCGAGGGCGTCCCCTATCCGTTTGAACACGCCGGTGGGGCGATTTCCGTCGGACATTACCTCACCTGCCGCCCCGAGTCGGAGTTGGACTTCGTCGATATCCTGATGGCGTCGAATGAGTCGATGGACAAGCTGGTCGCTGTCTATTCACGGTGTCTCGGGCGGCTCGCGTTCATTGCGGAACGCGTCGAACAGGCGATCGGCCTGCCGCCGGCGGAGGCGGGGTCGGCGAGCATTGGACGCGAGGAGGCGTCAGAGGCGTCGTGAGTGGTCGTTCGGGGGAGCTTCAGCACTCGTGGATCGGGAATGGGCGGATTCGCACAGGTCATCTCCGGTGAAATAGAACCGTGGGTGTTGGAGCCCAGACCCGTTCGGCGGACGATCTGGGATCGGTTGCGCGGGCGGCGCCGCTTCGTCGAACCGACGATCCACGTCAGTCGCGAAACGCGATACGTAACGATTCGGGACGAGCGCATGGAACGACAACTTCTGGAGTCCATGCGTGATTTCATCGTGCAGGCGGTCGGCGCCCCGCATTCGGAGACCGCGTCCGTTCTGGATTATCTGAGGGAGTCTTGCGGCGCATTCATTCAGGGCGAGGGAACCGCAGGTTCCGCGTTAATTGAATGGTATGTTCAAATCAGCTTCTCGGGTTGCGCCGGGATGTCGGAGGTGTCCGCCGAGTTGGCGCTCCATTGGTCAGATTTGTGGCTGCGGCGTTCAATCGATTCAGTCTCGGCGGGTGTCCTGGTTCCAAGTGGATTCACTCCCCGGGGCGCGCCGGCGAGTGATACATTCCGTACGACGTTTCTCCCCGTCAGCAACTTTGGATACGCGGCTTGCGTCATGGAGTCGGATTCGTTCAGTCGGCGCGTCGAATTCTCATTCGATCGGGCGTTTTTCGACCCAGTCGCCGAGGACGACGATCCATCGGTTGAGCAGTTCGCGTCGAAGTATGGCGAACTCATGCTGGATCGCGGCTGTCGCTGCCAGCTCTGTATGCCGGGCTTCGCCCCGGTCAGATATTCCCAGTCTGATTAGCACATGGGTGAGACGGGGTGGGGCGCCCCGCCGTTGTCTGGCAAGGCGGTAGTGGGCCCCGACGTGGCGAGAGGTCGCCACGTCGCGCAGACATTCACCCAGAGGTTGCGTATCATCTCGGCCGTAATAGGTGGATTGACCCGAATCAGAAGATACGACCCATGAGCGATACGCCAGCGGAACGACAACTGAATTTCATCGAGCAGATCATCGAGGCCGACAACGCCTCCGGCAAGTGGGGGGGACGCGTCGTCACGCGTTTCCCGCCGGAGCCGAACGGCTACCTGCACATCGGGCACGCCAAGAGCATCTGCCTCAACTTCGGTCTCGCCCGGCGATACGGCGGGACGTGCAACCTTCGCTTTGACGACACGAACCCCGTCAAGGAGGAGATGGAGTACGTCCACAGCATCTCCGACAACATTCGCTGGCTCGGTCTCGAATGGCCGAACCAGAAGGGCGACGCCGTCGAGTCGGGCGCCCTGTTTGCGTCGGATTACTTCCAGACAATGTACGACTACGCCTGCGAGCTCATCAAAAAGGGCAAGGCCTATGTCTGTGATCTGACCGCGGATGAGACGCGCGAGTATCGCGGCACGCTCAACGCGCCAGGTCGGGAGAGCCCGCATCGCAGTCGCAGCGTCGAGGAAAACCTCGACCTGTTCGATCGAATGCGCACTGGAGAATTCCCCGACGGCTCGAAGACGCTCAAGGCGAAGATCGACATGACGTCGCCGAACGTGAACCTTCGCGATCCCGTCATGTATCGCATTTTGCATGCGAAGCACCATCGAACGGGTGACGCCTGGTGCATCTACCCGATGTACGACTGGGCCCACGGCATCGAAGACAGTCTCGAAGGCGTCACGCACAGCATCTGCACGCTGGAGTTCGAGAACCATCGGCCGCTCTACGACTGGTTCATCAACGCCATCAACGAAGGGCGAACGGAGGATGGCTCGGGTTCCTGGGGTAAGCGCATCGTCCACTCGCAGCAGATCGAGTTTGCAAAGCTGGATCTGAACTACACGATCATGGGCAAACGGAATCTCTTGGCCCTCGTGAAGGAGAAGCGCGTCGGCGGCTGGGACGATCCGCGCATGCCGACGCTCAGCGGTCTGCGCCGCCGAGGCTACACACCGGAGTCGATCCGGAATTTCTGCACGGATGTGGGCGTGGCGAAGTTCAAGAGCGTGATCGACGTGGGCCGGCTGGAAAACGCCGTTCGCGATCATCTGAACAAAGTGGCGCCGTGTCGCATGGCCGTGCTCGATCCGCTGAAGGTCGTGATCGAGAACTGGCCGGAGGACGGCAGTGTCGACGAACTGGACGCGATCAATAATCCGGAGGATCCGTCGGCCGGTTCGCGGAAGGTACCGTTCACGCGCGAGCTGTACATCGAGCGCGAAGACTTCATGGAGGACGCGCCGAAGAAGTTCTTCCGCCTGGCGCCGGGACGGGAAGTGCGGCTGCGATACGCGTATTTCGTCACGTGCACGGGCGTCGAGAAGAACGACGCGGGCGAGGTGGTCGAGCTGCGCTGCACGTACGATCCGGCGACACGCGGTGGCGACGCCCCGGATGGCCGCAAGGTCAAGGGCACGGTGCACTGGGTCTCGGCGTCGAAGGCCGTGGACGCCGAGGTGCGGCTCTACGATCGCCTCTTCAGCGATCCCGATCCGGACAATCCGAAGCACGAGAAGGACTTCCGCGAGTTCCTCAATCCCGATTCGCTGAAGAAACTGCCGGGCTGCAAGCTGGAACCGAGTTTGGCGGAGGCGGCGATCGGTGACCGAATGCAGTTCGAGCGGACGGGGTATTTCAACGTCGACATCGAATCGACGCCGGAGAATCTGGTTTTCAATCGGATCGTGTCGCTGAAGGACTCGTGGGCGAAGATGGCGAACAGGTAATGGCGGCGGCATAGACGCCCGGGGCCGTAGCGTCGAAATCTGATATCCCCGTTCGACACGGCGCCCCGAAGTAGCGCGATGAAGAAGTCATGGATTGAGTTCAACGACGTCTTTACGCGAAGCCCGATGTCCTTCTGGGTGCATCGACCGCCGAAGAAGACGGAATGGGACGACGTGTTCCGGCCATCGGAATTCGATCCCGGCGCGTTCACACCGCCGCTGCCTCGCGGCGTCCCGGGGCGCGGCTATCCATTGCTCCACGTCCAGTTCAACGAGGTTGTCCTGCGGTTCGCATCGATGGCCGAGCTGGATCGCATGATCGACGTCTTGTCCAGGCGCAAGCTGCCGACGACCTACGAGGCGCAGCGCGAGGAGCGCGAGCCGGGCGACGGCTTGCGCAACCAGCATTGGCTGTCGAGACTGCCGGCGGCGCTGCTGTCGTTCTCCACTCGTGAGAAGGTGGTCTCGCTGTTGAATCAGGCCAGGGGCGACTTTGCGAAGGTTGCCGGCTGCGCCGATTGTCAGGACTGAACGATTTGGTCGCGTTTGTCGGGATCAACCAGCCGATCCGGCCGCCCCTCATGAGAAAGCCCGCATTCCCTTATAATGGCCGCCGCCCAGGGCCGGGTGTATTCTTACCGTAGAAAACCGGCCGGGAGAGTGAGCGTCTTCGTCGAGCGCAACGGATCGACGAGAGGAGGCGCAACATGGCCGGCGGAGTGGCATCCATCAACGAAACACTCAACATACTGGCCGCGCTGCCCCCGATGGGCGGCGCGTACGTGGTCGCCCTCTGTGTCGGCGGAGGTCTCGTCCTCATCTCGGCGCTGTTCGGTGGCAATTCGCATCACGATATGGATGTCGACATCGGCGGCCATGGCGAATTCGATCTGGGTCATGATCTGGAGATCGAAAGCGGCGCGGATTTCGATGGTGATCTTGATATCGAAACGGCGACGGATGGGCACGCGGAAGGCGTCGAGTTCGAGCACGCCGGCGCGCACCTGTCGGACTGGTTCAGCCTTCGTTTCGTCATCTACTTTTCGGCGATGTTCGGCCTGACGGGGACGGTGCTGACGCAGATGACGGAGATGGGTCGCGGGGGCGTGCTGACAGCGGCGATCGTCGCGGGCCTCATCGTCGGCCAGGCTGTGCATCAGACGATGCGCTGGCTGAAGCGATCGAGCAGCGACAGCTCGACACGGCCGATGGATTACCTGAATCGTCCGGGCCGTGTGACAGTCTCCATCAGGGAAGGCGGACGCGGCGAGGTGGCGATCCAGGTGCGCGACGGCGAACGCTGCATGCCGGCCGTCGCCCGGCGTCAGGACGAGGCGTTTCCGATCGGCGCCCAGGTGGCGATCGTTGAACTGACGGGCGGAACGGCCGTGGTCGTCTCCCGCCAGGAGCATGAATTTCTGAATCAGGCGTAGGCTGAATTGCGTTTCATCGGGTCATACAAGGAGAGAGGGTGGCAAGCATGAGCACATTGATGTTGGCGGAAAAAGTGGACTTCAGTTGGTATGTCATTGGCGGCGGCGCCCTGCTGCTGGTGATGACGTTCATCTGGGTCGTCACAAAGTGGATCGTCGTTGGCAATCCTAGCGAGATGCTGGTCATCAGCGGCAAAGGCGGAGATGGTCACGGCTATCGCATTCTGATCGGCGGTCGCACGATCGTCGTTCCGATTCTCGAGAAGGTCTCGCGACTGAGTCTCAAGAACATGCAGGTCGGGCTCGAAGTGAAGGCTCAGGCGGGTGGCGGCACGATGATCCCCGTCAGTGTGAACGGCGTGGCAAACGTCAAAGTCGCCTCGGATCCCGACATTCGCGGCAACGCGATTGAGCGATTCCTCGATCAGCCGCTGGGCGAAATGCAGCGTGTCGCCCGGGAAACGCTGGAAGGTGGTCTTCGCGCCGTCATCGGCAAGATGACGCCGGAGGAAATCGTTGAGGACCGCGACAAGTTCGTGTCGACCCTCGTAACAGAAGTGACGGACGACATTCGCAAGCTGGGGCTGCTCATCGACAGTGTGAACATTCAGAATGTGCACGACGAGGAGCAGTACCTCGAGTCGATCGCCCGCAAGGCGTCGGCCCAGGTCCGTGCGACGGCGAGACAATACGAGGCGGAGCGCAAGGCGGAGGCGGACATCAAGGAAGCCGAGGCTCTGGCCCTGTCGCGAAAGGCACAGGCCGAGCGTGACGCGGAAGCGAAGTCCGCCGAGTCGCTGGCGCGACAGACGGCCGAGCAGGCCCGCATCGACGCCGACAAGAAGATCGCCGAGTCGGAGAACGCGCTTCAGATTCGCAAGATCGAACTGACGGCGGAGCAGAAGATCCGCGAGGCCGATTCGCAGGCGCTTGCCCGGCAGGGACAGGCGACGCGTGACGCCGAGGCGAGGACGGCGGAGGCTGTCAGTCGGCAGAAGGCGGAGGGCGCCCGTATTTCGGCCGACAAGTCGATTGCCGAGGCGGACAACGATCTGCGTGTTCGAAAGGCGGAGCTTGTGCGTGAGGCCTCGCTCAAGGAGGCCGAGCGGAACAAGGCGGCCGCCGAAGCGGAAGCGGCGCGTCTGGCGGCGACGGACGTGGCCCGCGCCAACGCGGCGCGAGACGTCGCCATGGCCCGAGCGGCGGGTGATGCGGCGACGATCCTCGAAGAGGGCAAGGCCCGAGCGGCCGCGATCGAGCAGATCGGTCGGACAATCCAGCAGCATCCGGACGCGCTGAAGGTCATGCTCGTCGAGATGATGCCGAATGTCGTCGATCAGCTGACGAAGACGATTGCCAACGTCAAGCTCGGAGATGTGACAGTCATCGACGGCGGCCGGGGCGACGCCATGGCCGGCGCCGCGATGGGCCGGGCGAAGATGCTGGCCGAGTCGCTGGGCGTTCTGGAAGGCGTGACAGGCGTCGATATGAAGGAGCTCGTCAGCGGCATCGCGGCGAACATCGTGGACCGGCCGAAGGCCGCGAATACCGCGGCGGCCACGACGCCGAAGCCCGCCAAAAAGGACGACTGACGCATCGTCGTTCGGCGTGGCCCCTGAGTTTCCATGGTCCTGATCGGGCCGTCGCGGCGTGAGCCGCGGCGGCCTTTTTCAATAGTGATATCGGCCGAAGCCAGTGATTTCCGTCTGGCCCGTACCGTGAGCGATTGAACGGGTTCCGCCTGGCGCCATGCGCCGTCGCCGCCGTCCGGGGGGCGTCACTGCGTTGGACTTTTCTCCATGGGATTGCCGATCCCAGGACGTGCGAAGGTCCATGAAATCACGTCGACGCTTCGTCGATCCGGGCCTTCGATCGCGTGGAATTACAGACCGGTAACAATGGCGCGTGATCCAAGGTCCGAATCGGGGCGATCCGTATTGCCCCGATGCTCGGACCATGCATTGCAAGCGGTGAGCGTTGGGCTATAGAATGGTCATCGTCCTTAGGGAAGTGCGGGATGCCGGGAGCTGGCACACACAAGTTCGCGGCATTGTTCCGCGTCATGTCTCAGCTACGCCGTGAATCCTCGCACGTTGATCTCCAGAGGATTTTGTACACCCGCATTGAAGGACCTGATACGCAATCAAGGACGGTTGTGTACCAAGGAGAGAGAGTGATGCCAAATTCGAAACGATTCGGGATTCTTGGGCTGATGGCGATCATTGGATCGGCCGGCGCCCTGACAGGTATGGTTGAAGGCGACGGCGGACCGCGCGGTTGTCCTTTCATCGATGTGTGTCCGACGTCGCAGATGTCGGCGGAGGCGGACATCGAAACCTGCACGGCCCTCATCCCTGATCTGAAGGGACAGGTGGGGCTCGTGGTGTGTCCCGAGACGACGTGCTGCCGAATCGAGCAGACGCCGGAGCCCGGAACGCCCGTCGGCCTGGGCGCCCATGAGATCCGGCTGACGGCGATCGTCTGCGAAGACGTCGTTCCCGTGCGCGGCGGAAACACGAACGGCAACGTCAACATGTGCAATGACAGTTGCGACGGCGCCGTCTGTACGACGGTCGGCGAGTGCTTCGTCAATTTTCAGGTCTTCGAGCCGGATCCGCAGCTCGTGTGTCCCGAGGTCGTCGACCCGATTCGGCTGAACCCGGATTGCTCCGTGACGATTCCGGACCTGCGGAACGACGTTACGATCCTTGCCTGCACCGAATTGAGCGGCATCGAGGTCAACCAGGACCCGGCGCCGGGAACGGTCATCTTCAGTCCGGGATTCGACATCGAGATTTCCTTCAACATCAGCGAAATCGCCCAGTGCTCGGTATTCCTACCGGTCCTTCCCGTGACGGAATGCCCGGAGGACTTCACGCTGTTCACGGACGACGCCGTCAATTGTGCGACGTCCATGCCGGCCGATCTCTGCGACGCCTACCTGCCGTTGTGCAACGAGTTTGAACGTCTCGGCATACTCTACTCCTGTCGAACGGAGCCGGAAGCCGGCGCACAGTTGCCGGTCGGCGAGAACGAAGTCCGCCTGATCATCGAGAACTGCGTGTTCCAAGGTCAGGGCGTCGAAGAGCTCGGGAATCAGGACTGCATCGAGCTTCCGGAGCTGAGCTGCACGCTGACCATCACTGTCGAAGGTCCCGAGCCGGAGCTCATCTGCCCGGAGATCATGCCGGAATTCGATCCGCTTCAGGTCAGCGCAGACTGCACGGTTGTTGTTCCGGATTATCGCGACCAGTTCACGGTCAACGCGTGCGAGGGAACGGACTACGAGCTGATGCAGTATCCGGAACCCGGCGAAACGGTCCAGGTCGGAAACTATCCGAGCCTGTACGTCGAAGTGTATCTGGATCAGGGCAAGGGGAGCGACTACTGCTACTTCTTCGTGCCGCTGACGCCGTACTTCGTCTGCCCGGACTCGCCGCAGGTGGTGTCCTATGACGAGAACTGCGAAGCGGTCGTTCCGGATCTTCGTGATCAGGTCCAGTTCGCGGATTGCTGCGGGCTGGGTGAGGGGACGCGCGGCGAGTTCTCCCGATGTGGTGAAATCCGCATCACGCAGACGCCCGAACCGGGTTCGCCGCTGACGGGTGAAACGATTGTGTCGATTCTCGTCGAGCGCTGCTACTTCTTCGAGCAGGCGCGTGGGGACGAGGAGTGTGAATTCATCGGTTCCTGTGACGTCGTCGTCACGCCGGTGGACGATACGCCGCCTGTCATCGAGAACTGCCCGGCGAGTCAGTCGGTCAACGCCGACGCGGATTGTCTGGGCAACATGCCCGACATCACGGGGCTGGCCGTCGTGACGGATAACTGCACGGCCTCCAACGAGATCGTCGTGACGCAGAGCCCCGAAGCCGGCACGCCGCTCGAGCTCGGGACGACGGTCATTACCGTCACGGCGACGGACGCCGCCGGTAACTCGACGACGTGCAGCCTGACAGTCGTTCTGAACGAGAACGGCTGCAACGACCCGCCGGCGACGGATACGCCGCCGACGATGGGCGGTGACACGGGCGGCGACGGCGACACGGACGATCCCGCCGGACAGAACGTCCCGGGTTGCGATCCGAACACGCAGTCCCTGAACCTGCTGTTCAGTCTTCTTTTCCATTCGCCGGTCTGCGGGGCCACGTGTCCGATCGCGGTATCGATGATGGCGTTCGGTTTCCTGGCGTTGCGACGCAGCGTGCGACGTCGCCGGAAGTAAGATACGATGGTTTGACGCGATGGGGGATCCCGAAGGAACCTCTGGGTACCACTCGCACAATTGAGGGGTAATTTGATGGAATCGTTCTTGAGACAACTTGTCGAAGTGTTCTTCACGATCTTCCCGTCAGGGTTCTTCCTGCAGGTGTTGAACGGCTATGCCGACGTCTTCAACTTCCTGTTCAGCCTGATCGGTATCCAGACGAACATCGTCGGCTTCTGATCACATAGGTGATTCGAGCCCGCCTGGGGCGTCGCCTCAGGGGCTTTCGGGATGTTCGCATCGGCCCGTCGAGGGGATTAGAATCGTATCGCACGCGGGAGCCGTCGCGCCCTCGCGGCTCTTTGGAAGGTTGGTTCGATGAAAAAAACAAAAGCGATTTTCTACACGATGTCAGTTGCAATGCTGACGCCGTTCATCGTCGGCTGTGATCCGTTCACGACCGGCGCTGCGCTGGCCGGCAGCATTCTCTGGTGGGATGTGTTCCTCATTCCCGTACGCTCGTTCCTCGGGTCAACGGCGCTGGGCGTCGTCAACGGCGTCTGATTCGTCGATTCGGCTGATCTGCGGGCCGCAGCGGCGGTTCGACGGCGGCGTGAATCTTCGACAGTGAAATCGCGCGCTCACGGGCGGATTCCGGTAACACGGCGTCGCCCGTTTTTTCTTGCGCATGAGAAAGCCCCCGATGGCGCGCCGCGCCGTCGGAGGCTTTGCAATGCCGCTGTCACGTGGCCGGCCGGTGTTTACTCATTCGCCGGGTTGATTCGAACCACGAGCACGACGGATTCGCCGGGCGCCCATCCGAGCGGAGCGCTGCCCAGAACGACATAGTCGCCGCGCTGCGTAATGACTGTCGTGGCGAGCGAGAACCGCGGCGATTCGATTCCGGGGCGCTTCTCGTCTTCGGATCGCTTCTGCATCGACAGGTCGGATCCCAGTTCGAGTGTGACGGCGCCCTGGGCGGGGGCGGCGACGAGACGACCCTGCAGCTTGACGAACGTGCTCTCCGCAATCTGGCCCTGCAGGGAGAAGTGCTGGCCTTCGACGGCGGCCGTCGTCATTCGGCCGACGAGCCGCGGCGAGCCGAAACGCTCGATCTGTTCGGCGACCGGCTTCAGGTCCGGCGGAATCTCCATCGAGAACTCCGTCCCGTGCGATCCGAGCTGGAAGTAGGCGAATTCGACTGTGGCCGTCGGCGGCGCCTTGTCGATCGACTGAATCACTTCCTTTGCGGATTCGATGACGCTCGCGGGGCCCCGCAGGAGAATCTGTCGACTGCCTTCGTCCGCCGAGATGCTGAGTTCTCGACCAAACAGCTGCGCCAGATGGGCGACGACCTGCTTGACCTCCCGGTTTCGCACTGTGATCGTTGTCAGACGCGTCGCCTCAATCGCGTCATCCTTCTCCACGTCGATGTCCTTGATCAGCTGTTTGACCGTGTCGACCGTCTCCGCCGTCGCCGTGATGATGACACTGTTCGAGCGAACTTCCGGGACGACGGTAATGCCGATCGCCTGAGAGATCGTCGTGGCCGCCTCTTCCGCATAGGTAAACCTGAGCGGGATCACGCAGACGGACTTGGGGGCCGACTCCGCAGCGGGCATGCGCCCGCGCCCGCGATTGGCAGGCTGTCGTCCCGCGTCCCGGCCGTTCTGGGCGAGTCCCGGCGATGTGATGGCAAACAGACAGAGAAGAACCACAATTCGTTTGGACATTTCAATCTCCTGTGCTTGAACACTGAATGACGTGCGTATTGTTCACGAGGGTTTCACATGGGGCGTCGCCGGGCCGGGGCCTTCGCCCTCGTTCTCGACCGGGCTGTCGACCGCCGCGACGGCGGGCGCTGTGTCGTAGAGCCAGACGATGTGAACGCGCGGGTTGTCAGACGGCATCCGAACTGACATTCGCGTGTCATCTCGCGGCATCATGAAGGTTGTCTTGATCGGCCCCGATTCCTCGACATTCGCCGCTATGTCGGACGAATCGTTGACGCTCGGCGTCCTCGTCGCAAAGTGAATCGCCGCGTAGCCTCCGCCGACGAGGATCGCGAGGGCCGCCGCGATGCGCACCGGATTGAGTCTTCGTCGCGGCGTTGATTCAGGCGGCGCTGCGACACCCTGATGGGCGATGCGATTTCCGACATCGTTCAGCATCGACAGATCCGTCGCCATTCGACGTTCGGCGGCCGCCATCGACGCGCAGGAGGAACAGGCGGCCAGATGGGCGTCGATCCGCGATCGATCCGCGTCCTCGAGCGTCCCATCGAGCCAGTCGTCGATCCGCCTGTTGAAATGATCGCAGTCAGCTGTCACGTGGATCCCCCAATGTGTCCGCCAGCTTGCGCCGCGCCTGATGGACGTGCGCCCGGACCGCGGACTCCGAGATAGCCATGATTTCGGCGACTCTCGCGTAGTCGAACTGTTCGATGCATCGCAATGTCAGCGCGATCCGCTGCTGGTCGGGAAGTCGTTCGACGCCCGCGCGGAGCGATTCCAGCCGTTCGACGTCCATCGCCGCGTCCAGAGGCGTTCGGGTCGTTGATGACTCGATCCAGGTGTCGAGGGACTCCGGTCGGCGTTTTCGTCGATGATTCAGGCAGAGCTGACCCGTCGTGCGGAACATCCACGGCTCGAAATGTTCGTCGCGAAGGCCCACGCCCCGGGTCGCTGCGATTTTGAACGCGTCCTGCACGATTTCCTCCGCGTCGGCACGATTCCACACGAGTTTGACGGCGTAGCGGACCAATCTGCGGCGCGCGTCTTCCAGCGCCGCCTGCGGGCTCAGACCGGCGCGAGTCGCAGGATGCGAATCGCCTTTCTCCGGTGGCTGCAGGCCGTAGGTCATTGCGTTCCGCCAATCGGCCTTTCCGGCCGGCAACAAGGAAATGTGTCCAGTCAGCGCGGCGCTTAACGGCCACGGACTTTTTTTCGGGCGTGCCGTTCTATGGTGGCGCCTCGGCCGAAGATTCTCAACACACAGACGCGGATTTCGGCCGGTAATGCGTGGTTTCTTCAGTCCCGAGGCCACGCCGCGTCGCCACCGAGATCATCTCGAAACCACGTTGACGGCCCAGCCGATTCCGATGGGGGAGACCGTCGCGCGTCGCGACGGCGCAGCATTTCCGTCGGGATGAGCCATGTCGGACGCGCCGGAATTCAGTCACGAGGATTCAATTCCGCTCTGCGAGGAGTCCGACACAGGCGTTCCGATCATTCATTATTCGCAGAGTGTCCCAACATCGGGTGGCGAAGGGCTTCGCGGCAAGCGTCACGACACGCGGCGTCACGCGGACAATGTTCTCGTCTGCCTTTCAACACACGACGCCAGCGGCCGACTCGATCACGTGGATTGCCCGCTCATCGATATCTCGAATGAAGGCCTCGCCGTCTATTACGATCGGCGTGTGACGATCGGCTCTCGCTGTTTTGTTTCGTATCGAACCATCTCGCATCAACCCGTCCATGTCGGCGGCGTGGTCAGGAACTGCGCCCGCATCGATTCGGCGAAATACCGGATCGGCCTGCTGCTCGATCGGCGATTGCAGCAGGATGAACTGAAGCCCTCCAGGGCGCGACCGGGCAAGTCTGTGTCGCCCGTCCATCATTCTCGAAAGATGCGGTCCTCGGACGGCGCGACCGGCGGCGCCGTCGCCGCGGATTTCGGATGCTCCCAGCCGCTCGTACGGGAGCCGTCGCCCGACGCCGGTCCCGACGACTACGATTTGACCCCCGAGTGACGCCGTGTAGGCTACGGAACGCTCGACTTCGTCACGGAGGATGCCTCGCTTGCAAACGCTCTTTGCGTCGATCCGGTTGCTTCGGCCCGCCCAGTGGATCAAGAACGTCTTTGTTCTTGCGGCCCTGGTCTTCGGCGTGCGCCCGACGTCGCCGAACGCGGTCGATGCGCTGATCGCGGCGCTGGAGGCGCTGGCCATCTTCTGCATGCTCTCCAGCTCCGTGTACGCGTTCAATGACCTGATGGACTACCGCGAGGACGCGCTGCATCCGACGAAGAAGCATCGTCCCGTCGCGAGCGGCGCCATTTCGCCCACGCTTGCCGGAATCATCGCCGTGGCCCTGGCGACGATTGGCAGCTTCGGGGCGTTGCGGATCGGGGCCGGCTTCGCGCTGACGGCCGTCAGCTACCTGCTCCTGAATCTCTTTTACTCGCTCGCCGGAAAGCGCATGGTGCTGCTGGATGTCATCATCATCGCGATCGGCTTCGTGTTGCGAGCGCTGGCCGGCGCCCAGGCGATCAACGTTCCCGTGTCCGCGTGGCTGGTTGTCTGCACGTTCACGCTCTGCCTGTTTCTCGGCTTCGGCAAGCGGCGCTGCGAACTCGCCGTTCTGGAGGCGGGGGGGAAGGCGTCCAAACATCGCGCGACGCTGGCGTCCTACACGCCCGAGATTCTCTCGCAGTTCCTTGCCGTCTCGGGGGCCATGGCCGTCATCACGTTTCTCCTCTACACGCTGGACGGCTCCAACCCGACACCGCGAACCCTGGTCTTCACGACGCCGCTGGTGCTGTTTTCGATCTTCCGCTACGCCCTCGTCATTACGCGTGGTCAGCTGACGGGTCCCACGGATGTCCTGATTCGGGATCGCCCGTTCCTCGTGACGGCCGTCCTCTGGGTGGTGGTGACGATGCTCCTGATCGCCTTCGACACGCAGATCTCGCCCTACCTCCCTGCGCTCCGATATCCCTACGAGCAGCGCGCCACGACGCAGTCCGTTACCGCTCCTGCGGACGCAATCCCCTAACTGTGTTTCCAGCAGTGACTTACGGATCAGCTGGTCGATCCGGTCGAACGTCTCCGTCAGTTTCTTCGATATTCTGACAGGGGAGGGGCCGTTCCCGTCGTCTATTCTCGTGGACACTGACGGAGGCAATGTGATCCGGACGCACGAAGGCGATCACGAATTGATCATCGCCGCACAGCGCGGCGAACGATCGGCGCTGGACGCATTGGTCCATCGTCACGACGGCTGGGTGCGCCGGATTGTCTACGCGACAGTCGGCCGCCAGGGGCTGGTCGATGACGTGGTCCAGAGTGTCTGGGCGAGTGTCTGGCAACAGATCGCCACGCTCGCCGATCCGGCGCGATGGCGCGGCTGGCTCTATCGGCTGGCCAGGAACGCCGCGATCGACGCCGGCAAGCGACACGCCCGGGAAAGCGGGCTCGTCGTGGGACTCGTGGACGAGGGCCCGGCGATGCGGGACGCCGATCCGGCGCTGCGGGTTTCGCAGACAGAGCAGCGACAGCGGATGCTTCGGGCGATTCAGGGCCTGCCGGATCATTACCGCGAACCGTTCATTCTTCGGCATCTTCAGGAATGGAGTTATGCCGAGATCGGCGAAGCGATGGGGCTGCCCATCGACACGGTGGAGACAAGACTGGTCCGGGCGCGACGATTGTTGCGAGAAGCGCTCGGAGGCCCCGATGGGCGTTAACAGAAGGCGATGAAATGACGCAGCGGAATCCTGACATCTCAAACGGCGTGGATGATCGCTCCGAGCGATTGATCGTTCGAGCGCTTGACGGGGAGTTGTCGTCCGCCGAGCGAGTTGAATTCGAGGCGCTGATTGCCGCCAGTCCGGCCGCGGCGCGACTTTATCGAGACTACCAGCGGCTGGACGCGCTGGCCGGCGCCGCCCTGCACGCCGACTTCAACGCCGGCGTGAACACGACGTATTCCGTCGTTACGTCGGCGTCATCGCACGGTCATCACTGGTCGAAGAGCATGCGCGTCGGAGTCATGACGGCGCTGCTTGCGGCCGCCGCCGTGATTGTGCTGGCGTCGCTGCCGATCCAGTGGTCTGACACGAGAACGGCGAACAGCAACCACGATCATCCGCAGTCGTGGCCCAACGATCCCGTCGTGACGCCGGCGTCGCCGACTTTTATCGATTATCAACGGCCTGTGTATCAGCCACAGCGCCTGGAAGGTGATGTCTTTCGGGATGTCATCGGCGTTCAGGGGGAGAACCCCAATGTGATCCTTATCATCGAACGGCTGACACGTCAGTCTCGCGTCGAGACAGTCTCGGGTGAGATCTAGCCGTTCGAATTCATGGACGAGGTTGCAACCGGCGCGTCGCGATGTTCGTCGCGGGCGCGTATCGAATGAACATACAGACTTGAACACACACGATTGCGTACTCAATGGAGGTCTTTTGAGATGAAAACACGATGGAGCATTGCGAGTTTTCTCCTGGCTTTTGCCGCGGCGCCACTGGTCCTGTCCGCCGCCATGCGGACTGTGACGACGCCGGGCGACGACGAGAAAACGACTGAGAAGCGGGTCATCATCAAACTGGACGCCGGCTCGGTCGACGATGGAATTCCGGTCGAGATGGTCGGCAACGCCGATGTCGAGATCAGGACGATCGACGTCAGTGGCGATCCGAGCGGAAACCGCATGGTCACGGTCGTCGCCAACACGCTCGAAGCGCCCGCCTCGAACATCGAAACCGGCGGTCCCTGGCTCGGCGTGAAGTTCGGTCCGGTTCCCCGGCCGCTGGCGTCGCACCTGCGACTCGAAGAGGGCAAGGGACAGATGATCCTGAATGTTCTCGAGGGTTCGCCGGCCGATATCGCGGGTTTCCAGCAGTACGATGTGATCACGTCCATCGATGGACAGGAATCCGTCGCCGACATGGGCAGATTCCTCGATCAGATTCGAGACCTTCAGCCCGGCGATATCGCCAACTTCGCGATGATCCGAGGCGGAAGCCCCACGAACGCGACAGTCACGATCGGAACGCGGCCGGATGATCTGTCTGCCAACAAGTACAAGTACGAGGACGACACGGCGCACGTCGCCCACGGCAATGTGTTCCGCCGCGGCGGCATCATGCGGAAGGACGACCAGGGCAACTGGGTCCTCGACGCCCTCAACGCCGACAAGGGCTTCCAGTGGTCGGGATCCCTGGATCTCAACGACGCCCAGTTCGACGCCCTGCTCAAGGACGTGCCGTTCGGACTTCAGCGCGATGTGACGATCCGGTCGATCAACGGCGAAGGCGTTCGTATCGAGACCGACGATGACGGCAGCATTACAGTCACGAAGGAAACGAAGGACGGCGGCAATACGACGGAGACGACGGCGACGTATCAGAATGAAGCCGAGTTTGAACGGGCCGATCCGGATACGTTCTCGCTGTACAACGATCATACGTCGGGCGTCCATTCCTTCATGTTCTCCACAACGCCGCCGGGCCCGAATGCGCCCCACATGCTCTTCCTCAACAAGGACGGGATGAGGATGGGCGTGGACGGCGTCATGTTTGATGACCTCGACGGCATTCACGAACGGATCGAATCACTGCTCGACAAGGTCGGATCGTCGGCGGAAGTCAATATCGAGGTCAGGGATCGGATCGACGACGCGCTGCGAAACGCCGACATGCTTGGCAAGCGACTGGGTGTCGTGACGGCCAAGGTCGGTGTCCTGTCCGATGGCGCCAATTCGCAGTCGCGGGCCATCATTATCGAGAACGGCAGGCGGACGACGCTGGAAGTCGACGCCGCCGGCAGGATCAACGTCACAGTGACCGAAGGCGACAACGAATCCGTCGAGGCCTACGACAACATCGATCAGCTGAAGGCGGCCCGGCCGGAGCTTGCGACAAAATTCGAGGGTGTACTCAGGAACCTGACGCCGGCGAAGGCGGAGGAGAAGAAGTAACCCCGGCATAGAACCCCACTCCACCCTGACGCCGCGTCGTGACTCGGCGCGCCCACCTGCCCGAGTCGCTTCGCGACAAAGAAAACGCCGCTCGAACTCTTCGTTCCATCTGCGAACGAGACGATTCGGGCGGCGTTTTTCCTGCGCTTAATGCGTGTCGGATGCATGGACGGGATGTGTTCGCTCCCTGACGCGTCGCTGGATCGACAGCATGACGCACATCGCGACGAGGGCCAGTCCAAAGGCGCCGAGCCACAGCGCCGCGCCGCCGTAGTGATCGAGCAGGGCGCCGCCGGTCGGCGCGCCGATCATGATGGCCGCCGCAAAGCACATACTGAACAGCCCCATGTAGCGGCCGCGGAGTTCGGGGGGCGACAGGTCGCTCACAACGGCGTTGGCGAATGGCGCCTGCGCCATCTCGCCGAAGGTCCAGGTGGCAATCGTCAGCGCGAACGCCCAGGGCGTGTGCGCGAAGGATGTCAGGCCCGTTCCGATTCCGATCAGGAGGGCGCCCATGGCGATGACGCGGATCCGATCGAATCGTGTCAGGACATGCGTGATCGGCAGCTGCAGCGCGAATATCATCACGCCGTTGATCGCCAGCAGACCGCCGACCCATGACTTGCTGAGACCGCAGGACCGCATGTAGAGCGGAAGCGTCGATATCCCCTGCATGAACACGATCGTGATCATGAGCATGGCGAGGCAGAAGAGAACGAAGGTCGAGTCGGAGAGAATGCGGCGAAGGGCGGCGCCGACGGGGATATTCTCGTGAACGGGAATCGTCGCTGATGGCGTCGCATCCGCGTTTGCCGACGAGTCGTTGTCCTCCGATTCGACAATGACGGGAAAGCCGCGCCGGGGCGTCTTCGGACGTGTCTCGGCGACGAAGCAAAGGACGATGATGGCGTAAAGCGTCGTTGTGGCGCTGTCACCCCAGAAGAGCCAGTCGAAGGAGTACGTGGCGAGGAAGCCGCCAATCGGCGGCGAAACCGCGAATCCGAGATTGATCGCAATGTACATCAGGCCGAAGGCAAGCGGTCGCTGTTCGGAACTGACGAGGTCACCGATCATCGCCGAGGCCGCCGGGCGATACATGTCGTTGAGCACCGCGAACGCAAAGATGGACGCGGCGAGCGGCGCTTTTTCCGTCTGTCGGCTCATGACCAGCAGCATGGCGGCGCCGCCGAACAGGGCCAGCAGCATGACGAAACGGCGCCCGATCTGATCGGCGAGCTGGCCACCGAGCAGGGAGGCGATCAGCGATCCGAATCCAAGGACGCCGACACAGGCTGTCGCGAAGGGGACGCCGAGCTTCAGGTCGTCGCTGATATAGATTGTCAGGAAGACAAGCACGAAGGAGCCGGCGCGATTGACGAGCGTGCCGGCGCAGAGAATGTGCACCTGTCGCGGGAGTTGAAGGTAGGGTCGCAGCATCTGTCGACAGTCGTTTCCGTTGGGTTCCGGCGCCTGCGGCTGTCGAGGGACCTTCCCGATCGGGCGACAAGACCGCCGACCGGCGCGACGCCGGTCGGCGGGAGTTTAGTCGAATTGAGAGTTCGCGGCGACGTATGAGGGGGAGGCGGCTCTCCGAGGATCAGACTGTCGTGCGAGTGCACATACGCCAGTGGCCGAGCCAGACGACGAGGAACCAGAGACCGCCGACGGCGTAGCCGACGGCGCTGATCCAGATGTTGTAGGCGCCGAACCAGCTGTTCATTTCCGCGAAGGTCGCGATCGCCTCAATCGCGATGCCCGAGCCAATGGCGTAGAAGACGAGCAGCACGAGGAGGAAACTGCCGAAGAAGTAGCGATCGGTATCGCGGAGCTTCTTGTTGCTCTCCAGCCAGTTCTCCCAGGTCACAATGCCGTCGATATGGGGCTCGACATGTTCCTTCAGGTAGCGGCCTGCGCGAACGATGCTGTTCTGTTCCATGATGAACGCGATCATGAGGACGAGCAGAATGAAGGGAATGGACGCGGCCGCGAATGCGTTGCCGTATTCCTTGGCGACAAACGCCGCAACGGGAATAAACAGCGTCCCAAGGACGAGGATGAAGAACACGCGGCTCTTGCTGCTGCGGATCTCGTCACGAAGCGTCAGATACTGCTGTTTCATGAATTCGTCTTGCGGCATGATGCGCCTCCTTACAATCGGCGAGCGAATGGCCAAATCACTCGGCGCGGACGACTCGCGATGCGAGTGGATCGCGCCGTAACCTCTCGAGACACTGCCTAGTGTATCGCGCCGCGACGGTTGTTACACGTCCCGCCGCGGCCCGTGTGCGGCGAAACGCCTTCTGCGCCCCGGCCAGTCGGCCGGCGCGCAGAAGGGACAGCAATGCAGAGATTCGGCGCGTCTGGCGATCCGCGGGTTGAAGGGTTATCGACTCGCCGCTGTTTTGCGCCGGCGAGACTGACTTGGGGCGCCAAACGAGATTTCGATGATCGCGCCGGGGCCGAAATCGACGGACCGCACGTGGAGCGATCGTGAGGACTTATCGAATCGCCAGGCGGCCTTCGCCTTGACGAAGTCGGCCGGCGTCTTCTTTTCCGTCAGCTTTCGGTCGCCGATTGTGACGACGTCCGGCGCCCGTTCGAGACCGGCGACGCGGATGGCGTACGATTTCGGGGCGAATTGCTCGTCGCCTTCCCGACTGACGAATTCGAGTGTCAGCTTGTCGTCGCTCGCCGTGACGCGATAGTTCTCTTCGACGCACGCGTTGTCGCGATAACCGTAGGAGAGACCGTCGTCGTTGTAGAAGGTCCCGGCGCCGCTGCCGGCGAAGACGTTCAGCGTCAGTTCACGGAGCGGGGCCTCGTCCGTGAACTGGACGGCCTCGCGCGTCGGGATGATTGCGCCGGCGCGGGCGTACATCGGGATCGACTTGAGATCGACGGGAACGCTTGTTTCCTCGCCGCCGACGATTCGCCTGCCGGAGAAGAAGTCAAACCAGTCCCCCGGCGGCGCGACGAATTCCCGTTTTCGGGCGCCTTCCTGCACGACGGGCGCAACGAAGAGCGACTTGCCGAAGAAGAACTCGTAGTCACGTCGATGGACCTTCTCCATCATGGGCTCATCGAACCAGATGGGGCGAAGCAGCGGATCGCCGGATCGCTCCGTCTCGCGCAGCTGCGTATAGATGTAGGGCAGCAATTCGTAGCGGAGCTCGATCGCCCGGCGATTGATCTTCTCGTGCTTCCTGCCGTAGACCGTCGGATCCTGTTCGGCGCCGTCCTTGCCCATGCCGCCGCAGGTGTGCGTTCGGCAGAGGGGATAGAAAATGCCCGTCTGGAGCCATCGCGTAAAGAGTTCGGGCGTCGGATCGCCGCGGAAACCGCCGATATCGGCGCCGATGAAGCTGATGCCGCTGACGCTCATGTTCAGCAGCATCGGGATGCTCATTCGCAGATGTTCCCAGCTGGAGAGATTGTCACCCGTCCAGACGGCGGCGTAACGCTGGACGCCGCTGTAGCCGGCGCGTGTCAGGACGAAGGGGCGCTCTCCCGAACGCAGTGTCTCAACGCCCTCATAGGTGCTTCGCGCCATCTGCATGCCATAAACGTTGTGAACGGCGCGATGATCGCAGGGTTCGCCGTCGTTGTCATGGCGCATCGAGAGGGGGACCGTCGCCGACTCGAAGGAGAAGTCGGCCGGTTCATTCATGTCGTTCCAGAAGCCGGTCACGCCGTCGTCCAGGAGGCCCTTGTAGAGGCTTCCCCACCATTCGCGGGTTTCGGGGCGCGTGAAGTCGGGGAAGACGGTTTCGCCCGGCCAGACGCGGCCGATGTAGTGCTCGCCCTTCTCGTCGTAGCAGAAGTGATTGCCGGCCAGGCCTTCGTCGTAGACGCTGTAGCCGGGGTCGCGCTTGATGCCGGGATCCAGGATCACAACAACGCGATAACCCATCTTCCGCAGTTCTTTCATGAGCCGATCGGGCTTCGGGAAGGTCCTGCCGTCCCACGTGAAGCAGCGATAGCCGTCCATGTAGTCGATGTCGATGTAGATCGTGTCGCACGGGATCTTGTGTTCTCGGAGCCGTTTGGCGATGCCACGGACGCGCTTGGCGGACTCGTAGCTCCAGCGGCACTGCTGATAGCCGAGCGACCACATCGGCGGCAGCGGGGCGGGGCCGACGAGACGCGTGTAGCGCTGCAGGACGTCGCGCGGCGCCGGGCCGGGGATGAAGTAGTAGTTCATCTCGCCGCCGTCGGCGCCGAAGGAGTAGGCCTCGTGCGACGCCTTGCCGAGATCGAACGAGGCGCGCCAGGCGTTGTCGAAGAAGAGTCCGTGCGCCGCGCCATCGTTCAGTACGAAGAAGAACGGGTGCGACTGATAGAGCGGGTCGGTCCACGGATCGTGTTCGGCGGCGTCCGTGTTCCAGTTGACCAGCGTCTGGCCGCGCTTGTTCATCGGGCTGCCGCGCTCGCCGAAGCCGAAGAATCGATCGGTCTCATTCATCCGCTTCCAGCATCGAACTTCCGATCCGGCCCAGGCGACGCCGCGCGTCGGGTCGTCGGCGGAGATGAGCGAACCGTCGGGTTCATGAAAGGAGATGCGGCACGGGTTGCGTCGAATGTGGACGCGAAGCCGCGGCGTGATCAGGTAGAGATTCTCTTCGTCTTCGCGAAGGCGCCAGGAGGCGCCGTGCGGGGCGCCGTCAACGACGGCCCAGGAATGATCGCGACGGAAGATACCGTTGGGGGCGAGGCGGACGCGGATGATGTCATCGACCTCGGCGCTGATGCGGAGACGGGCGGGACCGCACTCGACGACGAGGGCGCGATCGTCATGCTTGACGCCGGTGATCCGGCCGAGCGACTGCCAGCCGCGCGTTTCGGCGGGGGTGATCTTCTGTGATGTGAATCCATTCGCGTAGGTCGTCATAAGCGCACTTTGGTCCATGTTCGCCGAAGCGTGTCTTTGAATGCCGGCGGAGAGAGACGTCCGCCCGACGGGTCACGAATTCGACCCGCGGCGCCACTTCCGTCCCCAACGCCCCAAGTAAATCATTTTACCAGCTAAAAAAACGGGGGCAACGCTTTCTCCAAATCACAGGCGCCCCGGGGAGCGATAACGGGCGCGAGCGGGAACCGCGCCGCCCGGAATGTGGGTCGGGCCCTTTCCGGCGGGGCGACATGTATTTCTGGTCCTGTCGGCGGAGTCGCGGTGCGGCGAGCGTTCTCCAGCAGTCTGACGCATGCGATGAGGGCCTGCGAGGAGAAAATCCACGGATTTTTCAAACATGTTGAGATCGCGGGCCGCGCCGGCGTCGGCGGTTCGATGTCGATTGCCTGCAAACCCCCGCAAACCGCCGCAAACGTCCGCAAATTTCCTCGCACCATGGGACCCCGCTCCGGGGCCATCCCGCAGCGTCGGGGCGATGGTCACGCCGGCTCAGCGCGCCGCAGGAAACATGCGCGCGGGCGGCCGATGTCGCCAGTCGGCGGATTGCTTGCGACGGAAGTGCCGTATTCCTGAGGCGAATTCAGCGCAGAACGTGCGGGGATTTCTGTGGCCGCCCCGTTTTTGGTTCGGGGCGCCTGGCGCTGAAATGCGTGACGCGGGGTCGGACATGCGTATCTGCGAGCGCGATCGGGTTCGGCGAATTTCACACGCGGGATGTGAGATCGTCGGGCGCGATCGGCGCGAAACGGGACATCTGTCCGGGAGCGAGCGATATGGTCAAGGCGCGTGCGATGTGGATGGCGAAGGGTGTGATGATGGGATGTGCGTTGGTCCTGGCGGGATGCGATGTCGAGCAGGGCGCGTCGCTCGCCAATGTCAATGGCGACGCGTCGAGTCAGGGCGCGACAGGGCGCGATCAGGCGACGGGCGGAAACGATCGAAGCGCCGCGGCGGGTGTCGACTCGACGGGCGGTCCGAGCGCCTCGACGCTGGCGGACAGGCTATTCACATTCGGCGACAGTTCGTTCTTCTCGAGTGGGAGCGTCACGGAGAACAACGAACTGCAGCTCTGCGCGTTTGGTCGCTTCGCGATGCGGGTCACGCAAATCACGTCCACGTCGTTCGACACGTTCTCGAGTGAGCGTCTGATGATCGGCGACTGGTCCGTGGCGGCGGCGGGTGGCGGCGCGCTGACACTCACGCTGTCTGTGGACAACGCGAGTGACCCGTCGGATCTCGGCGAGCGACGGATCGTTGTTCGCATTGACGCGTCGGGGCGTGTCTCATTCGATGGCGTTCGGGCGGATGTCGTGGACGCGGCGGCGGACTGCGCGTTGGCGCAACAGGGGTAGCGCGAGAGAAATGTCGTTGTCCGGGCGGTCGGCAAGTTGGCGGGCCCGGCCTGGCCTGCGGGCGTCGGACAACGCGGCGTTTGCGGCGTCGCCGATCGTCACTTACGCGTTTGAGGTGAATGGCAGGGAGCGCCGGGCGGAGTTTCGGATTCCGCAGAAGCCGAAGGGCGGAACCGAATCTGGCGGCAAAATCCGGGGCAATTTCGATCCGGGAACCCCGAATCGATCCGCGCTCCGGGGCCTGTCTGACAGGCGGAAGTCATCGGCCACATCGATCGGCGCGTGTGCGCCGCGATCCGGCGGCCGATCGAATTCTCCCGAAGAAAACATGCGAACCGAGTATCCTCTGACCGTCAGCCGTCGTCTGAATCGGTGGAAGGACGGGTATATCGCATGAGCGAATCGCATGGCGCAGATCGCCTTCGAACCGGACCGCGGGGGGCGTGGCGATCGTACATTGATCAGGTGGAAGGCCATCGGGCGGCGCTGCATCGTTACTGCGTACGTCTTGCGGGGAATGTCTGGGATGGCGAGGACCTGGCGCAGGATGCGCTGATGCGCGTCTTCTGTACGCTCGCGCGGAGTGACGGTCCGATCGAGCGACCTCGCGCGTATCTGATTCGCACGGCGACGAATCTCTGGATCGACCAGGCCCGGCGAGCGGCGAGGATGAACGCCGTCGAACTGTCGACCGGCGGCGGCATCAACGAGGTGGCGGACGATACGCCGGTCGATGGCGGCGCCGCCGTGGACACGCTATTTCAGACGCTGCATCCACAGGAGCGCGCTGCGATCGTGATGAAGGAAGCGCTCGACATGTCGCTGTCGGAGATTTCCGACGCGCTGCAGACGAGTGTGGGCGCCGTCAAGTCGGCGCTGAGCCGGGCGCGGGGTCGGCTGGAAGCGCGGCGTCCTGGCGCCGCGTTTCGCGCGCCGCCACGCGAGCTCGTCATGCGATTCATGCGCGCATTGTCAGAACGCGATATCGAGGCGATTCGCGCCATGTGCGCGGAGACGGTCGAGGCGGACCTCGTTGGTGGCGCCACGCTGAGCGGATTCAGGGACGTCAGCAGGGTATTCAGGTTTGCGCACCTGGTTATGCCGCGGCTCGGGCTCGGGTCGAATCCCTGGTGGGATGTCACAGACTACGAGGGCGAGGCTGTTGTCGTCGGCTATCGAACGCTGGACGGCGTCGAGGGGCTCAATGAAGTTCATCGCATCGATGTAAATGGCGATCAGATCGTTCGCATTCGAATCTACTGCTTCTGTCCCGAGACGCTTGCGGTCGTTGCTGAAGCGCTGGGTCGGCCGGCCCTGCCGCGACCCCATCGGAGTCCCGGTTGGACAGACCTCGTCAGGGGGCTTCTTGGTGTTCGACCTCGATGGCGGCGCGGACAGAACCAGCGGCCGCATTGAGGGGAAATGGACGCGAATTCGTCGCATTCATTCGGCGGCCCCTATCGGAGTAACGGCATGACGGCGCAGATGGTCAATCAGTCAACAACGGGTCGCGGCATTCTGGGAGTCGTTGTCGGGTTCGTCGGGATGGTCGCCGCAACGATCGGTCTGGACGCGTTGTTTCACGCGACAGGTGTTTATCCCGACTGGCGGCTTCCGATGGAGTCCTACCAATGGGGGTTGGCGCTCGTCTATCGAGTTCTGTTCGGTGTTGGTGGCGGCTATGTTGCGTCGCGCGTCGCGCGTGGATGCTCTTTTCGCGCTTCGTTGTTCGTCGGACTGCTCAGCGCGCTGTTGAGCGCCTGTGTAGTCGCCATGCACTGGAACATGGGGCCTGAATTTGGTCCGCGATGGTTCAATCTGCTCTGGCTGGGCACGACCATTCCGAGCGCGATGGTCGGCGGACGATTAGCGGCGTCCCGTGCGAGATCTCGGGCGAATGGTCCGGCGTAGTACGGCGGGGGTTGCGCGTGCGCTGGGGGCGCTGGCGGAATGACCGGGCCATGACTGGCCCGGCTCGGCGGGCGTTTGCGCCTTGGCGGGCGTCTACGGCTCGGCGGGTGTCTCCGGATCGGCGGGCGCCTGAAGGACGAAAGGAAAGCGCTTCATTCCCCTCTCGTTTCCTGCCGGTTCACGCTACGGCGCGGAAGCGGTGAATACAACAGGATTTGTGTTTGTTTGTCTTGTGGATCGCTTTGAACATCCTGGGGGGAGATGTTGCGAGAACTTGATTGTCAATCGCGCGTGTGACGATCGTGTTCCGGATATGATCCAGTGCATGCGAAGTCTCCATGTGTTCTGCGCACTCGGGCTTGCGATCCTCGTTCAGCCATCCGTAGCTACGGCGGACGATTGGCCGGCGTGGCGAAAGGACGGCGCGGGCGTTGCGGCGGCGGATGTGGCGCCGCCTGTTCGCTGGGACGCGTCCACGCACATTCGCTGGGCCACGGAGATTCCCGGGTCGGGGCACTCGTCGCCGATCGTGTCGGGGAATCTTGTTCTCCTGACGAGCGCGTGGGACGGCGTGGGGCGCGACGCCGCATTGCGCCAGTGGCTCATCACAATTGGCGGCGCCCTGAGCGCGTCGACGATGGGACTCGTTGTCATGGGGTTCGTGCTGCGGCCGAAGCGATCGGAGGCGGTCGCGCGGCGCGGGCGCGTCGGCCGGACCTTCATCGTTGCGGCGATCGGGTTCGCCGCCGCCTGTCTGACGTGGCGATTTTCGCAGCCGGCGCCGCAGACGCTTCGCTATGTGATTGGCGTGGATCGCGACAGCGGCGCGATTCGCTGGCAAACGGAGTGCGCAGCGGGGGACCTCGTTGGATCGACAGCGATGACCTCCGCGGCGACGCCGACGCCTGTGACGGATGGCAAACGCATCTATGCGCACTTCGGACGCGCGGGGACGTACTGTCTCGATTTCGGGGGGCGCGTCGTTTGGGCGCACAGCGAGCCGGCGCCGTCCATTCTCTACAAGGCCGGGAGTTCCCCTGTTCTGTGGAACGACCTGCTGATCGTCACGCACGACACAGATAAACAGCTCTACACGGTCGCGTTCGACAAACGTGACGGTACGCGGCGATGGACGATCGAACGCAGGCCGCCGACGGAAGGGCGCCGATCGCGCATGGATGCGTATGCGACGCCGATCGTGGTTCATGCCGGAGGTCGCGACACGCTCGTGCATGACAGCTATCGCCATCTTTCGGGATACGACCCGGCCACAGGGCGCGAGCGATGGAAAATTCCAACGGACGCCGAGCAGGTTGTGACATCGCCAGTGGCCGCGGGAGACGTCATTGTCTTCGCGGGAGAGTGCAATATTCCGATTCACATGACGGCCATTCGACTGCCGGCGGGCGACGACACCGCATCGCCCGAGACGCTCTGGACATCGAAGCGCCAGGTCCCCGTTGTGTCATCGCCGGCGATTGATTCTGATCGCGTGTACGCCGTTTCGAAGAGCGGGATTGTGTCTTGCCGGGATTTGGCGACGGGCGCGTTCGTCTGGCGCCATCGACTTCCCGGCCGGTATTACGCGAGTGTGACAATTGCGGCGGGCAGGCTTTACCTTTCGAACCTGGACGGTGTGACGACGGTCATGGCGGTCGGCGATGAACCGCGCGTGCTGGCGACAAACCCGCTTGACGGCGCCATCTACGCGTCCCCCGCGTTTGTCGGCGGGACGCTTTTTCTGAGGACGGATACACGACTTTACGCGATTGAAGGGGAGTAGGTCGGTTCGGTTTCGTTCAATGGCGGGTGGGCTGCGCCCACCTTGAACGTGAGTGTTCGCTGGCGGCGGGGGTGGACGCCATGTTGGTGGCAGCTTGATCGCAGTCGTATCGTCGCGCCCCCATCCCTGAAGGGATGGGCCACCCGACCGCGGGAAGATCCATTCCATAGCGGCAATCACGGCTCGAATCAGGAGGCGGGTGAAACCCGCCCTACGAGACTCGTACCAGCGATGTCGGGTGGGCTACGCCCACTTTGAACGTGAGTGTTCGCTGGCGGCGGGGGTGGGCGCCATGTTGGTGGCAGTCTGTTCACGGTCTTATCGTCGCGCCCTCATCCCTGAAGGGATGGGCCACCCGACCGCGAGAGGTTCCATTCCGTAGCGGCAATCACGGCTCGGATCAGGAGGTGGGTGAAACCCGCCCTACGAGACTCGTACCAGCGGATGGCGGGCGGAATGACCGGGCCATGACTGGCCCGGCTCGGGATGGGGGTAATCTCAATACGCTGTGCCGAACTTGGCGGGGCATGGCGCGCCCGGTATTGCGTCAGCCTTTGACGGCGCCGAGGCTCAGACCGCTGACGAACTGGCGCTGGGCGACGAGGAAGAGCACGATGCAGGGGATCATCGTGATGATGCTCGCGGCCATCAGGAAGTGCGCCTGCCGGAAATCACCGTATTGGTTCTGGAAGGAGCTCAGTGCGACGGCGAGCGTCTGCTGGTCTTCGCTCTGCAGGTAGATCAAAGGTCCCATGAAGTCGTTCCACGCCGTGATGAACGTGAAGATCGCCGTGATGGCGATGACGGGCTTGCAGATCGGCAGCATGATCTGGAACCAGGTGCGCAGGTGACCACAGCCGTCGATGCGAGCCGCTTCGATCAGGGCTTCGGGAATCTGTGCGAAGAACTGTCGGAACATGAAGATGAAGAACGGCGTGCCGAAGAAGAGGGGCACGACGAGCGGCATGAACGTG